>JAEEGL012635065.1_pt1 | contig 13602 bp, 8 predicted proteins | sample 9134231 | NCBI WGS metagenome assembly JAEEGL01 (sample SAMN16246548, study PRJNA631951) | gut metagenome | biome: gut microbiome; feature: rumen; material: fiber-attached | host: Bos | place: Iran: Karaj | collected 2018-10
GCCGAACCAGTGCATCTTCGCGCCGGTATGATAGAGCGGCGGGATGCAGAGAAACACGTCGTCCCTCGTCTGTCCGTGGTGGTTCTGCTCCGTTCTGCAGGAGCTGATCAGGGCCAGGTGGCGGTGCAGGATCGCCTTCGGGAAGCCCGTGGTGCCGGAGGAGAAATAGATCGCCGCGTCGTCGTTCTCGTCGAGTTCCGTTGCGGGCGCGATCGAGGAGCAGCAGGTGACCAGCCGGTCATAGCTGTCCGCGAAATGCGGCGTGTCCTTCCCCACGAAGAACAGATTCTTCAACATCGGAAGATCCATGAAGACCGCTTCCACGCGCGTCGTGAACTCCGGCCCGAAGATCAGGACGGATACGTCCGCCAGCTCCGCGCAGTACTTGATCTCGTCGGAGGAATAGCGGTAGTTCATCGGAACGGCCAGCGCGCCGGTCTTGAGGACGCCGAAATAGATCGGGAGCCATTCCAGGCAGTTCATCATCAGGATGGCGACCTTGTCGCCCTTCTTCACGTTTCTCGTCAGAAGCAGGTTGGCGAAGCGGTTCGCCTTGACGTCGAACTCCCGCCAGGTCATCTCCCGGCGGTACCGTTCGCCCGGCGTCGCCTCGATCAGGGAGAATTCCTGCCAGGTGAGATTCGGGTCCGGCTGGTTCGCCGGATTGATCTCCACCAGCGCCACATCATCCGGGTACAGCTTCGCGTTTCTTTCCAGGAGGTCCGTAATGATCATCTTGTCTAATCCTTTCATCGTATAGCCGGGCAAACAAAAAGTCCTCGGCTTGATTCAAGCTGAGGACGGAATGTTCCGTGGTACCACCTCATTTTACCGTTCTCTCACGAAAACGGCCTCGGCAGGCACTTGGCTAGGCCGTATGCCCTGACGGGATAACGCTCGTCTCGCGTCGCAGCCTACTGAGCCGGAGCCGTTCGGTGCGCTGCTAGGGAAATGTATTCACGCGGAACCCCTCATGACTTGCACCACCCGTCAATTCTCTGGATCGGGGCCGGCCCGCGCTACTCTTTTTCCTTCACCGCATTTCTGTGTGGGATTATATCACCATCGAAAACGTTTGTCAAGCGTTTATTCCGAAAAATCCGCCTTTTGTTCCGGGGCGGCGTTTTCCGGTTTCTTCAGAAGACGGAGCGCGTCGTAGATCCCCGCCATGGGGATCGTCTCGAGGCCCGCCGTTTTCTTTTTCGGCACGCACCGTTTCGGCAGGGCGGCCTTCGTGAAACCGAGCCGCACCGCCTCGTGCAGCCGCTGGTCCAGGAACGGGACGGAGCGGAACTCGCCGGAAAGACCGAGTTCGCCGAAAGCGAGCAGGTCGTCCGGCAGCGGGATGTCCCGGATGGAGGAGATCAGCGCGAGGGACGCCGCCGCGTCGGCGGCCGGCTCGTCGAGGCGCAGCCCCCCGATCACGTTCAGATACACGTCGCAGGCGGAGAACTTCAGCCCGAGCCGTCTTTCCAGCACGGCCAGGAGCAGGCACATCCGGTTATAGTCGAATCCGTTCGTCGTCCGCCGGGGCGACGGGAAGACCGTCGGGACCACCAGCGCCTGGATCTCCGCGATCAGCGGGCGGGATCCCTCCATCACGCAGACGGCGCAGCTGCCGCTGACGCCGACGGGGCGTCCCTCCAGCAGCATAGCCGACGGGTTCTTGACCTCGGCGAGGCCCTCCTCGCCCATTTCGAAGACGCCGATCTCGTTGGTCGATCCGAACCGGTTCTTCACGGCGCGGACGATCCGGTGGGAGATGCTCCGCTCCCCTTCGAAATACAGAACCGCGTCCACCATATGCTCCAGCACCTTCGGTCCTGCGCTGCCGCCCTCCTTGTTTACGTGACCGACGATCAGGACGGAGACGCCGTCCTGCTTGGCGCACCCGATCAGCCGGGCCGCGCACTCGCGGACCTGGGTGACGCTTCCTCCTGCGGAGGAGACGTCTTCCGCGTATACGGTCTGGATGGAGTCGACGATCATCACGTCGGGCTTGAGCTTTTCGTATTCCGCCAGGATGTCGGCGATGTTGGTGGCGGTGAGGACGTACAGAGAGTCCGCCGAGACGCCGAGACGCTCCGCCCGCATCTTCAGTTGGCCTCTGGACTCCTCGCCCGACACATAGAGGACCTTGACCGAGCCGCCGAGACGTCCGCAGAGCTGCATGAGGAGCGTGGACTTGCCGATGCCCGGCTCGCCCGCCACGAGAACGACGGAGCCGTCCACGAGCCCTCCGCCCAGCACGCGGTCCAGCTCGCCAATCCCGGTCGAGCGGCGCAGATAGTCGGGGAGGGCGAAATCGGAAAAGCGTACCGCGTGCTCCGCTTCCCCGCCCCGCGCCGCGGGACGGGCGGAACCGGATCTCGCCGGCGCCGCGTAGGTCTCCTCGCGGAAGGAATTCCAGGCGTCGCACTGGGGACAGCGTCCCAGCCACTTCGCGCTCTGGTAGTCGCATTCGCTGCAAACATATACCGTTCTGGTGCCCTTCATCCCGTCGTCTCTCCCGTGATCCGTCATTTTCTCCATTATACAGCGTCCCGGCCGGTTTCGCAAGTTTTTTCCCGTCTTTTCCGCGCTTTCTCCTCTGTACAAACCGGAGAAGGTATGGTATAATTGGAAGAGTGAGATCCGATCACGACGAGGAGGTGTTCCTGGAATATGACGTCCGCCCGCAAGAAGAAGACGGCGGCTTTTATCCTCTGGGGCGCTGTCCTTGTCTGGATGGTCCTACTTTTTCTTCTCTCGGCCCAGACGGCCGATGAATCGTCCAGTCTTTCCGCCGTGCCGACCCAGTGGCTCGCCGCGCTTCTTAGGCCGCTTCTCGAAAAGCTTCCCGAAGAAGAGCGCCTCGCCCTGACCGAAAATCTCACGTTCATCACCAGGAAGTCGGCCCACTTCATCGGCTACACGATCCTCGGCGCGCTGTCCTGCGCCGCCTTCCGTCTGTCCGGACTGAAACCGCTTCCCGCCTACTGCTCCTCCGCCGCGTTCAGTCTTCTGTACGCCGTGTCGGACGAGATCCACCAGTCTTTCGTGCCGGGGCGGTCCGGCGAGATCCGGGACGCCCTAATCGACCTGGCCGGCGCGCTCATCGGCGCCGGGATCCTGACGGCGATCTGGCAGGCGGTGCGAAAGAAACGTAACAAGGAGGACGACTGATATGGCATTCCTTCAGTTCAATTTCCAGTCCGAGGTGCTCGGCATGTCCACGACCGTCAACGTCGTGCTGCCGGACGAAGCCGTGGCCGGGAAGAAGGAGGAGCCCGTCCCGGTGCTCACCCTGCTCCACGGCATGTCGGACGACGAGAACACCTGGATCCGCCGCACCTCGGTGGACCGGTACGCCCGCGACCTCGGGTACGCGCTGGTCACGCCCACGACGCATCTCGGCTGGTATACCGACATGGCGCACGGCATGCGCTACCGGACGTTCATCGGCGAGGAACTGCCGGCCGTCATCCGGCGGGTCTTCCCCATGCTTTCCTCCGCCCGGAGGGATAACTGGATCTCGGGCAATTCCATGGGCGGATACGGCTCCCTCATGATCGCGCTCGACTATCCGGAATCCTTCTCCGTCGCCGCGCCGCTCTCCGGCGCCTTCACGCCCGATCTGTTCCACTCCGAGGAAAGCACCTATTTTCCGGACATCTTCGGCCCGATAAGCGAGTATCACGGCTCCCCCAACGACGTCTATCACCGGCTCGGCGTGCTCCGCGACTCCGGAAGCCCGCTTCCGAAGATCTACGTCGGATGCGGACGGGACGACTTCCTGATCGAGGCGAACCGCGCCATGCGCGACCGGCTCGGAGAACTCGGCTACGACTTCGTCTATTCCGAGACGGAAGGCGAGCACAACTGGTCCTACTGGGACCGGGAGATCCAGAGCGTGCTCCGCTACATCGAATCGAAACGAAAAGAACTCTGACGTTACAAATCCCTGAGATATCAACCACCATCAACCACACAGCGGAAGGCAGGCTGCTTCGACCCGCCCCCGCGGAAAAGGACGGAACTCATGAAAAGACTCCTCATCATGCTGCGCGTATCGGCGCTCCTTCTCGGTACGCTGACGCTGACCGCCTGCGACAAGACGGAACCGGAAGACGGCACGTCGGCGCCGGCCGAGACCCCGGCCGCCGACGATCCGGGACAGGCTTCCGCGAAAGACGGAACGCTGACCGTAACGTCCGACGACGCGGTCTATGACGCCTCCACCGTCGACGAAGCCCTCGCCCGCGCCAGGGAACTGCGGCAGGGCGGCTATACCGGACCGATCGGCATCCGCTTCAACGGCGGCGAGTACCTGCTCAGCGAACCGGTCGTGATCGACGAGACGACGCCCGATCTGACGATCGAAGCGGCGGACGGCGTGCGGCTGCTCGGCGGCGTCCGCATCGAAGGATTCTCCTGGGACGAGTTCAACGGTGTGAGATGCCTTTCCGCCGCGGTCCCGAACGAAGACTTCACCGACTTCTACGTCAACGGCCGTGCCGCCTCGCTGACCCGCTACCCGCTCGAAGGGTTCCTGAAGGCGGAAGCGGTCGAGGGAGCGGAGGACGGCAAGTCCGTCTACTCCAGGGGGATCACCGCCGCGGAGGGTGACATGCAGGACTTCCGCAATCTGCAGCGCGTTCAGGTAAGCTTCTACAACTCCTGGGTGGACGAACACAGCCGGATCGAATCCTACGATCCCGAAACGCGTCTCATCACGATGCGCTACAGCTCCGGCGTAAGAGTCAGCAACAGTCTCGAATATTTCCTTGAGAACACGGCCGAGACCTTCGGACGTCCGGACGACTGGTACGTCGAGAGCGGCAAGGTCTATTACGTCCCACGGGACGACTCAATCACCCCTGAGTCGATTGAGGCCTACATCCCCGTCGCGATGAAACTGTTCGACATCCGCGGGACGGCCGAGGCGGTCGTCCGCGGGATCACGCTGCGCGGCCTCGACCTGCGCGTCACAAGCGGCGACTACACGCCCCTCAAAGGCGACGATCCGAGAGCGTCCGACAGTCAGGCGGCCTACCACGCGGACGGCGCCGTCTCCTTCCGTTACGCGGAGGACTGCGTGATCGAAGACTGCTCCATCACGGAATACGGCCAGTACGGCGTCGTCTTCGAGCCGGGCTGCCGGAACGACCGAATGAGCCGCTGCACGCTGACGGAAGGCGGTGCGGGCGGCGTCCGCATCACGGGTGACGAGAACGAGGGCGTGCCGGAGAACACGGAGCACGTCACGGTCGAGGACTCGGTGATCCTGCGCATCGGCAGACGCTGGGAACAGGGCTGCGGCGTACTCATCCAGGACGCAGGCTTCATCACGATCCAGCATAACGAGATCGGCGAGACCGGCTACACCGGCGTCTCCTGCGGCTGGTGCTGGGGCTATTACGGGACCGTTACACACGACAACCTGATCACGAAGAACCATATCCACGACATCGGCCGCGGCCACCTGTCCGACATGGGCGGCGTCTATCTGCTCGGCCCTCAGCCCGGCACCGTCGTATCGTACAACCTGATCCACGACATCCAGACCGGCACCTACGGCGCCTGGGGCCTGTACGCGGACGAGGGCTGCTCGGACGTGATCTTCGAGAAGAACGTGGTCTACCGGGCGCAGAGCAACGCCTTTGAGCAGCATTACGGCGCGAACAACACGGTGCGGAACAACATCTTCGCCATGACGGGCGGGCCGCTCCTCAAGGTCTCGCTGTACGAGGACCACCATTCCGTGACCTTCGACACCAACATCCTCTACGCGGACGGCACCAAGCTCTACGATTTCGACCGGAACCACCTGAGCCACAAGACGGTCTCGTCGATGAACAACCTGATCTGGAGCACCTCGGGGGACGAGGTGATGGCCATCGACATGGGCAACGACAAGGTCTGGTCCGTCGACCAGGTCCACCAGTTCTTCAACATGGAGGAAGGGAGCGTCGTGGCGGATCCCGGCTTTGCTGATCCGGCGAACGGCGACTTCACCCTGAAGCCGGACTCCCCGGCCTATGAACTCGGGTTCGAGCCGATCGACATGAGCGACGTCGGCCCGAGAAAGTAAAGGAAACGGGTTATGAGAAATAATGTGGTGAAGATCCTCTCCGCCCTTCTGGCGGTCCTTCTGGCAGGACTTCTGTCCCTGACGGGTTGCGGAAAGAGTTCTCCGGCCGAGGAGCCGAAGGAAAAGACTCCATCCGTGACGCTGACGGCTGCGGAGACGACGGAATACGCGACCCTTCGCGAAGCGGTCGCGGCGGCGAAGGAACAACGGAAGAACGGCTATGCCGGAGATCTGACCGTCACGCTCGCCCCCGGCGACTATTTCGAGGAGAAGACGATCTATCTCGATTCGGATCTCTCCGGTCTGACGATCGAGTCGGATCCCTCCGGCGATGCCCGCGTGATCGGCGGCTACCGGGTGGAAGGATTCGCCTGGGACGAGTTCAACGGCGTGAAATGTCTCTCCGCGCCCGTCCGTGACGAAGACTTCAGCGACTTCTACGTCAACGGCGAGCGGGCCTCCATGACACGGTATCCGCAGGAAGGATACTTCTACATGGAGGACGTCGAGAACCATGCCGGAAACCTCGGCAGCAGTTCCAAATGGTTCATCGCGGCTGAGGGCGACATCGGGGAGTTCAGGAATTTCGGAAAGATCGTGGTCAGTTTCCTGCATCTCTGGGTCGACGAGCACACGACGATCGAATCCTATGATCCCGAATCGCGGCAGGTCACGATGACCTGGCCGTCTCACTTCAACCTTCTCGAACCGGACGGACAGCCCTATTATCTCGAGAACGTAGCCGAATCCTTCGGCCGTCCGGACGACTGGTACGCCGAAGGCGGAAAAGTCTATTACATCCCGCGTGACGACACAGTCACCCCGGATACGATCGAGGCCTATATTCCGACGACGGACCGGTTCATCCGGGTCGAGGGAGAGCCGGGCAAACCGGTCTCCGGCATCACGCTGCGAGGGATCCATTTCACCGTCTCGCGCGGCGACTATGAGAACGGAAAAGAAGCGTCCGACAACCAGGCGGTCAACGGAGCCGACGGCGTCCTTTCCCTGCAGTACGCCGAGAACTGCGTGATCGAGGACTGCAGTCTCACGAGCTACGGTCTCCACGGCATCGCGCTCGATTCCGGCTGTCACGAGATCCGGATCAGCCGCTGCCGTTTCTGGGACGGCGGCGGGGGCGGCGTCAAGATGATCTGCCCGTACAAGGCGGAAGAGGAGGACCTCACCGACCACATCACGGTCGAGGACTGCTCGATCACCCACTGCGGAAGACGTCACATGGCCTCCACCGGCATCCTGATGATCCGGGTCGGTCAGAGCGTCATCCGGCACAACGAGATCGCTGATCTCTTCTATACGGGCATCAGCTGCGGCTGGGACTGGACCTACGAGGAAAACCCGGCCCACGACAACCTGATCACGAAGAACCATATCCACGACATCGGCGGCCCGCTTTCCGACATGGGCGGCATCTACCTCCTGAGCCCGCAGCCGGGAACCGTCGTATCGTACAACCTGATCCATGACGTGACCTGCGCGAGCTACGGCGCGAACGGACTCTACGCGGACATGGGGACCTCGGACGTCCTGTTCGAGAAGAACATCGTCTACCGGGTCCAGACCAACTGCTTCCAGCAGAGCTACGGCGCGAACAACACGATCCGCAACAACATCTTCTGGCAGTCGGGCGAGGCGGCCGTAAAGTCCTTCGTAGACGAGGATCACGTCTCCGACATCCTCGAAAACAACATCATCGTGACGGACGGCACGGCGTACTACGAACTGCTGCGCGGGCACCTCACCCGCAAGACCTTTAAGACGGACCGCAACCTCCTCTGGAGCCTCTCGGAAGATCCGGTCTCCGTCCTGATCCGGGACAGTGGAAAGACCTATTCTCCTGAGGACGCCGCCAAGTTCTTCGGCATCGACCCGGAGAGTGTGTTCGCGGATCCGGGTTTTGCGGATCCTGCGAACGGCGACTTCACGATGCCGGAAGACTCCCCTGCCTATGAGCTGGGCTTCGAGCCGATCGACATGAGCGACGTCGGACCGAGAAAGTAAAGGAAATCATAGATGAGAAAGAATAAGGCGAAGATCCTCTCCGCCCTTCTGGCGGCCCTCCTTCTGGGAGGGCTGCTCTCTCTGTCCGGGTGCGGGAAGGAATCCCCGGCCGGGGAGCCGGAGGCAAAGACTCCATCCGTGACGCTGACGGCTGCGGAGATGACGGAATACGCGACCCTCTCCGACGCGGTCGCGGCGGCGAAGGAACAACGGAAGAACGGCTATGACGGAGATCTGACCGTCACGCTCGCCCCCGGCGACTATTTCGAGGAGAAGACGATCTATCTCGATTCGGATCTCTCCGGTCTGACGATCGAGTCGGATCCCTCCGGCGAGGCCCGCGTGATCGGCGGCTACCGGGTGGAGGGATTCGCCTGGGACGAGTTCAACGGCGTGAGATGTCTCTCCGCGCCCGTTCGGGACGAAGACTTCACCGATTTCTACGTCAACGGCGAGCGGGCTTCCATGACACGGTATCCGCAGCAAGGATACCTCTACATGGAGGACGTCGAGAACCATGACGGAAGGCAGAACAGCGGTTCCAGGTGGTTCATCGCGGCCGATGGCGACATCGGGGATTTCAGAAACCTCGGGAGAGTATGGGTCAGTTTCCTCCATCTCTGGATCGACGAGCATACGACGATCGAATCCTATGATTCCGAGACGCGGCGTGTCACGATGACGCTGCCTTCCCACTTCAACCTTCTAGAGGAGGGCGGGCAGCCCTATTATCTCGAGAACGTGGCCGAATCCTTCGGACGGCAAAACGACTGGTATGCCGAGGGCGGAAAAGTCTATTACGTTCCCCGCGACGACACGGTCACCCCGGAGACGATCGAAGCCTACGTCCCAACGACGGACCGGTTCATCCGAATCGAGGGGGAACCGGGCGATCCGGTCTCCGGCGTCACCCTCCGCGGGATCCGTTTCACCGTCTCGCGCGGCGACTACACCTCCCAGGAGGGCGGTCTGCAGAGAGCGTCCGACGGCCAGGCGGTCAACGGAGCCGACGGCGTCCTTTCCCTGCAGTACGTCGAGAACTCCGTGATCGAGGACTGTAGCCTCACGAACTACGGTCTCCACGGCATCGCGCTCGAGTCCGGCTGCCATGAAGTCCGGATCAGCCGCTGCCGATTCCGGGACGGCGGCGGGGGCGGCGTCAAGATGATCAGCCCGTCCGACGCGGAAGAATACGATCTCACCGACCGCATCACGGTCGAAGACTGCTTGATCACCCACTGCGGCAGACGCCACATGGCGTCCGCCGGCATCCTGATGATCCGGGTAGGCCAGAGCGTCATCCGGCACAACGAGATCGCGGACCTCTTCTATTCCGGCATCAGTTGCGGCTGGGACTGGACCTACGAGGAGAACCCGGCCCACGACAACCTGATCACGAAGAACCATATCCACGACATCGGCGGTCCGCTCTCCGACATGGGCGGCATCTACATCATGAGCGCGCAGCCGGGGACCGTCGTGTCAAACAACCTGATCCATGACGTGACCTGTGCGGACTACGGCGCGAACGGCCTTTACGCGGACTACGGTACCTCGGACGTCCTGTTCGAGAAGAACATCGTCTACCGGGTCGGGACCAACTGCTTCCAGCAGAGCTACGGCGCGAACAACACGATCCGAAACAACATCTTCTGGCAGTCCGGCGAGTCGGCGGTCAAATCCTTCATGTACGAGGATCACGTCTCCGACATCCTCGAGAACAACATCATCGTGACGGACGGCACGGCGTACTACGAACTGCTGCGCAACCACCTCACGCACAAGACCTTCAGGACGGACCGAAATCTCCTCTGGGAACTCTCCGGTAAGGAACCGGTCTCCGTCCTGATCCGGGACAGCGACAAGACCTATTCTCCGGAGGACGCCGCCAGATTCTTCGGCGTCGACCCGGAGAGCGTGTTCGCGGATCCCGGTTTTGCCGATCCGGCGAACGGCGACTTCACGATGCCGGAAGACTCCCCTGCCTATGAACTGGGCTTCGAGCCGATCGACATGAGCGACGTCGGCCCGAGAGTATCGTTCTGAGCGTCCCCTTTAGTGTATCCCTTATCGCTGTTCCGGCAGGATCCCGAGAGCGGAAAACAATTTCGTTTTCCGCTCTTTTCTTCTTGCAAAAAGGAACGGGTTCGTGTACAATGTAGAAGGATAAGTTTGACCGCTCCCGGGCGTCTCCGGAGACGGTCTTTCATGACAACATCCGCGCTCTCCGGAGCGCGCTGAAAGGAAACAGTATGAACCAGGAACTTCTCGATTACCTCGTTGCCCACAAACAGCGGGAGCTGCGCACCACGACGCTCCCTGACATGAGCGCCGAATACGCCGAAAAAAAGATGGCGCCCAGAGCCCGCATGTCGGACCGTTTCGTCCGTCTGATGGACGCGGAAGCCCCCCATATCCTTCCCGGCCAGAAGATCGTCTTCATGCGGACTGTGAAAAAGCCGTATGACTGCTTCACCGAGGCGGAATGGGAGGACATCAGGTCTAAGCATTTCATCCACGAGCTCGGATACATCTCCAATCTCTGCCCGGATCATACCTTCCTGATCAAGCGCGGGCTCCTGGCCGCGCGCGATTTCGCCGACGAATACGGAAAAGCTGACATCGACGCGCTGCTCCGCCTGGCCGGACGCTACCGCGAGGAAGCGCTCAGGACCGGCCGGGAGGACGTCGCCGCGGTTCTCGAAAAAGTGCCGGCCTATCCGGCCGAGACCTTCCGGGAGGCGCTCCAGTTCTTCCGCATCATCCATTACGCACTCTGGGCGGAAGGCAACTATCACAACACGGTCGGACGGTTCGACCAGTATATGATGCCCTATCTGCAGGCCGATCTCGACGCCGGCCGGCTGACGGAAGAAGAAGCCTATGAGCTCGTGATCGACTTCTTCCTGTCCTTCAACATCGATTCCGACATGTACGTCGGCATCCAGCAGGGCGACAACGGCCAGTCCATGATGCTCGGCGGAACGGACGGGAACGGCGGGGAGATCTTCAATCTGCTCACGAAGATGGCGCTCCGCGCCTCCGGCGAGATCCGGATGATCGACCCCAAGATCAATCTCCGCGTGACGAAGAACACGCCTCTCTGGGTCTACGAGGAAGGGACCAAGCTGACCGCGGTCGGCATGGGCTTCCCGCAGTACTCGAACGACGACGTCGTCCTGCCGGCGCTCGAAAAACTGGGCTACGCGCCGGAAGACGCAGTGAAATACACGGTCGCAGCCTGCTGGGAGTTCATCATCCCGGGTCTCGGGATGGAGATCGCCAACATCGGCGCCATGTCCTATCCGCTGGCTGTCGACCGGGCGTTCCACCGGCTGCCGGAATACGGGACCTATGACGAGTTCAAAGCCGCCGTCGCGGCGGAGATCCAGGCGCAGACCGACGCCATCACGGCGAAGGTGCACGACATCTGGTTCGTTCCCTCTCCGTTCCTCGATCTGCTCTACGGCGGGATGGACATCTCGAAGGGCAACAAGTACAACAATTTCGGGATCCACGGCACCGGCGTTTCCTGCGCCGCCGACTCCCTGACAGCCATCCGGAAACTGGTCTACGAAGAGAAAGCGATCACGCCGGAAGAATACATCAAAGCGGTCGACGCGAATTTCGAAGGATATGACGAACTGCTCCACCGGCTCCGCTACGAACTGCCGAAGTCCGGCGCGGACACCGACGAGGGCGACGAGGCGCTGATCTGGCTCACCGGGACCTTCGCTTCCTGCCTGGCCGGCAGAAAGAACGAACGGGGCGGGATCTGGCGCGCCGGGACAGGCTCCGCCATGTTCTATCTGTGGCACGCCGCGGAGATCGGCGCTTCCCCGGACGGACGCCGGCAGAACGAGCCGTTCTCCTGCAACTACTCGCCTTCCCTCTTCGCGCGGATCGACGACCCGGTCAAGGTGGTCCACTCCTACGCGAAGCCCGATCTCGGGAAAGTCATCAACGGCGGTCCCCTGACGCTCGAATTCGACGCCTCCATCTTCTCGAACGAGGAGAACCTGACCAAGGTAGCCTCGCTTGTGCAGTATTTCATCCGGTGCGGCGGACATCAGCTCCAGCTGAACGCCGTGTCGAGAGAGACGCTGCTCGACGCCCAGGTCCATCCGGAGGAATACGGCCGGCTCATCGTCCGCATCTGGGGATGGAGCGCCTATTTCGTCGAACTGGACCGTGACTATCAGGATCACGTGATCCGCCGCCACGACTACGGGGTCTGATCCGGAACATGGAAAACAAGATCAGAGAAGTCATCCTCTGCAAATACGGTGAAGTCATCCTGAAAGGGGACAACCGGCGCCGCTTCGAAACGCAGCTTCTGCGCGAAATACGACGCCGCGCCGCTCTTTTCGGGAACTATGACGTCATCGACCGGCAGAGCACTGTATGCGTCGAACCCCTCGACGAACGCGCCGAGGAGGCGCTGCCGGATCTGTATGTCCAGGTCGGCAAGGTGTTCGGCCTCTCGGGGATCGCCCGGTGCGCCGTAGCGGAAAAGGACATGGACGACATTCTCCGTGTCGCCCGCGCCTACCTGCCGGACCGTCTCCGCGACGTCCGGACCTTCAAATGCGAAGCGAAGCGGAGTGACAAGACGTTCCCTCTCGATTCCATGCAGATCGCCGCCGTGGTGGGCGGCGCCGTTCTGGAATCGTCGCCTCATCTGAAGGTAAACGTGACCGATCCGGACGTGGTGGTCCGCATCGAGATCCGCGAACGGCACGCCTATCTGCACGCCGGTCAGGATCACGGCGCGAGCGGAATGCCGACCGGTTCTGCGGGGCGCGGACTGCTTCTGCTTTCGGGCGGGATCGACTCGCCCGTCGCGGGCTACACCATGATGAAACGGGGCGTAACGGTGGAATGCGTGCATTTCGAATCGTTCCCCTACACCAGCGAGGCGGCCCGCGAAAAAGTGTTCCGCCTGGCGGAAGAGCTGACGGAGTACTGCGGCCGCATCAAGGTCCACGTCATTTCCCTGACCCGCATTCAGGAAACGCTCCGCGACACGTGCGAGGAGGACTATTTCACGCTGCTGCTCCGCCGCTTCATGATGCGGCTCTCCTCCCGTCTGGCGGAGGAACTCGGCTGCGGCGTGCTTATCACCGGAGAATCGCTCGGACAGGTCGCCTCCCAGACCATGAAGGCGCTCCGCGTCACCGAAGACGCCGCTTCCCTGCCCGTCTTCCGTCCCCTGATCGGGATGGACAAGGCGGAGATCATCTCGATCTCCCGGCGGATCGGCACGTTCGAGACCTCCATCCTTCCCTACGAGGACTGCTGTACCGTCTTCACGCCCCGCCATCCGAAGACCCAGCCCGTTCTGGAGCGGGTCCTGGAACAGGAGGCGAAGGTGGACATCGCGGCGCTCGAGGAGGAGGCGTGGGCCACGAGAAACTGCCGCATCCTGACCCAGGAACTCTGACCGGCCTTCAGGGCCGGGAATCGATCTAACAAAACGAGGACAGAATCATGAAAATCGACGACTA
>JAEEGL013022535.1_pt1 | contig 13602 bp, 8 predicted proteins | sample 9134231 | NCBI WGS metagenome assembly JAEEGL01 (sample SAMN16246548, study PRJNA631951) | gut metagenome | biome: gut microbiome; feature: rumen; material: fiber-attached | host: Bos | place: Iran: Karaj | collected 2018-10
CGCGCACGCAGTCCGCCCTGCTCGCGTGCATGGGCGACACCCAGGTCACGGTGGACGGGGTGAGTTATCCGATGGCGGAGCCGTTTTTCGTCATCGCCACGGAGAATCCGATCGAGGCAAAGGGGACCTTCCCCCTGCCCGAAGCCCAGCTCGACCGGTTCATGATCCGGCTCACCCTCGGCTATCCGGACAGGGCGGCCGAGACGGACATGGCGCGGCTCTGGCTCCGGGGCTCGGACACGCCGATCGACGGAATGACGCCGGTCTGCGCGGCGGAGGACATTCTCGCGGCGAGGCGAACGGTGGAAGCCGTTTCCGTCTCGCCGAAGATCACGGACTATGTTGTAGCGATCACATCCGCCACCCGGGACGACGCCGCGCTCCGGCTGGGAGTCAGCCCCCGCGGGACGCTCCACCTTCTGAGAATGTCGCAGGCCCTCGCCGCGATGGACGGGCGGGACTTCGTGCTTCCGGACGACGTGAAGCAGGCGGCAGTCCCGGTCCTTGCCCATCGGGTGCTGTCCTCGGCGCAGAACCGCCTGAAACTGTCCCGGAGCGCGCCGGAGATCATTGAACGGATCGTCGCTTAGATCCCCTCCCCGGTGGACTGACATGACGGCGGAGCTTTTTGTCTTCCTGTTCTCCCTCGTGATTTCTGGCGTACTTGCAGCCATGCTTCTGCGCTCGATCGTCAACACTGCCCTCAAGACCAGGCTGTCCTGCTGTCTCTTTCTCGACGACCGGGTGACCGGGGACACCGATCTCATGGAGGGCGAGGGGTTCTTTCTGAATGCGGAGCTTGAAAACGCCTCCGCAGTGCCGTTCCCGCGCGTGGAGCTCCACTTGAATCTGCCCGGAGGTTTGCGGTTCGGAGAAACGGGGACGGCAAACCGGACGGTGCTCCTCGCGGTCCCGGCCAAATCGACCGTCCGGCGGCGGTTCTGGGTGGATGCCGTCCGGCGCGGCGCGTATACCATGGACTACGCCGTGCTGGTGCGGAAGAAGAGCGTCCTGCTCGACCTCGTGTCGTTCCGGATGCCCGTTCCCGCGGGGCATTTCAACTCCGTGACGGTCTATCCCGCGGTGATGGACCTCGAGGAGCACTTCACCACCGCGCCGTATACCACGGGGGACGTGGAGGTGCGCCGCTCGCCCGTCCCGGATCCGCTCGACTTTATAGGAGTGCGGCCTCTCACAAACGAGCCGTTCTCGCGGATCAACTGGAAGAAATCCGCCGCGGCCGGGGAATGGATGGCGAACGAAAACGGGTTCACCGAGGAGAGGGACCTGACGATCCTCTTGAATCTCCAATCCCGCGCCTACGAGCGGTATGATTCCGTGACCGGGGGGATCAGCTCGACCGAACTCACGGAACTCGGCATTTCCGTCGCCGCGTCCCTGATCGACGGGATCTCCGCAGCTGAGGTCCCGGTGCGCGTTTTGTTCAACGGTTCGTCGGACACCTTCTCGGAGGCGGAGAAGATCGGCGAGGGAGAGCACAGGCTGTCGCGTTCGGATGACGCCGCCTCCCTGCCGGACTACCACAACCTCATGCGGATGCTCGCGCGGATCTCCGGCGGCGTGACGGTCCCCGCGCACACGATGTTCTACGCCGTTGCCGAAGAGCCGGACCGCTTTCTCGCCGGAGGAAATCTCGTAGTAGTATCGCCCTACTTCGACGCGGTGATGCGCGATTTCTGCCGCTCGATGCAGGCTCTCGGATTCGAGGTCGTCTTCTGGATCACCTCGTCGTTCAGCGACACGGAAGGGATCCCCGAGGACGTTCCGCTCTATTACCGCACTTATCGCGGGAGCGCGGAGGAGGCATAGGAATGAAAACAAAGCTCGCCTATCCGTTGTTTTTCCTTGCCGCGGCGGTGCTTTTCCTTCCGTTCGTGTATCTGCCTCTGAACGCGCTGTGGCTGGTGTTCAAATCCCTTATCTGGTTCGGCCTGAACAGGGGCGGAGACCGGGAAAACTACACCGCGGAGGTTCTCCGCACCGTGCCGCTCGCCGGACTGAGCGTCGGATTCCTCGTCCTCACGGTCTTCCTTCTGATCGGTCTGTTGGTATTCAGCCGGTCGCCGCGCGGGAAGAGGTTCCTCGCGGAATCCTCCGGGATCATCGAATGGCTGGCGCAGCATGTTTTCCTCGGTCTGACGGTCCTCATCCAGTTTCTCGCCATGCTGTTCGGCTTCTCTTACCGGAAGGAGAACAGGACCCGGACGCCCGGCGATACTCAGACCTTCCGCGCAACGCAGGATGCCGCTATCCGGGAGGTTGAATTCGATGAGAAGCTTCCGGACGATTACGGGCAGTTTCTGCGCCGGCTGTCCCGCATCCGGTCGGCGGACGCCAAAATCGGGTACGCCTACCGCACGCTCTGCCGCCTGTACAAAAGGGCCGCGCCGGAGATCTCCGCTTCCGACACCCCGCGCGAGGTAGAACGGAAGGCGGAACGCGCCGCGCGTTTTTCGCCGTCCGACCTTGAATCCGCGCGGAAGATCATCGAACGGGTGAAGTTTGAGGATGCCGCACGCGGAGAGCTGCTCAGAGAGCAAGAAAAAACCGGCCTGCTTTCGGAGCTGTGCCGGAGTGTGAGGATCCTTCTATGAAACGGTTTACCGGAAAGAAAGAGGATGTCTACCCCCTTGTCCTTGCGGTCGTGGGGATCATTCTCGGCTGGGCGGTCGTCGTGACGCGGGACCTCGAAGGGACGCTCGCGCTGGTCAAGTGGTTTCTTCTCGCCGCGTTCATCGCCGTCACCGTCACGCTGATCCCTCTTTTTCTCGCGCGGCTCCTGTGGGATCGGAAGCCGAAAACCGGCACGACGCCGTACTATATCCAAAAGAAGCCGGAAAAGCGGCTGACGGTGCTTCCCGATCTGACGGCAATCCTGCCGGAACAGGCGGAGTTCCGTCTGCTCTTCCCGGAAAGAACCGGGGAGACCCCGCCGCCCGAGGAATTCGTCGATGCCTGGGACGCGTCGCTCGGAAAGGTCTTAGAAAACGACGGACTCCCGTATTACACCGATGATCCGGCAGTGATCCGGGACCGCGCCGATCTGTTCCGGGAGCTGTATGGAAAGCCGGAACTGGAAGCGATCCTGCGCCGCTTTGCGGAGAAAGTCCCGCGGGGATTCTTTCCCGATTCGCTTTGGCGATCCTTGGCGGACTGCAAAGCACGGTATGATGCGGGAAAAACCTTACGGGAAGAGCTGAACGAGGCGGATCCGCGATCCCCCGCCCTCCGGAGGCTGCGGGACGGACTCAACGAATGGGCGGAATCCGACGCGGGACGGAAGACCGACGAAGCGTTCGCAAGTCTGCCGGACGAATTATTTGCCGTGAAAAGCCTGACCCTCGCCGTGAACCTCGACAGCGGCGGTCACGCACACGAGGCTGGGATCGTCGCGCTGCACGGGGAGCCGTTTGACGACAATTCAGCCGTGCCGCTTGTGCATCCCGATCCGGAGCGGCCCGATCTGACGGAAGCGCTCAATCGGGAGCTGATGGGCTGCGTGGATCGGGTGCTGGCGGAAGAGCTGACGCGGACCCGGGCCGATCTCGAAGGCTTACGCCGGACGGCAGTCTCCGACACGCTCGCCGGGGAGATCCGGTTTGCCGCGGAGTTTGCGGGGATGCTCCGGGAGATGGAGAAGGGAGGGGCGGACAGGTCTTTCGCCGATCTTCTGCGTGTGTTCAGCTGCGAGATCCGGACATGACGAAATGCCGGAACAGCCTCCCTTTCCGATATCAACCTGAGGTTGAGCAAATCCGAATTCAAATCCATTGCGCCCGGCTTTTGATTCTGGTATAATAAAACCGGAACGGAAGCCGGGCTCGCTTTCCGAATACGGTCGGGAGAACAATATGAAAACCATCGGACAGAAAATCAAGGAGCTGCGCAAAAAAGCGAACATGACGCAGGAGCGGCTCGCGGAGGTTGTCGGCGTGTCCCCGCAGGCGGTTTCGAAATGGGAGGTCGGTTCGGCATCGCCGGACTTGTCCCTCATCGCCCCGCTGTGCCGGGTACTCGGATGCTCGGCGGACGAGCTGCTCGGGATCGCGCATGAAAAAGACCCGCAGGAGACGGAGCTTGAAGAAGAGCTCGACCGGATTATGAAAACGCCGGGGAAGGACGGGAAGATCGACATTCGTTCTCTCCGTGAAAAGTCGGCGGAGGCGGTAAAGCTCTACCCGGACAATCTGCGCATCGCGTATTTCTACGCCGTCAGCCTGCGGTTCCGCGTCGCCGATCCCGCGGACGGGGACGATGAATCGAAGCGGGAGAGAAAGCGGACGGTCGAAGAGATCTTAAAGAGGATCATCCGGGAGTCGGACGATGCGGAGCTGAAAAAAGAGGCGTACGGGACCCTCGTACTCATGCTTGCGCAGGGAGGCCGGAAAAAGGAAGCCCTCGCGTTTGCCGAGGAGGGGGCGTGCAAAGACCGGCTCAGGTTCATGTGCCTCGAAGGACAGAAGCAGATTGCGTTTTTTCAGCGGTGCATTCACCGGGACCTATATGAACTTATGGAGTTTTTCGCCGTCGGCTGTGCCCAGATCCGCGACGAGTCGTTCAAAGAAGGAATACGGCAGGTATGGGAGGGCATTCTCCGCGCCGCGATCCCGGACGGAAATTACGGCATATTCTCCATGTACTTCGACTCCTGTCTCGAGGGAAAGGCAGCCCGACTGACAAAAGAGGGGCGGTATGAAGAAGCGGTCCTTTGCCTCGGGGAAATCATGGAGATGTGGGAGCGGGTCGACGACGTGATTGCCAACCGGACCGCTGACCGTGGGACGCTCGATCCGGACTGGGGCCACGCTTACACTGCGCCGCTGTTCAAGGGAGTGGAAATCTCCCCCGTCTTCGACAAAACGGGGAACACCTGCCATGCCGAACGGTTTGCAAAGACGCTGCGAATGCTCTCCGACTTCGCGCCGCTCGAGGGACGGGAGGACTTCGAGGCGATCATCGGAAAATACGCGCCGCTCCGCACGGAGAAACCCATGACTCCCGACGAATTCCGGTATGCTCTGAATCACGGTCTCGGGCGGGCGATCCTGAGGCTTGATGGGGAACCGGACAAACAAATCTTTCAGGCGGTATGGCTCGAAATGCTCCTGAATCCCGAAGCAGAGTCCCCGGGCAACCCGGCGAAACGGCCGTATTATGCTTTCGAGCACGGCGTCTACGACCGGGACCTGATCGAGCGGTTCGATCCGTCCGGAAAATTAGGGGAAGAAGTAGCCCAAAAGATCCTCGCGAAGAAGCCGGTGCTCTGGCACATGCTCGGACTTGTGTCTCTGCTCGGACACGAAAAAGAAGTGAACGACATCGCAGAATCCGCGTACGACGATATGACTTCGATTATGCACAAATCGTTGATCGGGGAAGGGGATCATTCTCCGGACGACGTCGCGGACGGATGGATCGAGATCGCCGGTTGTTACGCGGAACTCGGCGCGCCGAAGAGAGAAGTCATCCGCCGGACCTTCACCGATCTCGCCGAAATGGTTCGCCTCGCTCCGGAGAAATCCCCCCTCCTGCGCCGCATGTTCTACGAATTTACGGACAATCTGCGCGGAGAGAACTGGGAGCTATGCTGGGATATTCTCTTTGAGGATAATCCGCTCTCTTCGGTCCTGACCGTGACGGAGATCGCCCAAAGTCCCCTTCCCGCGGAGGAGATCACGGCCGAGCGGGTTCTCGGCGCCAACCCGACCGATCCGGACTACGGCGCGCTGTGCAGCGGATTTCAAAACGTGCCGGATGAGACGTTCTTTGCCGTGCTCGACGCGATCATCGCGAAAAAGGCGGCGGGAGATGCGGAAAGCGTAAAAATCGAAGGTTTGTTCTGCGGCGTGTCCGGCCGGGACACGGGAGAACTCCTGAAGCGCGCGCGGAGGATGCTCGGCGACATGACACTGAGAAGCGATCCGTTTTTGTATTGGCTGCTCTGGAACCTTCAGTACGTCCGCGATCCGGGCGTGCGCACACTCGGACTGGAGCTGATGAGGTCGGACGACAAAAGGCTCGTGAATTTCGGGCGTCACACGGTCTACGGGGCAAACTTCATGCCGGAGGACGCCGACACCGTGGAGGAATGGCTTGAAAATCTGCCCGCAGCCTCCTATACGGCAGGATATGACGTGATCGCTGCGCTTGACGCCGGGGCGGAGGGCGTGCGGGAGGAATGGATCAGAACGGTGTATGAAAACCAGATCTACCGTTTGCAGATCGTCCGGACCCTGCAGGGACGCTTGCCGGACGACATGCGCGAGGAAAGCCTTTTTGACGCAAATCCCTATGTCAGACAGGCGGCGAGTGGAGAGGAGTCTGAACCCAAACGGCATGGCAGACGCAGCACTGTATGGAAAGAGAAACCCGGGACTGAGTAGTATTCCGGTTCCCGCGGCTATTCCCGATTTTTCAAAATTTCTTCATCGGCGCTCAACCTTTTTCCGCCGGATCGCGTCATATGGGTGACGTCAGAAAACCGGGGATCCGGCCGGAATATGAAATCAACCGAGAAAGGACCGCCATGCTTTACGAAGACCAGAACGACGAGACCCTCGTGCTGCTCACGCTCGCCGGGGAACAGCGCGCCTACGAAGTCCTCGTGCTCCGGTGGGAGGAAGCGGCAAAGGCGTCGGCAGGAGCCGTGCTGCGCAGTATTTCCCTGGCGGAGGACGCCGCGCAGGACGCGTTTGTTACCGCGTGGCTCAAGCTGAATATCCTCCGCGAACCGGAGAAATTCGGCGCGTGGGTCTGCCGCATCGCCCGCAACAGCGCGCGGGACATGATGCGCCGCTTCCGTCCGTACCTCAGCGCCGAGCTGCAGGAGGAATATCTCGCATTCTATAATCGCGGAGCGGAGGACGACGGTCCGGAAGCGCGGTTTTTCGCAGCGGAAGAACAGAAACAGATCCGCGAGCGCGTCGACGGATTGCCCGCGAAGGTGCGCAAGGTCATACGGCTCCACTATTTCGAGGGACTTTCGATCGCGGAAATAGCCGACCGGATGCGCACCGCGCCCGGGACGATCAAGCGGCAGCTGTACGACGGCAGAAAACGGATCAGAAAGGAATTATGCGCCATGGATGAAGAAATGAACGACACCCTTCTGGAAAGGGTCATGAAAAAAGTGGAAGAACTGAAAAACTGGCAGCCCCGCTATTCGAAGAGCGGCTTCGGGGAGGCGTACCGGGAGGTGCTGGCCGAGACGGAAGAGCTTCCGGAGAGCGAAAGAAAATACGGCGCGCTCGCGGACGTGCTGCTCATGGGCTGGTGGTGGATCCCGGGACAGGAGAACGACGCCCTGCTCGCCCGGATCGCCGATGCCGCGGAGAGAGGGCACAACGACCGCGTCATGCGCTTTCTCGTCGAAAAGGACTGCTTCCGGGTGAGCGGAGAGGAACGGATCGCCCTGATCCGGGACAAACAGCTCCCGCGGCTGAAGGCGGAGGGATACGTGCTTGCGTACGGCTCCCAGCTTACGCGGCTTGCTGCGACCTGTTTTTATCTGAACCGTCCCGAGGAGGGATTTGCCGCGCTCGAGGAAGCCGTCTCCGTCCTCCCGCAGACGGATGTTTACCGCGCGGCTGCCGTCGCCGACCTTGACATGCGGCGCAGAAGACGGGCGGAGGGGAAGAAGGACGGGGATCATTTCAATCTCGGCGCGGCCGCCGGGATCGAGCTCCGCATCCGGAACGGCAGTCCCGTCTACTGGACGGACGACGAGTGGTATGAGGGCAGTCTGTTCTCCGTCGATCACGCGGGGAGCCGCTTCCTGCGCGGCGCGTCCTTCTGCGACGGACGGTTCTTCGTCCCGGGGCTTGTTCCCGGGGAACAGGCCGAGGGCAGCGGGGGGACCGTCCTGCGGCGCCTCCCGGATGAGACCGTCGAAACACCCGCCGGACGGTTCGAGGACTGCGAGGTCTGGGAGAACCGCTCCGGTTCCAAAGTCGGGGAAACGGATGTCCCTGTCTGCCGGACGTTCTACAAAACGGGCGTCGGGATCGTCAGACAGGACAGGCGGCGCGGCCCGTTCCGCGAGACGAGGCTCCTTGTCTCGTACCGTGTCGCGGGCGGGGACGGGCTTCTGCCCTTGGCGGCGGGAAACGAGTGGACCTATACCGGCGGGTGGAAGTCCGAAGTCCTGACGCATACCCTGCGGCTCGGGGTCCTGTTCTGCGACGGCGGGACGGCCATTCTGCGCCTGAACGCGGATTACGAGCGGCACGGCTATGACGCGGACGACTGGAACGAGCAGATGCTGGCCGTGAAAAACGAGTATTACCGTGAGGACGACGGCAGGGGGCATCTCTGCGACGTGGAGCCGCATCTTGTCCGCGCGGAAGAGCTCGCCTCGACCGCCATGGAGCGCGTCCACACGAAGGCCGCGGCGTCGGTCATGCGGCGCATCTTCGCCACAGACGCGGAGACCGCTCCGGACCGGAGACAGAACGGACTTTGGAACTTCTTCCAGAGGAAGACGGTCAACCGGGAGGACGGACGGGTCACGTTCGGAGAAGAACGTTACTATGACTTCGAATGGAAGTGCGGAGATTATGACGAACCGCTGCTGTACAATTTCTTCTGCGATATGCTCGAAGACGCCGTCGAGTGCGTCTGGGACGAAAAGTGGGTCCCCGGATTCCGGGAGAATCATCGATACCGCTATTTCGGCGATACGTGGATCGACAGCCGGCTCTGTTGCGAGGACGCGGGAGATGTCGCGGTCAAGGCCGGGACCTTCGCGGGATGCCGCCGTCTGATCGTCGACGCGAAGGGATTTACTCTGGGACACGATTACAAGAACGGGCGGTACGAATTCACCTTCTCGCCCGGCGTCGGCGTGATCCGCGGGACCTTCTTCTACGACAGCGGCGCGCGGCGGGTCGACTACGATCTCGTGTCCTATACGGGGACGGGCGAGGGCTGGTTCCCGTTCGGGGACGGCTTCGAACGGCGGTACGAGGCGCAGGGGCTGACGGACGGTTTTGAGGCGGGCGTGACCTACACCGCGGCTGCGGACGAGGACGGGCGGATCGTGCTGTTCGCGGATCAGCTCGGCGTGCAGGACAGGCTGCCTCCCCTGACACGGTTCCCGCAGACCGTCATGGAGGACGAGGAAGACGCGCTCTGGGACCGGGGCGAGTTTGATGCGAGCCGCGTCCGCAACGGCGTGAACAATCTCAATGCGTTCCTGCATCTCCTCGGACGTCCGACGCGCGGCTGGGGCGATCCGAGGCGGCAGACTGCCCACAACAGGCAAAAAATCCGTCTGGTGGAAGCGCTCGGCGAGGACGGACAGGTCCCTCCCGCGTGGATGGGCTGGCTGGCGGGCAGGTACTTCAATCTGGCCTGCTGCCTGTTCGGGACCGACACGCCGGAAACCACGGCGGAGGGGCGGGAATATCTCGAAAAGGCATTTGCGCTCTTCCCTGAATGGCGGGCGATTCCGAAGGGTACGCTGCTCGAGCTGGGCGGCGCATTCTTCAGCGGCATACGGCTCGTCAAGGGAGAGGGCATGATCGAGCTGCCCGACGGAACGCGGGAACCGGTTTATGACGACAGCTTCTTTGGCCAGGACGGAAGCGTCATGTTTTCCGGCATGACGGCTTCTCACGGCTGGGAATGGTTCAATCCCGTGCGCGGCGAAGAATGGTTTGCCGAAGCCGTCGAGCGGGCCAAGAAAATGCTTGAGGAATAAACCGTCATCTGCTTTGATTGATCCGCAAAAATATATAAGAGAGCGCTAGGAATGAACAAGTAAAATCGGATCCTGTGAATCCGTAATGAAATCCCCGGATACGGACGGGCTTCAAAAGCCTGAATGCCGTATCCGGGGATTGCGTTTTTCGGTTGAGTGAGATATAATAATGAAAAGAGACATGAGCTGAAAAAACAGAGCTGAGGAACATTCCGGCGGCTCTGCTTTTCGTTCCGGCTGAGACGGAAATACTCTGAAAAATATTTATAAAAACTGAAATTTGTCCCCCGCAATCCGGTCTTATAGAGTGAAAGAACGAAACGGAGGTGCGGCATGAAAAAAAGGTTGATCCTGCTGCTGTGTCTGGTGCTGCTTGCAGCATGCGGACGGCAGGGCGGCTCCGGAGAACCGGAACTGTCCCCGGCTTACGAAAACTTTCCCTTCGGCGGCGATTACACGTCGTGTTCGATCGGCGACCGTGTCTATTCCCTGTATTACGGTTTTCACATCTATGACGCGCAGAGCGAATCCGTCCGGCTGGGACTCTGCCGGGATCCTTTATGCGCTCATGACTCAGAGTCCTGCCCGGACTATCTTCTGAAACGGTCTTCCGGCTTCCCCGGTATGGCAACGGATGGGAAGAAGCTGTTTTTCAGTACCGCATTCTTTGAGACGGACGGCAAAACCGGGCAGAGTGAGCGGCACCGGGCGGTTTATGCGGTCGATCCGATCGGCGGAAAAGTCCGCCGCGTATGCGAAGTGCCGACGACCGGCGCGGAATATGCTGGGCTCATATATGCAGACGGTTCTCTCTGGATCATGGGAGCTTACTACGATGAGGACTTTGATCCCTCCTCCGGCGCAGCAGACTACGGGGACCAGTACGCGAAAATCCTGTGCGTCCGGACGTCGGGAGGCAGTCCGGAGCCGGTATCCGAAGAGCGTTTCGATATAGACGACGCCTTCTTCACGGATGGGACGACACTCTGGGCGGAAGGAAGAAGCACCGGGACGCTCCGCTGTTGTCCGCTGGAAAACGGAAAAACAGCGGGGCAATGGACGGACTGCCTGCCTGACGGGATGCATGCCGGACCGATGTGCGTGTATGAGGGTAAAGTCTACCTGATCACATCCCCGGCTTCTCCGAAAGACGCGAAAGGCGCTTATACCGATGTGTCCGGCAGAACACTCTGTCCGCTGTCCGTTTTCCGGCTGAACGGCGGGGAATGGGAAATGACAGCGGAAGACGTGACTTTCTGGTCGTACCGCTTTGCGGGCGGCGCGCTCTGGTACGAGCCGTTCGCGGCGGAGAGCTACGGTGTCCGGGACAGCTGGAACGGGCGTGAGACCGTACCGACGGAATGGGTGAAAAACGGGACCGGCGTTCTGCGGCGGCTGGATCTCGCCGACGGGTCGGTTTGCGAATGGGTCTCGGAAGACGGACGCAGCATTCACCCGCTCGCCGTCTGTAAGAACGACGGGGAGTTTATCGTTTGGACTTTGCTTGAAGACTACGCGGCCTATGTGGAATCAGACGGTAAGAGGGACACGGAAATCTGGAAACTGACTCTCGGCGAGGACGGCATCGCCAGACGCGCACTGTCCGCCGGGGATCTGCTGGAATAAGCGCCGCGGCACGAGGCCGGGAAAGGAGAACCGTTCATGAAAAAGATGCTTGTCTCTTTTGTCTGTCTGTTTCTTCTGCTGTCCTGCGGGAAGAACGTCCCGTATCTTACGCACTCCGTTCCTCTGGAAGCGGAAGTGTCCGGGAACACAGAGCTTCCGACATTTGAAGGTTTTCTGTTCCCCTCATTACCGCCTCTCACCCGCTCTTCCGAGATTCGAGAGGCCGTCCTCTGTTCGCGCGGATGGCTCTTCATTGACGGGAGCGGGGTCACGCGGGTCTATTCTCCCGCGGCGGGTACGGTCAATGCGCTCTGTTCCGATCCGCTCTGTTCCCATGCGCCGGATTCCGACTGCGCCTTCCGGTCCTGCGCTGTCACAGGTGTCCCGGTACAGGCGGGGGACAGGCTCTGGGTTATCGACAAGGATCCACGGTATCTTCAGCCGGAATACGCGGGCCGCGACATTCTCCCCGCCTGGAGCGTCTGCTCGACGGATCTATTCGGGCACGACAAAAAAACACACTATCGGAACGACGGCACCGAACTCTGCGGACTGTATGCCGAAGAAGACGCCGTCTGGTGGATCGAGCGCGTCGGCGACGAACAGACACTTCTGACACGGATGGATCCGCGGTCAGGGAAGATCGAACGGATGCCCTGCGGAGAAGATGCGCACAAAATCATAATCGAATTCGTCCGGCTCGGGGACTTCGTTTTCTATATCCTTGATGATGGCATGATCCGTTTCTGCCGCTCAGATTTCAGCGACGACAGCTTTGTCAGCCAGACGAAAGGTACATCACTTTACGCTTCGGATTCCGTCGGAAAGGTCTACTGGAAGGAGGCCGGAGGGCTCGTCTCCTATAACCCCGATACTGGAAATACGGAGACTGCCATCACGCCGCCCGAGGGGTTCTGCCTCCACGCGTTCATCCCATCCGGCAGCGGATTTGCCTATACGCTTGCCGCCGTAACCGGTGATTTCATCTCACTCTACGAGTCGTTCCAAACCTACCAAGCCTCCGTGGAAGCGGACGCAGCTCTGTATCTCTGGGGTCCTGAAACCGGCATAACGGAAAGGATTGCTCTGCCCGTTTCCGTTATGCCTTCTCCTCTCTGCTCCGGATACGAAGGCGGCATTCTCTTCACCATGAGAGCAGTTCAAAACGACTGGACAAAGGTGGTGTCATGGAAAGGCTGGTATGCGTGTCTGACGGAGACGGGCGAGGTCTGGGAGGTGGAGCCGTGAAGACGCGGACAAAAGTCCTGCTTCTGATCCTCGCGGCACTCCCGATCGTGTTCGGTATCCTCTATTTCGCGCTGGACTTACAGATCCCGCCATCCGAGAAGCTGGTCAAAATGTATTTCACGGACGTGTTTCAGGGAGCGCACACGGTCCGCGGGGAGGGGACGGAAGCTCTCATCGTGACGGTGGAGGGGATCCGGGAGACCGATGTAAGTGCGAAAAGAAGGACCCTCTATGCTTTCACCTCGGAGCGGGGAAGCGGCAGCTTCTGGTATCCCGGCACGCCGAAGGGACAGGTTTACGGCTATCCGCGGCTGCGGGCGGGCGAGCGTCTCGTCATGATCGGCGATGGGGTCGGGGAGGAACAGAGGAGCTTCTGGCTTTTCCGGATCCGGGAGATCGAAGGGGAAGAATTTGTCTATCCTCTGCTCTACGACGATTCGATCATCCCGCTGACGGTGCTCGGTGAGAGTCTCCCCTTTACAAGCGACTCGGAACGGAGCATCTACAATCCGTGGTACGACGAGGATGTTTTTAAGAACCTTGCCAAAACCGGGCGGACTGCTCCGGCCTATCGGTACAAGACAACGCTTTTGAATCTCACGCAGAATGTCGGAAAGCTGACCCGGAGCGGCGGAAGGTGACGGGGGAGGGTTTATGAAAAAGACAAGCATGATGAAAAAGCCGATCCTGTTCCTGCTCACCCTCGCGCTCTTCGCAGGGTGCGGGACGCCGGTTTCTCTTCCGGGGACGGGACCTGAGCCGGAGACAGCCTCCGCGCCTCTGCTGGAAAACTGGACGTATGAACCTCCCGAGTCTGCGCCTTATGACAGTCATATCCGGCATCTCGGCTCGGATCTCTATATTTCGGACGGCTGCCTCTATTTCCGGGGCGGCACCCGCGGGCAGGCGGTCCCCACGCGCCTCAACCTCGAAAGCGGAAACATCACGACCGTTTGCCCCGACCCACTTTGCGCGCACGACAGCAGTGACTGTCCGTTCTACGGCAC
>JAEEGL013166952.1_pt1 | contig 13602 bp, 13 predicted proteins | sample 9134231 | NCBI WGS metagenome assembly JAEEGL01 (sample SAMN16246548, study PRJNA631951) | gut metagenome | biome: gut microbiome; feature: rumen; material: fiber-attached | host: Bos | place: Iran: Karaj | collected 2018-10
AGTGAAAATTGAAATTAATGGGGGGTTCTAATCATCCGATTACGAGAGCGCGGGTCTCCGACACGCTGAGATGTATTATAGAAATCCCCTAATAATTTAAGGGGCGGGAGCGGGTGGGGTGTTCTCGTTGGTCTGGATTGCAAATCCAGACCAACGAGTAGTGGGGATAGATTTTAGATTTGATGGGGCAGATTGGTTTCGGTCTGGATTGCAAATCCAGACCAACGGAGGGTTGACTCTGTAGGGACGATAAAAATGTATTTGTTATAAACCCAAATCGGTCATTAGGCCGACCGTTCAATCATTCTTGTCATGTTTAGGTCTATTTATGACATCTCTTCCATGACGTTACTTTGGCTCGGCATAGCAAGCAAGTTTGCTCTGCTCTCGCATTGTGTAACTGATGGCATTGGTTTACGGAATAGGAATATCCCCCTGTAGAACTGGGCAAGACAGTTTCGTCTTGATTGGACAAAACTGTAGTTCTTGGCAGTTGTGCCGGTTTTTTACTTTCGTGCAGGCCGGGGGCGGTCAGATGCGGCTTAGGATGTCTTTGCCTGCCCTGAAAGCGGGGACATAGTGGGCCGGAACCAAGTAGTGAGAGCCGTCGTTGATGTTATAGACGTTTTTGTCGCGATGGTGTTTGAGGATGAAAGAGCCGAAACCTCTAAGATAAATGTTGTGACCTTCGCCCATGTTGTTTTTGATGGTGGAGAGGAATTCGTCGACGATTACCGTGACATCGGCTTTGTCATAGCCTGTGCGCTTTTGGATTTTTTCGATGATATGTTTTCTGGTCATAGAAGTGAATGGAGTGTTAGTTGTCTTTAATGGATGGGGAAAGAATAGAGCAGCGGGGAGTAAGGAAGAGAGTGGAAGGAAGGGGAAAATGAGGAAAAAGGAACGCAAAATGAGGGTCGTTCTCGGCAAATTTGGTAATATTTAGCACGTTGTTGTTAACCATTTTTTAGTGTATGTGTTCCTTGTTTTCGGATTTAGGTATAAAATGCTTTTCTTTAAAGCCAATGCAAAGATACGCATTTTTTTGATAATTCGATGAATAAATTAATAAAACTTGAAACTTTGTTGAAAAAATGTTTTTGAGGGGTTGTTAGCCGAAGAATCAAAAGAAGGGGGAGTGGCAGGAGGATGGGGTGAGAAAAGGGGGTGAAAAATGGAAAAAGCAGGCTTGAAGAGGGGGGAATTGCAAGGAAAGGGAGGGGTGCGGGTGTACGATAGTGTAGGGTAGTGTACGATAATGGTCGTTATTGTACGTTAGTGGTCGGTAGTGTAGGATAGTGTGTAAAGCGTGGAAGAGCTTTTGTATCTTTGCATCGTCAACAAGGGGGACGGAAGCCGCTGCCGAGGGTCGGCGCGCGAGACCAAGAAGCAAGGAGTCCGCACCCGAGGAGACGCAGGGGACCCACTAAAAAACCCGAGTAAGGACCGGGCGGGTTCCTATAATTAAAATATTATGGCTATTATAACTGGAGTTATTTCGAAATTAAGCGGAAGTGTTGGAAGTTTGACATTTGCTCGCCTTGGCGACGTGACTGTGGTAAGAGAGAAGATTGAGCGCAAGAGAACGAGCCGAAGGACTTGGAGACAGATGCGCCGGAGAGTGCTGTGGTCCAATCTGGTGAATCTGTACCGAGCCTTTGGCGGGACGCTTCATCCGAGTTTTGAGGACCGAGCAGCGAACCGTTCAGATTTCAACGAGTTTATGAGCGTGAACATCGGAGGTCAAGGTGTGGCCTTGACAGCCGAGGAGGCGCGCCAAGGGGCTTGTGTGGTGGCACCGTACCAGCTGACACGCGGGTCGCTGCCAGGAGTGATGGTATCGATAGACTCGAGCCATCAGGTTGTAACAGACATTTCGTTAGGCAGTTTGACGATAGGCAGCAGCACGACATTGCAGGCCTTCAGCACGGCCTTGCTGGAGAACAACGAGGCCTGGGCAGACGGTGACCAGTTGTCGGTATATGTGGCAGTCCAAGAGGTGGACGGTGTGTCGGGTATGCCACGAGTGTCGCTGAAAGCATACGAGGTGACCCTTGATGTGAACGACGGTGAGACCTTGATAGAGGATATTGTCGGAGCGAACTTGTTGGGGGTGCAGGACGGCATGCTGAAGCTGAACAGTACGCTGATAGGAGGCGTTGCCGTTGTTCACAGTCGCAAAGAGCGTGGAGTGACAAAGGTGTCGAGTCAGCGTTTTGTTGTGGACAACCCGACGTTGGCGCAGTACCAGACAGCCGGAGCAGTGAATGCCGCTGTGCTGAGTTACGGGGATGTGGTGCAGGATGACTTCCTGACTCCGAACATTGACATCCCGATGGCAGACACGGTGAACCCTTGATGCGTGGAGCCGATAGAAAGGAGAGAGGGGGGCGCGTTGCGCTCCCCTCTTTTTGTATTAAGTAGGGTTCTATTAATTCGATCTTGAGAGCGCGAGTATCCGACATGCTGAGTGTATTTGTTTGATTTGCCCCCATATAAAAGGGGTCGTTCCCTTTCGGTCACGACCCCTTTTATGCGTGGTTATTGAGGGTTTGCCTCTCCAAGGCAATTAATAGAAGTCCCCATAAATAGTTGTAGAGTTTATAGAAATGATAGAAGTGATAGAGATGGGGGGTTATTGCTGAGTGGCTTTTTCGCCGAATTCTTTAGCGGAGACTTTCTCGACGGTGGGGTTGAGTTTCTCCTTGAAGAGGACGAAGGTCTTGTCGGAGCTGAGTTTGTCGACAATCTGGCGGACATTGTTGCGGTCTTGTGCGATGGTGCGGGCAGACTCTTCGAGGCGTTGCTCGTACTGGGCATCGTCTTCGGATTCCTGTATAGAGCCGGATTTGCGGAGAATGTCTTTGACGTAGTCGACGATTTCGTTTTGGGTAGGTTCGAGAGACTGGATTTTGTTGAGGGCGTTGTCGAGGAGTTCCCATTTAAGAGAGGGGACATAGGTGTCGGCCCATTCTTTCTCGATAGATTCGGCAGTGACTTTTTCGTCGTTGCTGCGGGAGAGGATCCAGCGTTTGAGGAAAGCCTCGGGCATGGGGGCGTTGAAGTTGTCGAGGAGTTGTTTACGGACTTGGTTGACGAAGAGGATTTGGCACTGTTCGTCGTTGGCTTTTTCGATTTGAGCGGCTATGGCCTTGCGGAATTTGTCGATGTCTTTGATGTCCTGACCGGGGAAGACTTTTTCGAAGAGTTCTTCGTTGAGTTCGGCGGGGGTGATGAGAGAGCAGCCGCTGATTTCGAAGCGGATGTCGCTTTTGAATTTCTTAGCGTCGGCGTTGGGGAGGCGGAGAACCTTTTCGATAACGGAGGGGGTGAAAGCCTTGGCGGCGTTGACGACGACGGTATCTTTGGCTTTTTTACCGATGAAGAGAGCGGCGATTTCGGGATCCTTAATGTCGGAGAGTTTGAAGGAGCAGAAAGTGCTGACGCCACCTTCGAGCTCGTTGCCTTCCTTGTTCAGTTCGACGGCTTTGCCATAGATATGGCACCCTTCGGCGATAGCCTCCGGGGATTCGAATTTGCCAAAACGCTCTGTGATTTCTTCAATCTGAGAGTCGATGTCCTTGGGAGCGACTTTGATGGAATAGAGTTTGGTGTCGATTTTTTCCCATTCGATGTTGAAGTCGGGGAAGAGGGCTGCGTCGAAGAAGAAGGTGAAGTCCTTGTCCTTAGCGAAATCGGGGGTACCGGTTTTTTCGTTGTTGGAGAGTGGGGAGCCGATGATGTCGAGGTGCTCATCGTCGATATATTTATAGAGAGACTCACCCAGGAGATCCTGCACGGCGTCGGCGACGATGGTGGGTTTGTAGATGCGCTGAATTAAAGCCATGGGGGCCATGCCCTTGCGGAAGCCAGGTACGGTGGCCTTGTGCTGGTATTCTTTTAATTGTTTTGCAACCTTCTCGGCATAGTCATTTTCTGCAATGTCAACCCTGATACTGAGGTCCAATTCCCCTAAGTTTTCTCTGGTGATATTCATCTTTTTTGCTGTAATTTATTGATTTATTGATAATTTATTATTTTCAAGTGAATTGCAAAGTTACAAACTTTTTTTGATATATATACTTTTTATGAAAAAGTTATTGAAAAATGTGGGGGAAAGGGTGTGTCAAGGAAGGGTAGGTGGGTGGGGGTGGGGATGATGGGTTTTAATGGAGGCAGATACAAGGAAAGGAGCGGATTTGGGGACTTTTTTTAGGCTTTGGGCAATAAGTTTTGTTGTTTTGCGTTACAAAAAGAAGTTAACACAAATATTTTTAGCATAATGAAAAAACTGTACCTATTATTGATGTCGGCCATGGTGCTGACAGTGGGGTGCAAACAAGCATCCAATAATTCGATGACATACCGCCCTTTGGGAAACACTGGGCTTGAAGTAAGTGAGTTGAGTATAGGGTGCGGAGGTTTTGAGAAGCTGGACAGTGCCGGGTCGGTGGCATTGATGAAGATGGCCATAGACAGTGGGATGAACTATATTGATATTTACGATGCGAACCCCAAGACGCGGTCGAACATAGGCGCAGCATTGAAGGGTTGTCGAGACAAGATGATAATACAGGGACACATAGGAACGATATTCAAAGACGGTCAGCACACGAGGACACGCGATGTGGCTGAGGCGCGGGAGGGATTTGAAGACTTGCTTGAGCGGCTGGGGACAGACCATATAGAGGTTGGCATGATACATATAACCGACAGTCCGGAGGAATGGAATGAGTTGGAGGGGAGTGCATTTCTGGACTATGTGAGGGAGTTGAAGAAAGAAGGCAAGATAGAGCATATCGGGGTGAGTAGCCATAACGCGGAGGTGGCGTTGATGGCCGCCAAGAGCGGATGGATAGAGGTGATTATGTTCTCGTTGAATCCAGCATTTGACAGACTGCGTGGCGGAGCCATTCCTTGGGAAGAGGGCGCCATGGAGAACCTGCAAGGAGGGATAGATCCGGTGCGGGTGGAGCTGTATGACTATTGTGCGACGCATCATATAGCCATCACCGTAATGAAAACTTTTGGCGGCGGTGGCAAGTTGTTGGACGAGAAGACTTCACCATTGGGAGTGGCGTTCACACCTGAGCAGTGCATAGCCTACTGTTTAGCGAAACCGTGTGTGTCGACTTGTATACTTGGATTGGACACAGAAGAGGAGTTGAAGACCGACCTTCATTATCTGCATGCCACAGAGGCCGAGAAAGACTACACGGCAGTGATGCAGCCCGCCAAGGCTGAGAAAGGTGGACAATGCACCTATTGCAACCACTGTTCGCCCTGTCCGCAAGGGATACCCATTGCCAAGGTGAATGAGCTGCTTGACAAAGCTCAGAATGAGGGGGTGACTTCGGAATTGCAGGCGGCATACGATGGGTTGTCGCATCATGCGTCGGAGTGCACCCATTGCGGGAGCTGCATGACACGGTGTCCTTTCGGCGTGGATGTGCCAGCAAAGATGGACGAGGCCGCCAAGGTGTTTGGTAAGTGAGGCTTTATGAGTTGATAGCTTAATCGCTTAATCGCTTATTAGCTTAGTAGTTTAATAGTTTAATGGCTTAATAGTTTAGTGGCTTAATGGTTTAGTGGCTTAATAGTTTAGTGGCTTAATAGTTTAATGGCTTAATAGTTTAATGGCTTAATAGTTTAATGGCTTAGTAGCTTAGTGGCTTAATAGTTTAGTGGCTTAATAGTTTAATGGCTTAATAGTTTAATGGCTTAGTAGCTTAGTGGCTTAATAGTTTAGTGGCTTAATAGTTTAATGGCTTAATAGTTTAATGGCTTAATAGTTTAGTGGCTTAATGGTTTAATGGCTTAATAGTTTAATGGCTTAATAGTTTAATGGCTTAATAGTTTAATAGCTTAATAGTTTAATAGTTTAAAGTTGCTTATAGTTTTAGCACTTTGTTAATTGTTACATAAATAAAACATCATGGAGATAAAGGAGATGTTTGCCTTGTTTGAGAGGCAGATAGAAGACTACCATAAAACAGACTCGGTGGATGCGCCGACTCACAACCCATACGTCGAAGGGACGTTTGAGCATTTGCTATGGGAGAAGAGCTATATAGACACAGTGCAGTGGCATCTGGAGGATTTGATAAGACCTGAGGATGTGGATCCAAAAGAGGCATTGCGGCTGAAGCGGTGGATAGACCGGTCGAACCAGCAGCGTACCGACACGGTGGAACGGATAGACGACCACTATGTGCAGGAATTTGCAGGGGTGGCGCTGGCAGCCGACGCCAAGATAAACACAGAGACTCCAGCATGGGCAATAGACCGACTGTCGATATTGGCATTGAAGATATACCATTTCGGCATAGAAGTGAGGCGTACGGATGTGAGTGCCGAGCAGCATGCCCGCTGCGAGGCGAAGTACAAGACACTGTTGGAACAGAAAGGCGACCTGATGGAGGCTATTGAAGACCTGCTGAAGGAGCTGTCCGCCGGGACGAAGCGGATGAAATTGTACAGGCAGATGAAGATGTATAACGACCCGTCGTTGAACCCGATGCTGTATAACAAGAAGTGAGGGAAGAAGGGTATAAAAAGCGAGTGCTGGTGGTAAGGCTGTCGGCACTTGGCGATGTGGCGATACTGGAGCCGGTGGTAAGGCAACGTGCCGCGGCAAACAGAGATGTGCTGTTTTATGTGGCGGGGCCGCCGAGGTTGGCGCCGTTGTTCGGGGGGATGGAGAATGTGCAGTATGTGCCCACCGAGCGGCGTCAGAAGCCCAGAGAGTTGTATAAGAAACTGTCGACATTGCGGCCAGACATGGTGGCAGACATGCACCATGTGTTGCGTGTGATAGGTTTGGACTGGCTATTCAGACTGAGGGGCGTAGAGGTTCACAGTATACGCAAGCATACCCGGAAAGTGATACCGTCGTGGAAACGCTATGATGAAGTGTTTGACCGTTGCGGGCTGAAGGGCTGCACAGTGGAAGGCGATTATTGGAAAGTCAAGCCGGCAATGGGAAGAAAACGAGTGGTGGGGGTTGCACCTTTTGCACAGCATGAAGGGAAGATATGGCCGTTGGAGAAGATGGAACAGTTGGTGGGGATGCTTTCGGTAAGGGGGTATAGCGTAATGCTGTTTGGCAGCAAAGAGGAGGCTCCGATATTGGAGGCGTGGGCTGGGAAGCATGAGGGTGTGGAGTCGTTGGCGGGCAAGTTCAGTTTTGAAGAAGAATTGGATCGAATAAAGGCGTTGGATGTGATGGTGAGCATGGATTCTGCCAATATGCATTTTGCCTCTTGTATGGGAGTGCCAGTGGTGAGTATTTGGGGTGCCACGCATCCTTGCAGGGGGTTCTACGGGTGGCGTCAGAATCCGGCATGGGCGGTGCAAAGAGTGATGGATTGTAGACCTTGCTCGAAGTATGGGAACAAACCTTGCAAGATAGGGGGGTACCCTTGCATGGGGAGAATAGAGGTGAAAGAGGTGATGGAGAGGATAGAGGGGTTGATGGGGGAGAAGTGATAGATTTGATAGATTTGATAGATTTGATAGATTTGATAGATTTGATAGATGGGATAGATTTGATAGAATGATAGATGGGATGGAGAGGAATGACGGATTATTTTTTAATTACTATGAAAACTATTATCTGGGATTGGATGGCTCTTTTGGGGCTTCTTTTTGTTTTGGTAGGTTGCAGTGGCGGGTTGCATGAGCAGGATGGTGTGTTTTTGTTTTCGGTGGGAGAGGGTAGACAGGTGGTTTTTGCAGAAGGGAATTTGGCTGAAGGGGGATGTGGTTTTGTGGATAAGCAGTGGGAGTATGGGGGACTGTTTGGCTGGGGGACAGGAGACAGGCCGCAGGACACTACGGACAGTTGGCAGGCTTATACCCAATTTGTAGAGTGGGGAGATATTGTTGGTGGCGGTTGGCGAACGCTGACTGCAGAAGAATGGGAGTATTTGCTTTTTGAAAGGGAGGGAGCAGCAGAAAAGAGGGCTGTTGGCACCGTGAATGGAGTGCATGGGCTATTGGTGCTGCCAGATGAATGGGAACTGCCAGCTGGTTGCAGACTGACTTTTGGTGCAAAAGGATGGGATGAAAACAGTTATGAGGAAAGTCAATGGGAAAAGATGGAGAACGCAGGGGCTGTGTTGCTGCCTGCTGCGGGATTCAGATGGGGCGGCGTGGGATATGCAGAAGGTTGCGAGGGACTGTATTGGTCGAAAACAGTTGAAGAAGAGGGATGTCCGTATACAATGCATTTTGACGGCGTTATTGTGGGTATGGACTGGGACAATACTCCACATTACGGACAGTCGGTTAGGATGGTGCGGGAGTCAGATAAAATTGAAAATTGAAAAATGAAAATTGAAAGGGGTGGGTGTTCAGTATTTTTTATGAGAGGGGCAGAGCTATGGTGAATGTGGAGCCTTGGCCGGGTTCGCTTTCGAGGGAGATGGTGCCTTGGTGGAGGGAGACGACCTGGGAGACATAGTTCAGACCGATGCCGAAGCCTTTGACATTGTGGACATCGCCGGTGGAGACGCGGTAGAACTTTTCGAAGATATGCTTTTGGTCCTCTTTGGCGATGCCGATGCCGTTGTCGGAGATTACTAAGATGGCGTGGTCGTTTTCGGTGCGGGTGGAGATGACGATGCGTGGGGGCTGTTCGGAGTATTTGATAGCGTTGTCGATAAGATTGTGAATCATGTTGGTGATGTGAAGATCGTCGGCGAAAAGGGCGCCTTGGATGTTGCCGAGATGGGTCTCGATGGTGCCTTGTCGGTTTTGGACGGTGAGTTGGAAGTTGTTAACACAGGACTCGACGATGCTGTTGAGGTCAATTTCCTTAGGATTGAGTGAAAATTTCTTGCTTGACATCTTGGCGCTTTGGAGGAGAGTTTCGATGAGAATTCGCATGCGACGGTTCTCATTGCTGATGATATTGATGAAGTTGCGTCGCGTGGCATAGTCGCTGGTGACGGATTCGTCCTCGAGCATCTCGCATGCGAGGCTGATGGTGGCGATGGGAGTCTTAATTTCGTGGGTCATATTGTTGATGAAGTCGGTCTTCATCTCGTCGAGTTTGCGTTGGTAGAGGATGGTCCGGATAGAGAAGAAGAAGAGGGCAGAAATGAGGATTATCATGCAGATGCTGAGGATGGTGTAGAGATTGGTATCGCTGGAGAGGATAATGGGTGAGGAGGGGAAGGAGAGGACGAGATAAAGGCTTTGGCTGGAAGCGATGCCGTGGGGGTGGAAAGAGTATTTGAAAGCGGAGTTAAGGAGATTGTCGGGGTTTGCCCCTGGGCTACAGTAGAGGAGCGAGTCGGTCTCGGTCATAAGGATGCCGATATGTGGAGTGATGTCGACACCATTGATGATAAGTTCTTCACGGATAAGAGAATCGAGGAGGGGGAAATTGAGTTTAGAGGCTTCGATGACGTTGTTGATGTCGAGGGGGTTGGTTTTGCCGGTTTTGGGAGTGCCGATGTTGGCCAGCATGCGGTTGCGGGCGTTAAGCATTGTGTTGTACTGAGTGATGATGTGCTCTTCGGAGAGGGAGAGACGGGCATTGGGGAGGGAGATGGCGCTGTCCTGGGTGGAGACGCCGAAGGAAATTCGGCGGTCGTCGTAGAATAGTTCGCTGTTGTTACGGATAATGTCCTGCATCTTCTCGGTCATATCGTCGATGCGACGATATTGGAGGAGGCGGTAGCGTTCTTTTTGGGAGACATAATCCTCGACTTTCATCTGGTCGAGTTGGTTGAAAACCTCGTCGATGGCGTTGTTGACGCTGATATTGAAGAGGTTGTCGCTCATTTTTGCCGAACGCCGAGTTTGAGAAATCTGGATGAGAACCAAGCTGATGGCAGCAAGAGCGAAAAGTGTGGAAAGTAATATAAGAAGTCGCCGTTTCATATATGAAAAGTGAAATTTTATTAATAACGAGGATGGTGGTGAAAAATTTTGTGGAGAGCCGTTATTTAAGAAAAAAATGTTATCTTTGCAACCGGAAAAAGAGAGGGTGAAGGAGTGTGGAAGAAAGACAATCAATAAGATAAAAAGAAAATGAAGATAGGCGTAATAATCGCAATGGACATAGAGTACCGCAAGATGCTTGAGGTTCTTGGCGGAGAGCCGGAGGGCCATGTAGGGGTGAACGAGGTGGTGCTGTGGAAATGCGGAATAGGCAAGGTGAATGCTGCGGTTGGGACGATGCGTTTATTGCAAGAGCATAAGCCAGACTGTGTGATAAGCACGGGGCTTGCAGGCGGGATAGACGCAGGATTGGAGGTGATGGATGTTGTGGTGGGGAGAGAGACGGTGTATCACGATGTGTGGTGCGGGATGGGAAATGCCTATGGCCAGGTGCAGGGGCTGCCCGCGCGATTTGACGCCGATCCGGTGTTGCTGAAATGTGCAGAGAATATAGGGAGGGACGAGAACATCAGGGTGAAAGAAGGCTTGATATGCACAGGAGACCAGTTCATTACCGACAAAGAGGCATTGGGAAAGATTAAAGCCCGTTTTCCGGAAGGGCTGGCATGTGAAATGGAGTCGGCAGCGATAGCGCATACCTGTTATTTGCAGGGGGTGCCGTTTTTGAGTGTGAGAGTGGTGAGTGACACGCCGGGTAACACCGACGACCACCAGCAGCAGTGGGATAGTTTTCTTGCCTCGATGGGGGAGCGTTCGTTCCAGTTCATGCAGAAGTTTTTGTTGCAGTTACCTAATTCAATAAAATAAGAAGTGAAGAAGATACCCAGTTTTACCATTGACCATATCCGATTGTTGCGGGGCATTTATGTGTCGCGCAAAGACGAGATCGGCGGAGAAGTGGTTACGACCTTCGATATCAGAATGAAAGAGCCCAACCGAGAGCCAGTGTTGGGGCAAGGAGCCATCCATACTATAGAACACTTGGCTGCCACATACCTGCGAAATAGTCCTGAATGGGGAGAGCAAATAGTGTATTGGGGACCGATGGGATGTCTGACAGGAAATTATCTGTTGATGCGAGGAGATTTGGAACCGGAGGACATAGTAGAATTGATGAAAGAGACATTCCGGTTTGTGGCGCAGTATGAGGGCGAGGTTCCAGGCGCGGCGCCAAAGGATTGCGGGAATTATTTGCTGCATGACTTGCCGATGGCCAAGTGGGAGTCGGAGAAATATCTGCATGAAGTGCTTGAAAAAATAACATACGAGAATATGCATTATCCAGAATGACAACTGGGAAGGAGAAGGATAAAAGAAAAATTGAAAAAAAAGTTGTAGAAACACAATAATTGAGTCGAAAGATAGTTATTAGACGTGTTTTTTGACCAAGAGGCCCCGTAGTTCAGCTGAATAGAACGTCGGATTCCGGTTCCGAAAGTCGTGGGTTTGAATCCCGCCGGGGTCACAATGAAAAAAGTATCAATGTTTTTCGAGAATGCAAAGCCCTTCAGCCAATTGGTAGGGCTTTTTTTTCTTTTGCTGGTAGGGATGATAATGGCAGGCGGAGTGCAGGCTCTAATTCCGATAGAAGGGGAAGGTGCCGGGCAGATTCGCATGATGCTTGTGGTGCAGGCAGTGTCGCAGTTGCTGATGTTCCTGATTCCTGTGTTGGTATTTGCTGGACTGTTCCATCCCGGAATTGGTAGTTATTTGAAATTGAAAGGGAAGGGAAGTTGGCGGTTGGCACTGATTAGCATGGTTATGGTGGTGTTGCTTATGCCGCTAAATGATGTGCTGACGTGGTGGAATGAAGGATGGCAGTTTGGGCTGATAGAAGAGTCGATGCGGCGGATGTCGGAAATGGAGAAGGAGATGCTTGAGAAAATGGTTTCCTTGACAACTGTTGGAGACTTGGTGTTGCAGTTGGTTATCATAGCATTGGTACCAGCCGTGTGCGAAGAACTCTTTTTTAGGGGAGGTGTGCAGCAAATATTGTCGGGATGGTTCAAGAACAGGCATGTGGCGGTGATAGTGGCAGCGTTAGTTTTCTCTCTTGCACATGGGGACATGTATGGGGCTGTGCCTCGTTTTGTGATGGGGTTATTGTTGGGGTATCTGTTTGCGTATTCGGGTTCGATGGTAGTCAATATTTCGGCACATTTTTTCAATAATGCTGCAATAGTTGTGATGTATTACCTATATAACCGCGGTCAGTTGAGCATGTCTCCTACGGAGCCGTTGCTGATGCCGTGGTATGTAGTTGTGATGTGCACCGTTGCTGTGGGAATTCTTTTTGTCGTGTATTTCTTAAAAAATAGCTCTAAAGAACAATCAAATTTGTAATTTTAGCCGTTATCATTCAACTCATTATCGAAAAATGCTTGAAAAATTGAAATTTGTAAGATGCTGATAGTTAGTAGATTCTATATAAAAAATTGAAATTTAGACGAGAAGGGTGAAAAAAAACTTTTGTAATCCAATTTTTTTTGGTAATTTTGCAACCTGTTTCGCCCGTAAAAGAACACAAGAAAAAATTGATTATTAATTAATATAAAGACAGATATAATATGACAAAGGCAGAAATTGTTGCTCAAATCGCACAAAAAACCGGTATTGAAAAGGTGGCCATTCAGGCTACTGTTGAAGAATTCATGAACGTTGTGAAAGAGTCTCTTTCCGAAGGTGAAAACGTTTATCTCCGCGGCTTTGGCAGCTTCATCATCAAAAAGCGTGCCGAGAAGACTGGTCGTAACATCTCGAAGAACACCACCATCATCATCCCCGCACACAACATTCCTTCGTTCAAGCCGGCCAAGACATTTGTAAATGATGTCAAAAAGAGTGTAAAATAATTTAAATAGTTATACAATGCCTAACGGAAAAAAACACAAAAGACACAAGATGTCTACTCACAAGCGCAAAAAACGTCTGCGTAAGAATAGGCATAAGAAGAAGTAAGTCTTCTTCGAGTCGAAGAAACAAATCTAACATCTAAAACAAATTACACAACGGAGGGAATTCTTCCGAGTTGTGTAATTTGTTTTGTTTATAAGAGTAATGAACAAAGAATTAATAGTATCAGCATCCGAAAACGAAATCCAGCTTGCGTTGCTTGAAGACAAGCAGTTGGTGGAGTTGCACAAAGATGCCTTGGGCAACAAGATTCATGTGGGCGACATATTTGTCGGCAAGGTGAGGAAAATAATGCCCGGTTTGAATGCTGCATTCATAGATGTGGGCGAAGACAAAGACGGATTTGTCCACTATCTGGATTTGGGTCCCAATTACAACTCGGTGGCCAAGTATATGAAGTTGGCCATGAATGGGGATCCCTCGGTACGCAATCTCAACAACTTCAAGATAGAACCCGTATTAGAAAAAAACGGGAACCTCTCAAATGTATTGAAAGTTGGCCAGTTGGTGTTAGGCCAGGTGGCCAAGGAGCCCATTTCGACAAAAGGACCAAAGCTGTCGGGGGACATTTCCCTTGCAGGGCGTTACCTTGTGTTGACGCCGTTTATCAGCAGAATATCGATATCGCAGAAGATAAAAGGTGGTGAAGAGCGTGGTCGTTTGCGTCGGCTAATGCAGAGTATCAAGCCAGCCAACTTCGGCGTAATAGTCCGCACTATTGCGGAGGGGAAGGATGTATCCGAACTCGACGCCGATTTGCGTCAGTTGATGGCCCAG
>JAEEGL013172161.1_pt1 | contig 13602 bp, 12 predicted proteins | sample 9134231 | NCBI WGS metagenome assembly JAEEGL01 (sample SAMN16246548, study PRJNA631951) | gut metagenome | biome: gut microbiome; feature: rumen; material: fiber-attached | host: Bos | place: Iran: Karaj | collected 2018-10
AAAGTTTTTCTTCCGGCTCCGGAGCCGTTGTCTTTTTCGGTGGCTCCTCTTCAATCCCCAGGCTTTTCTTATGCTCCTCATAAAGCGCCTGGTTTGCTTTTGTGTATCCGATCATCGCTTTCTTATTCGCTTTTTGAATCCTCGACAGGATCTCCTTCTCATCCTTTTTGTCCCGGATCTTAACGATCAATTCCTCGCCGTTATTAAAAACGACCAATACGACGGCGATATCTTCCCCGCCCATAGTCGTGGCTTCTCTTCCGCACGCCCAGAAAACATCCTTATACTCAAAAAACAACGGTCCCGGCGTTCTCATCAAAGCATAGCTGCTTCCAAAGCCCGCGATCCCGTAAAACTCAATCTCGTACTTCAGTCCGTCTTCCACATCTTTTCTTACCGTTTCAAAATCAAGGCCTCTTTCCTCTACCTGTTTCTGCAGTTTTTCTTCGATCGATGCCATGATCTCCGGATACTTTTCACTGAAATACATTTATTTATACCTCCTGGTTCCGTATTGCTTCAGAATGAATCTTAACACTATCCGATCTCTTCCTTCTGTCGAACAGCTCTTTCCCGGTAATCATTAAGAAATCTTTTTCCATCCTCATATCCCATCCTGATACGCTGTCTTGTCATTTCCTTCGTCACTAGCATGAAGGCACCAAGCGTTTCCGAAGGATACAGGTGATACAATCGTCTTCCGCTTACAGGATCGTGATCATCATCTGATTCAAGCCTTCTTTCCTTTGCTTCCTCTACGGTATTGAGATGAAGTATCATTATTTCATCGCAGCCTTGATCGATAAGCGGACGATACGGCGTCTTATCCGAAAAGTCACCATCTATACAGGTCATACCTTTCACATGCCTGCGCGGATAAACATACGGTATGGCCGAGGAAGCGAGGAGCACATTCTTCATAGCTTTATAAGAAAGATCATTCAACAGAATATATCCCGGCCTTCCGGCTTCACGCCGTTTCAGGTCTATCCTATCCAAAGTTCCGCCCTTTCTGTTTAAGACTGATACGCAGCTGTATATCGGTATACCTACCCTCAATCCGGGCCAGCTATCTTTAAACCGGTCAATAAGTCCGGCATATCCTATCTGCGAAAACAAAGCTTTCCGATTCAAAAATCCTCTCAGTTTAAAGAGATCTGACTGCCGTAATCCTCTCCAGATATCCCTCGCCAGATCCAGATCACCATAGGCAAATAAAAGCGCATTAAGAGAACCCACAGATGAACCACTTACCGCTGTTATCTGTTTTTCCATAGCGGATTCACGAAGCGCTCTCCAGAAACCGATCTGGTATGCACCACAGGTCCCGCCACCACTGAAAACCAAACCGATATTCATAATACCCTTAATCCCATCATAAAAAAGTTCAACGCAAATATCAGGGAAGGACCGTCCCCGTGTCCTCATGGTTTTTCAAAAATGAACTACTTTGCACTCAGATACGTATCCATACTGAAAGAGATTACTTTGTCAATTGCAGACTTGTGTTCACGAATGCAATCGAATTTCAGATCCTGTAACGATTCCATACCTTTTTTGGCTAATGTGAGCTCCATACAATAGAAATCCAGTCTGGAAATATAATCCGCATACTCCATGATTTCCTCTTTCGGCAAGAGATTGCTTCCGTCAATCAGCTCCTGTATCCCGTTATATTTCTCAAATATATTTACCAAATTACTTCCTAACGTCAGTTTATTCTCCGTCGGTTTCTCAGCCAATCCCAATGCCCATGCCAGCACCACAGCCTGTTCCCCCAGAAATGCCAGATCGTTTAATTTATCTTCCCCGATCTCGCCTTTGGATATTGCGGACAGATGACTTGCTAACTGCTGCAGCTCCGGAGCATATTTCAATGCCAGCATCATAACATCCGCATCATCTGCATCCCCTCTGCCGTTTAATCTGTTGAAGGCTTTTCTTCCTACAAAGAAATCAAAGATCAGATGTAATACCAATTCCTGTTTTTCCTCTATTTCCACAACAGAGTCCACCGGTACGAGTTTCAATTCCTTATAGGCAGGCATTCCCATTTTTTCCAGAATGACACAGTTCTTTTCAATTCTGGCAGTATCATTATCTGAATAAGCAACATGATCCGTATTTATTTTACACTTTGCTCCAAAATGTTTCAGTAAGATATTACCGTTTCCTTCAATAACTTCTTCCATTTTGTTCTTTTTAAACAAGTCGAATAATCCCATCTTATTTACTCCCCTGTAAAAATATAACTCCTATATTCTCGCCACTTAGCAGGTAACCGCGTACCTTTACGGATTTGTTAAGATTCTTAACACTTTTGTAACGGTAACCGGTCACCTACTTGATACATCAGGCATCTATCAAAAGATCCTCTTCGATCTTCTTAACCAGCTCATACGGATAATCGCAAAAATCTACAATCTGCTCCACTGTTTTCCCTCTTCTGAGCATATTGCTGATTTTTTCATGATCCCGACGACTGGTTCCTTGTTCTATGCCTTGTTCTATGCCTTTCTCTATCCCCAGTTCAATCCCTTCCTCAATGCCTTCTTCTCTTGCATCTTGTATGACAACCCATTCCTTCATATACTGTGTCCTCCATATCTACCCCTGATCTTTGATCGGGGGGAGCCGGCCGCGGCTATCCTCATTGTATATTTTTACCTATGCCAGAACGCCGCGCGCAATCTTGCAGTGTGTAACACCCTCCTGCTCTGTATCAGCGGTATCAAACTTGATCCGCAAACTCCATTTGCTGCCATCCTCTAAATGCAGTACGATGGTGTTTTTGAATTGCGGTTCCCTGATGGGCCACTTAACGCCGCTTTCTTTTTTCAGATGCCAATACACTTTTCCCGGACAGGAACATCTCAGCCACTCTGTATTGAATTCATAATCATCCGTTTCTCTCGGATTTCTGCATTCTTTGAAACTGTCCGTTGGCACGAAAGAAAACCAAAAACCGCTGTTGATCTCATCCGCTTTTCTTGCTTCCTTTCCCGCCGCCTTTCTGGCGTAGCCGCGAATGGTGACAAGATATTTACCGGCCGATACATCATACCGAATATCCGAATTGCTGATACGGCCGGCAAGATCTTTATGCCAGCATAATGTGGACGAGTTGTACTGTACGAGACCGTAGCGATCTTTTATCTCGCGCCCTTCTCCTTCAAAATCTTCCGGATTAAAATCCAGAAACGTCCCAATATCAGAAATCCAGACGCCATCCTCAACATCAAGATTGAAACCATCACAGGAAAAGAGTTCTTCCCATTCATCATCAAAGTAATGTGTAACCGCGTACCTTTACGAATTAATTAAGATTCTTAACATTTTTGTAAAGGTATACGGTCACCTATTTCACAATCAGATACCTTTTTAAACAAACCACCAGCAACGCTGGTGGTTTGTAGTTCATTTATATACATCGCAAAAAATACTATCTCCGGCTTCCTGCTGATCAATTATGTCGCTTGCTTTGCATTTTATTACACTATGAATCCCCCCTTCATCGTCCTTATCAAAGCTGACCTGAATGTTTGCATTCCAAAAAAAATGAATCATTCCCTTCGGAAATATAATGTTATAGTATATTTTTTTCTTAATCCCTTCAACATAGCATATATCATCAATAGAGTAGACCCTCAGACCATCCATACTAAATCCGATAAACAGAATTCCATCATTTAGCCCCTTTTTATATCCCCAGCAATAATCCGGGCAATCATTTACATCTCCCTTTCCTACTGAAATATCCCCAGCGGGATTATAGTCTATGGTACATCCTCTATCGCCATCCAAGTCATACTTTATTCGGATAATAACAATTTTATCTACGACAAATAAAAAGCAGCCCAATAGAAGTATAATAAGACAGGATCTTTTTAGTGGATCAAAATTCAGTTTCCTCAACCCTAATTTCTCCTAACTTACTGTGGCGAAAAGCAGGTAACCGCGTACCTTTACGGATTTGTTAAGATTCTTAACACTTTTGTAACGGTAACCGGTCACCTACTTGTTCGTGAGATCAATGATCCGTCACTTTTACGCCTATATGTTTATTGATGTTATTTAATATTTTTCACGTTCCTTTTTACGGAGGTCTTTTTTCAGAATAACATATGCCTCTATAGGATCAGTAAATAGCGATGTAAAAGCTATAAAAGCGGATATTACAATACTCTTAAAAAAGGGCCATATACTTGGAAAAGATCTAAGATCAATTAAGATAAATAAAATAATAAGAATTATAAATAAAATTATAAAACGCAGAATTCTCTTTTTGATTTCCTGGATATCTTTTTTATACTTCCATTTTCCGTTTTCTGTTTTTTCAAATGAGAATTCATCCTTCTCGACAACGCTTTGGAAATGACCGGTTTTATATGAACGCAACATAAAGACGGATGCACATTTATCATTACCGCTATATTCTATGGTGTAAAAACAAGTTAAGCATTCCCAGATGCTAGCCAGCAAAAAACATCCTAAAAGTATTACCAGAAATAATAAAATATAATCATCATACCATGCCGTGTTCATATCATTATATTCCTCTCCGTCGTTATTCTCGGGTGTATTGCTGCTACCGTTTCTTGATATCACGGTTATTATGAGAGAACCATGTGCTAAATATATGTATCAGGTAAACTGATATCATGATTAAGGTGTCAAAAGTCGTATTAAAGCAGGTAACCGCGTACCTTTACGGATTTGTTAAGATTCTTAACACTTTTGTAACGGTAACCGGTCACCTACTTCTTACCAGTTGTTTTGATAAGTCAATTGAAACAACTTATTCTTCTATCGTCAAACTTTTGCAATATATCTTGCTACGTGTACACCGCTGGCAGATGCGTGGGATAGAGAATGCGTGATGCCGCTGCCGTCTCCGATGATGAAAAGGTTCTTGTGCAGCGTCTCTAAGTTCTCATCGATCATCACTTCCATATTATAGAACTTGACTTCCACACCATAGAGCAGGGTATCGTCGTTTGCGGTACCCGGTGCGATCTTATCGAGCTTGTAGATCATCTCGATGATACCGTCTAAGATACGTTTGGGCATCACGAGACTTAAGTCACCCGGCGTCGCATTCAGCGTCGGTGTGATAAAGGCTTCGTTGATCCTCGACTGCGTACTGCGATGTCCGGTGATCAGGTCGCCGAAGCGCTGTACGATCACGCCGCCGCCCAGCATATTGGAAAGTCTCGCGATGCTCTCACCATAGCCGTTGCTGTCCTTAAACGGCTCTGAAAAATGCTTTGCTACCAGTAAAGCAAAGTTCGTATTCTCCGTCTGTTTCTCCGGATCTTCATAACTGTGTCCGTTTACAGTCACGATACCGTTAGTATTTTCATTTACCACCGCGCCCTTGGGATTCATACAGAAGGTCCGCACCAGATCCCCGTATTTGGCAGTACGGTAAACGATCTTGCTTTCGTAGAGTTCATCGGTCAGGTGGGAAAATACCGCCGCCGGCAATTCCACACGCACACCGATATCCACGCGGTTCGACTTGGTCGGGATCTGCAGATCGCTGCAGACGGTCTCCATCCATTTGCTGCCGCTTCGTCCGGCCGAGATGATGCAGCGGGTACCGCTATAAGTATTATAGATATCGAAAACACCTTCTTTGCCTTCCTTCACATCGATCTCATAGCCTTCGTCCGTCTTGCGCACCTTTTCCACGGCCGCACTGAAATGGAACTCTACTTTATCTTTTAATTCATTGAAAATGTTTTCCAGAACGATATAATTGACATCCGTGCCCAGATGACGCACCGATGCATCCAGAAGATGCAGGTCATTCTGCAGGCACAGTTTCTTAATCTCGGTATTTGCCGTGGAATACAGATGCGTCCCCTCGCCGCCATGGCTTAAGTTGATCTGATCCACATACTCCATCAATTCAATGGCTTTTCTCTTGCCGATATACTCGTACAAGGTACCGCCAAACTGATTTGTGATATTGTACTTTCCGTCGGAAAAAGCCCCCGCACCGCCAAAACCGTTCATGATCGAACAGGTCTGACAGCCGATACAGCTCTTTACCTTCTCCCCGTCGATCGGACATTTGCGCTTATGCAGCGGATAGCCCATCTCGAAAACAGCGATCTTTAATTCCGGTTTCAACTTCACCAGCTCGTATGCCGAAAAGATACCGCCCGGTCCTGCGCCAATGATCAATACATCATACCCCATAACCATAACCCCTTTCCTTAAACTCTTACTTTGTGAGTTTCTCTACGATCTTTTCAAAATGCATTCCGTGCGATGCCTTCACCAGTACCGTATCCCCCTGTTGCAGGAAATCCGTCACCGCATCCTCCAGGCTCTCCGTGTCTGCAAAATGATGCACTTCCACCGAACCGCCTGTCTGTGCTGCCTGCGCCATCGACTCCGATAAGCCTCCCGCACACAAAAGCACTTCGATCCCTTTTTCCTTTACATAATCGCCGACGCCGGCATGCAATGCCCGTTCATCGGCCCCCAGTTCGAACATATCTCCCAAAACGGCTACTTTGCGACCGCCGGCCCTGCACAGCAGATCGATCGCAGCCCGTACGGAAGTCGGATTTGCATTGTAGCAGTCGTCGATCAGCGTATATACATCGCCTTTTACGATACGGCTTCTGCCCCCCACCGCCTGTACATTCCCGATACCGCTGCGGATCTGTTCCGCATCCAGTCCGGCAAGTCTTCCCACGGCGGTTGCCGCCAGTGCATTGAGTACCATATGCCGCCCGGGTAAGGGAACCTGCGCTTCAAACTGCAAACCGTCCGGTCCCGCTATCGTCACACTGCTTCCTTCCAGAGCACCTTCCGATGTGATCTGCGCTGTATAGGCTGCTTCCCCGCCATCGGCACAGCCTTCCGGCTGCAACGCATACCGTAACGGTGCCTTTCCGGCTACTTCTTTGATCGTGCACAGTTTATCGTCCGTTCCGTTTACGATCACGGTAGCATCCGCCCCCATCGAAGCAAAGATCTCCGTCTTGGCTTTCAGTACGCCGTCCCGGTCGCCCAAGGCTTCCAGATGGCAGTCACCGATGTTGGTCAATACTGCGATATCCGGCTTGACCACCGTCGTCAGTCTCGTCATCTCCCCGAAATGGTTGATGCCCATTTCCACGACGGCATATTTATGCTGCTGCCGGATCCGCAGAATGGTCAGCGGTACGCCGATTTCATTATTAAAATTACCTTCCGTTGCACAGGTTTCATAACCACTGCGCAGTACGGATGCGATCAGTTCCTTGGTGCTGGTCTTGCCCACACTGCCGGTAATGCCGACGATCGTGCAATCCAGCTGCTGTCGGTAAAAAGTCGCGATCGCTGTGAGCGCCTTGAAACTGTCCTCTACCAGAATGCAGGGACCAGCAGCCTCTTCCGGCAATTTCTCACAGATCACACCCAGCGCTCCCTTTTCAAAAACCTGCGGGATAAAATTGTGACCGTCCACACGCTCGCCCTTGGTTGCGATAAAGATACCGTCCTTTTCGATCAGACGGGAGTCGATCACGACGCAGGCCGCTTCCGTATCCGGCACATTCTCCGCAAAATGCAGCGTGCCTCCGCAGACTTTTTCTATATTCTTTAATGTGATCCCTTTCATGTCAGTTCCTCTTACTTTTTCAAAGATACCTCGATCAGTTTCTCGCACAGATCCGGATAGCTCATCCCGGCTGCCGCTGCTTCCTGGGGCAGCAGAGAGATCGGTGTCATGCCCGGCAGGGTATTTGCTTCCAGACAATATACCGTACCGTCTTCATCCATCATAAAGTCCATACGCGCATACGAACTCAGCCGTAAGACCTCCCAGGCCTTTCTCGCGATCGCCTGGATCTCTTTCGTTTTCTCTTCAGAAAGATTTGCCGGGCAGGTTTCCTTCGTCATTCCCGGCTGATACTTATTCTTGTAATCATAGGTGCCCTGCAGCGGCTCGATCTCTACTAGCGGCAGTGTCTGTCCGTCGATCAGACCGCAGGTAAACTCGCGTCCCTTGATAAAACGCTCGATCACCACTTCGTCACTGTACACCTTTGCTTTTTCCATTGCGTCTTTCAATTCCGCATCGTTATTGACGAAGTACACCCCGACGGAAGATCCGCCGTTGGTAACCTTCACCACTGCCGGATATTTCACACCCCGCACTTCCTCACCGATCCGGACACTGTAGCCTTCCGGCATCGGAATACCGGCTGCTTTGAACAGATCCTTTGTAAGACCCTTATCCATGCAGATCGCGCTGCTTAAGTAGTCGGTTCCGGTATACGGGATACCGTTCAGTTCAAATGCTGCCTGGATCTTGCCGTCCTCACCGTTTGCGCCGTGTAACGCCATAAATACCACATCCGCCTGCTCGCAGATCTTCATCACATTCGGTCCGAAGAAATGCTTGTCTCCGTCCGGACGAAGCGCCTTTACCGCTGCCAGATCCGGGCTTTCTTCCTTGATGGCGCCAATCCCTTCCGACCAGTCTCTGGGATCCGCAAAGATATTTTCTGCATTTCCGTCAAATCCAAGATACACATCCAGCAGTACCACCTGATGTCCGCGTTCCTTCAGTGCCCGATAGATCCCGGTTCCCGAGATCAGCGACACCTCGCGCTCTGTGCTGGTACCACCTGCCAATACTACGATCTTCATCGTTATTTCGCTCCCTTTTTCAACATAATAAAGACGGCCGTGTCGATCCACCGCCGCCTTCGTTTTCTCCCTATTACGGTAAACCAACCTTTAGTCTACCACATTTTTTCCGGTTGCGCAAATACAGGCTTTGCCCGGCCGAAAAACTCCCGTCATTCGGTCGCGTCCCGGATCATCTTCTGGATCCGGTCGGATTCTTCTTTCGTCAGATGTCTGCCTTCCAAAAAAGCGGCAAAGAAATCGGGCAGCGAATCCCCGAAGGCTTTCTGCAGCAGCGCCTCCCCTTCTGCCTTCAGCGCCTGCTCCCGCTTGATCCTGGAAACGACCTCCCCATCCGCAAAGGCCAGGATCCCCTTGGTATCCATACGCCTCAGCATCGTATAGACCGTAGATTTCTTCCATCCGCATTTTTCCAGACAGATTTCCACCAGTTTCGTCGCAAGAACCGGTTCCGTATCCCAGATCACTTCCATCAGGCGATATTCATTGTCCGTAAGCCGGATCTGTTTGTTTTCTTTACTCATATACGCATCCCTTCTTTTCCGGATTATTCTATAACGACTCAGTGCCCCAGCAGTTCCTCTTCCGTCTCCGTTCCCTGCAACTCCTCATACATTTCGAATTCCGCTTCTTCAAACCCAAAACTTCCGTCTGCATAATATCGGATCACACCGCTTAAACCGCCTACCGCTTCCGGTATCGAGCCGTCGCCTTTATCATAACGCACCTGAAAATACCCGAGGATCTGATCATCATTCAATTCATAACGGGTTTTTCCCATAAACCATAAATAGCAGTTTTCGGGAAGTACTTCCGCCAGCATCTCTTCCGAAAATTCATACTCATGAAATGCCCGCATATTCAACTGATCGCCTTCCGGATCAAAAATATACAATTCTTCATAATAAGTCTCCGTTCCGCCCCAGGTATTGATACGATATGCATATTCGTCCTGACCGTCTCCGTCAAAATCCGCGCTCGCCAATTCTTTTTCATCGTAATGGGAAGTCACGGGGACCTCCGCCGAATAGATATCATCACCGATAAGGATCAGTTTTTCGTCTCTCCCTCCGCAACTGTAAATACCGATATCACCGTTCGACATATGTCTTAGGAACACACCGTCCGTGTCATTATAATAATACCAGACAGAATCTTGATCATACCATACGCTCGCTTCCTTCAGTTCCTCCGCAGTTACATTTTTTTTCGCAACGGAATAGACCTGTTCGACTCTCTTCGTATAATCCGTAATACCTTTTAATTCCGGATAGAGTTCATCATCCTTTTCCGTACAATAGAAGGGGTGCCAATATGTTCCGTCCCGAAACATCAGATAGGTGACCTCCTCCCCGTTTGCAAAACGGTAAGTTACCGTTCCCACCTTCCCATATAACGCATCGATCTCCTCTTCCCGTTCCGAAAGATACGAAACTTTATCATATACGGCTCCATACCGTAATCCGTCAATCCTGCTATATTGTCCCGTACCGCCTTGCAGATTGTACAGCGTTTCCACTGCGGTCACCGGATCTTCCAGCTGCTCCGTCTTTTCCTGCGGCCATTGGTCTGCAAATACCAAAAACCAATCGATCCCGACATCGTATACTTTCGTACTTACATAGCGCCGCTTAAAGCGATACGGTTCGTCAATCTTTAAAGCCCCGGCAAGATCCGTCACTTCCCGGATCACCTCATCCCGTTCATTTCCTGCGTAGATCACTTTGGCCCCGGTATCCTCTGCCGTTTCCGAATAATAATCCAATACCGTATAATAATACACAATATCGCCTTCATCGCTCATCGACATGTAATACAGTTCATACGGATAGCAGATTCCCGCTTCCGACTCTGCCTTATAGGAATAATCGTGAAAATAAGCATAACTGTAATCAATGTCCCGCTGATAGGCCGCCACCGGATACAGTTCCGCCGCATCCGAAATATAGCCCTGCTCTATCAGTTTTCCGGCCAATCGTCCGGTCTGCGCAATCTTTAACTCTTCTTCGGAGCGGAACATTTCCAGATTACCATGGGCATTCTCGGATACGGTTTCCTCGATCGTTTGGATACTATCTGTGTCATCTTGCAACGCATCCGTTCCGGATACCTCTTCTGTGATCCCCCGGACACCCGCCTCTTCTTTTGATGCACATCCCGCCGAAAAGGCTATCCCGAACGCCAGAAAACATCCGGGCAATATCCTATGAACTGTTTTTCTTTTGTTACCCTTGCGGCATACCTTCAATGTATTGCACCTCTCCTACAGAATACTGCCCATCACCGAAATAACAGATTTTTACTGTGAAACCCTTGTCTCCCGTCCGTATGACATAGTTCATATAATCATGCTCAAACTCCATCCAGACATCGCGCGTGCTCACGGAAATCCCCATCAAAGCTGCCCTGTATCGCACACCCGATAGCACCTTCTCAGAATCAAGGGGATATAAAGTGATCGCTCCGTCATTCCATTCCCCAAAATAGTGTTCCGTTCTCCCTGTTTCGTTTGTTCGTATATCTTGCCGGATCAAATATTCCGCCTGACCGTCCTGATCGAAATCCGACGAATAAAAAGAATAACTGCTGTCCGGTACCCATTTCATCGGCTCAACCGGAGCCATCCAATCTCCGATGCGCACGACCAATCGGAGCCAATCGCCATCTCTGGCACCATACAAATAACTTTCGTCGCTCTCACTATAACGCAACACCCAGAATTCTTTGTCGTTCTGCTCCCATTGCTGTTTGACCCGATTCCATTCTTCCGTTGTTTTGCCTTCATAACGCTTCATCCGGTCGGTCATCTGCCGGATCTCTTCCAACGACTTGCCGCAGATCCGATCGGTTGCCGCGTCCCCATCCGCTTCTTTTGTAATTTCTTCTTTTGCGGTTTCTTCTTCCGATGGCTCTTCTTCCGTTATTTCTTCTGCCGCAGTCGTGGTCACGCATCCGGCCAAAAACAATACCGCAACGATCAAAACGGCACAAACCCATCCAGGTGCCTTACGATATCCGATCACATTCCGGATCCGTTTCTCCGCAGCGCTCTCGCCAAAAGCCGCAATCAACGGGATGCCGCCGCGATCGGACGCAAACTCCAGCAGTGTCGTGGCATATTCCTTTTTGCGTCCGCTGCCGAGCCTTCGCAATACCGCTTCATCACAGGCCATCTCCAGATCCTGGTTCATACACCGCAGACAGATCCACACCAACGGGTTCCACCAATGCAGAGCGAGCGCCAGAAACGCGATCGCCTTCCACAAAGGATCGAAATGGTGTAAATGCATGGTCTCATGCATCAGGATCATTTCCTGCTGCATCGGAGGCAGCGTATTGTCCGCGCCTTCCTGAAAGCTTTCCGGTACATAGATCCCGGGGCGAAAAATACCAAAGGACATCGGCACTCCGCGCACATCACTGAGCCATACCGGATAGTGTTCCCATTCCTTCAGATAAACCGCCCTCTTCAGTTCCTTCGCCGTATTTCGATATTTCCTTGCTCCCGCCAACAAAAACACTGCAAGTCCGATCAGCCACAAAACGCCGCCGATCCCGGTCAGGCTCTTCCCAAGATCCGTTTCTGCCCGGGCTTTCAGCATCCTCCGGATATCCGTGATCCTCGTACTCATAGCAACACGCGCAGCTTCGGGAATACCCGGAGTTTCCGGCTCCGCTTCTATGCTCAAGTTCGCAGTATCGTCCCCGGTTTCCGTAATAAAAAATTCTCCGGTCGCCATACCCGAACCTTCCTCTGCGTCATGTTCCGTCCCTCTCTCCGGCACAGTCATGACTTCCGCGCGATCCATGGTGGCCTCCGGCTCAACCGTTGTATCTTTCGGAACCGTCGGTCTTTCGATCGTAAACGGACACAGCAGCCGGAACAATACCACCAGCCATAACAGGCATGCGATCCGGTTGGAAAACTTCTTAAACAACGGTCGAAACAGCAAAATCAGTACAACAACCGCACTTGCCGTAAACGCCATATGAAAATAGGATTGAAAAAACTCTGTCATTCCACACTCTCCCGGAATCTAAAAACTCCACCACAAAAACCAGTCTACAGATGTAAACTGCAGTTTGTAGTTTACATCTGTAGACCGAATTTGTCAAGACATAAAAATAGCGTTCTGTTATCACATCTGGTTCACACAGCCCAGGAATACCGGCAGTCCGGTTTCGTTATCGATGATACCGTAGATGAACGGACGATTCAGGATTATTATGGTATCGAACCTGAAAATTTGAACTTTTTAAGATTTGAAGTCTGTCTTCTTTTCTGCTAATATAGAAAAAACATTTTTGCACAAGCGTATGGCACGGTTCCAAGGAGGTTATCGATCACATCATGAATATGACATCTGAGCTTTTTAACCGCATCATCAATACATCCCAGGACTGTGTCTTCTGGAAGGATAAAGACCGGCGTTTTCTGGGTGTGAACCAGGCCTTTCTGGATTATTACGGCTTTGATTCCGTAGATGTACTGCTCGGCAAGACTGATGAGGATATGGGCTGGCATTCCGATCCGGAACCTTTTAAGCAGGATGAGCTCCGGGTACTGGCCGGTGAGAGTACCTATAAGGTGCAGGGCCGATGCATCATGCGCGGAGAGGAACGCGACATCGTGGCTTCCAAGCGTCCGCTGTATGACGGTGAAAACATCGTCGGACTGGTCGGCAGTTTTGTGGATATCACGGATGTGCTCCGGCGAAAAGATGCCCTGGACGGAAGTCAGGTCGTATATACTCTTTCCGATCTGCGAAAATATCCTTTCTTTGATAAACTCATCGATGATGCTCCACTGGATGAGATCCTGGATCCGCTGACCGGTATCCTTTCACGCGCCTATTCCGTCAAATTCGTCCTCCATCTGATTGCGGAACAGATCCCGTTTACTTTTGCCATTCTGGATCTGGATAATTTCAAAGTCATCAATGACAG
>JAEEGL016040630.1_pt1 | contig 13602 bp, 11 predicted proteins | sample 9134231 | NCBI WGS metagenome assembly JAEEGL01 (sample SAMN16246548, study PRJNA631951) | gut metagenome | biome: gut microbiome; feature: rumen; material: fiber-attached | host: Bos | place: Iran: Karaj | collected 2018-10
CCGAAGCCGGTCGGAATGATCCGGGACCAGGCGATCGAAAAGCGGAAGCTGGAAAGCCCCGTCTTTTTCATGTCTTCGATGTAAGCCTCATAATTGTCGTAGAAAAAACAGCCGCGGTCCGGCAGATCTTTCGTGATGGGCGCTTTTCGGTTGGGCGGTGTCTGTCCGGCGTATTTTTCGGCAAAATAGTCCATGACCGAAGGCGTGCGGCCGTCCCGGTCCAGTGCCCCTTCGCTTTGAAAAGCGGAGTTGGCGGTCCCGATTTTAAAGTTTTCCGGCAAGGTAAAAGGTTTCATTTTTGTTTTCCGATCCTGTTGTTTTGTGGCTTCAACATACTAACATTCCTATGCCGTGTCAAGAGAAAAATCCCGGTCCTTGCCCTCCTCCTCTTTCCGTTTGCACTTTCCCGCCGGCTCTGATATAATGCAGACGCTATGATTTCAATTCCGGAGGCTGAACAGACAATATGAAAGTAATTGATGTATATGATGCTTATTACGGAGCGGCCTGTACCGCTAACGGCCGGGACCGTCATGCAGCAAGGGTTTATCTGACCGCGACAAGTGATGAAGGACGGATCTGCTACGAGCTGGGCATTTCCTTCTTTCCGCATGATGATCCGGACGACTTCGCTGTGAGCTACGATGCCGTTGTCAGCCGCGTTTTGTACGAGGCAAAGGGCCGCCGTTCCAAAAAACGCGAAAAAGGGCTGATGGAAACCTTTAAAGAAGAAGCGGACGAACTGGCTAAAGAGCTGAACGGCGAAATTTTCTGGGATCAGCTTCTGCGGGAACCGCGGTTGGGCTGAAGCCGGCATCGGAGAGAATAATATGAACATGCTGCATGTATCGCATGTAACGAAAAAATACGGAAAAACGGTCGCCTGCCGGGATCTGTGCTTTGATCTGGATCCGGGCAGCGTGACCGTACTTTTAGGACCGAACGGTGCCGGCAAAAGCACGATTATGAAATCCGTGATCGGTTTTCTTCGCTATGAGGGAGAGGTCACAGTGGAAGGCTTCCCCAACAAGAGCACGGAAGCCAGGCGGATCATGGGCTATGTGCCGGAGATCCCGTCGCTTTATCCGAATCTGACGGTGGGGGAGCATATGGAGTTTCTGGCCCGGGCCTATAAACTGAGCGATTATAAGGATCGCGCACAGAGCCTGCTGGAACGCTTTGAGATCGCGGACAAGGCGCGCAAATTCGGAGATGAGCTCTCCAAAGGCATGCAGCAGAAGCTGAATCTGTGTCTGGGCCTTCTGCCCGATCCGGAGCTGCTGCTTATGGATGAGCCGATGATCGGTCTGGATCCGCACGCGATCAAGGAACTGAAACGCACGATCGAGGAGATGCGGGAGCGCGGCAAAACGCTGCTCATCAGTACGCATATCATCGACAGCGTAGACATGCTCTGGGACCGCGCTCTGATTATGCAGGACGGCGTGATCAGGGCCAATATAACGCGCGCCGAGCTGGAGAAGACCGGCCGGACGCTGGAAGAGATGTTCTTTGATGTGACAGAGAACCTCTCACGCGAAGATATGTCCCACCCGGCTGAAGAGACAAAGCAGGCCGAAAACTGATATGAAACTGTTTTTTTATTATATGTTTCACAGCGCCAAAAACGCGCTGAAAAAACTGTTCAAGACCTGGTTCCTTGTCTTTTTTGCGGTAATGATCGTCGGCGGCCTGGTCCTGGGATTTACAATCGGGACCTTTATCAGAAAAGCCGAAGACAAGCTGCCCCGGGAAGAGCTTCCTCCGTCGGAGCAGACGCAGGAGGTGCCGGAAGACGACGGCCCGCATCCCGAAATCACTTTTCCGCTCGTGGAACTGGTGGCCGGGGGCGTTGTTCTGCTGGTCTTTGTCATGAATGCGCTCAGCGCGGACAAGGGCGGAGCGCAGATCTTCCAGCCGGCCGATGTCAATATTCTCTTTGCGTCGCCGATGAAGCCGCAGTCTGTCCTTCTGTTCAGGATGGTCATGCAGATGGGGGTCTCCGTGCTGGCCAGTATCTATATCCTTTATCAGATCCCGAATCTGATGCGGACGGGAATGGAGCTCTCCGGCGCGGTGGCGGTGGTCCTTGGGTGGGGGCTTACGCTCTGCACGGCCCAGCTGATCAAAATGCTCTGCTTTGTGGCGGCTTCGTCGCACCCGCGCTTTAAACAGAACATAAGGCGCCTTGTCTACGCGGTCCTGCTGCTGATCCTGGGCGGCTTCGTTCTGTTTATGCAGGGGAGCGGTCTTGGATGGTGGGAGGCGATAAAAGCCTACTTCAATGCACCGTTTACCCGTTTCATCCCGTTTTGGGGATGGATCAAGGGCTTTATCATGTTTTCCATTGAAAAGAATGTTCCGCTCATGCTGCTGTGTCTGGGACTTCTGATTGTTGGAAGCGTGGGGCTGGCCTGGTTTATCTGGCATATGAAGGCGGACTTCTATGAGGAGGCGCTGCAGAAAGCGACGGAGAAGGCTGAGATTCTGGCTGCTGCGCAGAGCAGTGAAAACGGAAGAGTCCTGATGAAGCGCACGAAGGACCGGGCCGAACGTCTGCGTCGGAACGCGTTCAATCGCGGTTGGGGAGCGAACGTCTATTTTCATAAAGCGGTCTATAACCGTTTCCGCTTTGCACACATGGGCTTTCTGACCAAGACACTGGAGTTTTATCTTGTCCTGGCCGTCGGAACGGCTGTGATCTGCCGTTTTGTCATTGAGACAAAGAGTCCCTATCCGGTCGTTCTGATCCTGGCGGCTGTGGCCTTTTTCCGCAGTCTGGGCAATGCCCTTAAGGAAGATACCCGGATGTGGTTCTTCCATATGATCCCGGAGGACGGCTGGACAAAGCTCTGCTGGTCGCTTGCGGGCGATATGATGAACGGCTTCCTGGATGTACTGCCGCCGCTCGTGATCGGGCTGCTGATACAGGGGGCCCCGATAGAGAAGGGACTGCTCTGGCTGCCGCTCATCCTTTCGGTAACGGCTTATTCCACGAGCGTGGGAACATTCATTGACCTGTCGGTCAATGTGAATGCGGGCGGAACCCTGAAGCAGATGACGCAGGTCTTTTTCATCTATTTCGGCCTGCTGCCGGATATCCTGATCGTGGGCGGCCTTTTGCTGATCGGAATGCCGGTCCTGGCTGCCCTGGCAGGGGCCGGGTTTAATCTGGCACTCAGCGCCCTGTTCTTGCTTTTCGCTTCCCTGCTGATGGGAAGAAAATAATATGATATGGAGGTTTCAGACAATGGCAAACAAGTATTCGGGAACACAGACCGAAAAGAATTTATGGGAGGCCTTTGCAGGGGAGTCTCAGGCAAGAAACAAATATACCTATTTTGCTTCCAGAGCGAAAAAGGACGGATTCGAGCAGATCTCCGCACTGTTCTTAAAGACGGCGGACAATGAGAAGGAACACGCCAAGCTCTGGTTTAAAGAACTCGAAGGCATCGGAACCACGCCGGAGAACCTTCTGGCAGCGGCCGAAGGAGAAAACTTCGAATGGACCGATATGTACGAAGGCTTTGCGAAAACGGCTGAAGAAGAGGGCTTTACGGAACTGGCTGCAAAATTCCGGGGCGTTGCCGCGATCGAAAAACATCATGAAGAGCGCTATCGCGCACTGCTGAAAAATGTGGAGATGCAGCAAGTCTTTGCCAAGAGTGAGGTCAAGGTCTGGGAGTGCCGCAACTGCGGACACATTGTGGTCGGCACCGAAGCGCCTGTCATCTGCCCGGTCTGCGCACATCCGCAGGCATATTTTGAAGTTAACGCAGAAAACTATTAAAGAGAGAGTGTCGTTCTTGACGAAAACCGGAGACAGAGTCCGGCTGAAGCCGAAGAACCATAAAAACCATGAAAAAAACAGGCAGTAAAGCCATATCCGTCATCATGCTGTTCGTCGCCGGCCTGATGGTGATCGGCTGCGGAGCGATTCTCTGGATCGGTCTGCGGACCGGAAACAAGGCGGAAACAGCGGCGCAGCCCATTGTAACGGCAGTTGTAACGTCTGCGGATCCGGAGGCGTCATTGGCAGCGGCGACCGCCGCCGAAACCCTGCCTGATCCGAATGAGACGGAGCCGAAGACGAGTCCTTTTTCGACGTCTGCAGAGCCTGTAACGGCAGCCCCTGAAGAGTCGGAAGCCTTGACTGCAGCTGACACGGAGACGGAACCGTCTGTACCCGAGGATACCGCGACGGAACCCGGAACGGAAATACCGGCTGCGGATGAACCGGCGGATAGTTCGATTTCTGAGGATCTCACTGCAGACATTCATGAGACGGAGACCTCCGCTTCGGAAGTATCTCCGACTACAGAGGAATCTGTCCCGGGTTCGTCGACGACGGCCCCGACTGCGGCAGTCCCCACGACGGAAGTGCCGACGACGGCCCCTATCACGGCAGCTCCCACGACGGAAGTACCGACGACGGCGCCTGCCACGGAGATTCCGACAACCGCGGCTCCGACCACGGCAGCCACGACAACAACAGCCGCCCCAACGACAGCTGCGCCGACCACCGAAGCGGATATGTCTTTGGAGGAAGCGAAAGCCTATCTGATCGCGCGCTTTAAACAGGCTTTTCCGGGAACGGAATACCTGAATAAAGCGCAGTCGCTGGCTGATTCTCTGGCTGCAGCCAAAGGCAATGCCAATCTGAATTCGGCACTCAGCTCCTCCGGTCTGACGCTGAACGGGTCGATCAGTGTTCAGAGCACCCAGACCTCAAAGAGCGGAACGCTGCGGAATACACTGCAGCAGCTGGCTGACCGCATGATCTCCGCAAGTTCCGCCGGCAGTGCGAACGGCATGGCGGTCGGACTGTACGGAGAAGGCAGTCAGCTCTATGCTGCCGTACTGACGGTTTCGGGCGAACTGCTGACTGCTGACGAAGTAAAACAGCGGGAAGAAGCTGCCAGGCAGCATGAAATCGAGCAGGCACGTGCGCTGGCCGCGAGCCTGAATGGCCAGCATATGGCCGCTGTCAACGAAATCTTAAGACTTATGAATGCGGAAAGAGCCCGCGTCGGCGTTCCGTCTTTAAATCTTAAGACAGAGTATCAGCCGGCTGCGACGGTGCGGGCCAAAGAGCTGGTACAGCGCTTCGAGCATACCCGTCCGAACGGTCAGTCCTGCTTTACCGCACTCGATGAGAAGGGCTATTCTTACATGAAAGCCGGTGAAAACATCGCTATGTTCAGCGGGGCATCGGATGCGGCCGCGGCCGGTGCAAAGCTTTACGATTTGTGGTTCCATTCAGCCGGTCATTATGCTAATATGGTCAGCGGAGACTATACCGATGTCACCATGGAAGTCTATTTTGAAGAGGTAAACGGAACCGTTTATGCGTACGGAGTGCAGCTGTTTACTGCCCCTTAACGGACAGACAGCATCCTGAAAGGACCTTTTATGCGCGATTTTGTGATCATGGCGGATGTCAATGCGGATACCACCCCGGCATTTGCTGAGGCAGAGCATATTGCCATCATGCCGCAGTACTATCATTTCAACGACGGAATCATATACGGAGACAACAATCTCCTTCCGATAGAGACCTTCTTCGACCGGATGGCCAAAGGCGAGAGGGCCTATTCGATAGGCTGCAACCCGGACCGGGTGCACGGAATCATGGAACAGGCCGTGCTGGACGGAAACGATATTATCGTCTATATGGCATCTTCGGACTGCAGCGGAAGCTACAATACGGTCTGTACGGAAGCCGGGGAGCTGATGGAAGAGTATAAGGATTCCAGGATCCATGTGGTGGATTCTCGGCTGGAATGTGCGCCGATCGGTCTTTTGGTGAAACAGGCAGCCGCGCTGAAGAAAGCCGGCCGCAGCTTTGATGAAGTCGTGGAGATCACGGAAAAGCTTAAAAATACGGCCAATGTATTCTTTCTGGTGGATCATCTTGACTATCTGGTGCGCGGCGGGCGTCTGAATCCGATCAGCGGACTGGTCGGGACCGTCCTGAACATCAAACCTATCCTGTACTTTGAAGAAGGGAAGATTGTTCCTTTTACCAAGGTACGGGGCCGTCAGAGCGGCAAGAAAACCATCCTGGATCAGCTGAACAGGCTGGATCCTGCTCATACGGTCTGCTCGGTCGTACATACGGTGGCTGAAGAGGAGGCAAAAGAATTTGCTGCTCAGATCGAAAACGAACTGGGGCTGAAGGTCGTCAGCGTCGATGAAGTCAACCCGACGATCGGCGCGCATGCCGGACACAATGCGATCGGTGTCGCATTCTGCGGCCTGGCAGAAGGAATCAGTCTGTAAATCATCAGCTTTGGGAGCCCAAAAGGTGGAAAAGAATAAAACACTGTTTATTATCGTCCCGTGTTATAACGAGGCGGACTGCCTTCCTTCCAGCAAGCCGCTGCTTAAGGAAACGCTTGAGCGCATGATGCGGGAGAAACTGATATCGGATAAGAGCCGGATCCTGTTTATCGACGACGGCTCGGAAGATGCTACCTGGGAACTGATCCGGCGCTTCTGTGCGGAGGATCCGATCTGTGCAGGCTTAAAACTCAGTCCGAACGGCGGCCATCAGAAAGCGCTCATGGCCGGTATCATGGAAGCCGTCGACCGGGCAGATATAAGCATCTCGATCGATGCGGATCTGCAGGACAGCCTCGACGTTATGCCGGAAATGGTAAAAAAGTATCTGGAAGGGGCGGATATCGTTTGCGGCGTAAGGAAGTCCCGCCATTCGGACGGTGTATTAAAACGCTTTACCGCCAGATGTTTCTACCGGCTGATGAATCTCTGCGGAGCAGGTCTGGTTTACGATCATGCGGATTACCGACTGCTTTCAAGGGAAGCAATGCGGAGATTGTGTCTGTTCCACGAAGACGAACTGTTCCTTCGGGGGATGATCACGCGCCTCGAACTGCCCCTCGAGACGGTCAGCTATGACCGGAAGGAACGTATCGCGGGGGAAAGCAAGTATACGCTGAAGAAAATGATGAACCTGGCCGAAAACGGCTTAACGGACGGGAAAATGATTCCTCAGAAAACCAGAAGGCCGTTTGACGAAAGAATAGAGATAAGACTCATAGACTGAATAAAGCCGTATACCGAAAACCGTTCCGTAAAAAAGGACGCACCGCAGTTTAAAATCTGCCGTGCGTCCTTCCGTTTTTCCATAAAGAGTCAGCGGTCGCAGAGTTCATCCTCACGCGGGGCAACCGGTTCCAGCCAGGCATGGAAATGCCGCATGGGCAGATTGTGCCCGAACGTGATCTTCAGGTCGGGGATCGTGTCGCGGTCCCGGTACAGCTGCGCGGCCGCCGCAATAATATAGTCCATGTGCTGTTTGGAATACTGGCTGCGGTTGATGGCCAGGCGGACTACGTTGCAGACTTCGGCCTGCTGCTCGGGTGTCTTCAGGTCATATTCCATCGAGAAATCACCCAGTTCGGAGCAGCGGATCCCGTAGCGGTGGATCATTTCGAGCGATAAGGCCTGCCCCGCAAAGCTCTCATGGCCGCGCTTATAGTCGAAAAACCTGTCCACATCGATATATACGCCGTGTCCGCCGGCCGGCAGCACCACGGGCACGCCGGCTTCGTGCAGCCCCTGTGCCAGATATTCGCACTGCCTGACGCGTTCGTCCTGATACTCAAAGCGCTGCTCCTCATAGAGCCCCTGGGCCAGGGCCATGATATCGTGACCGCTCATGGCTCCGTAGGAGTCGTTGCCGTAGGCGGAGATCTGACGGACCTTCAGGAGGTGGCCGATATCTGTTCTGACACTGCCGTCCTCGTTGAATTCCGAGAACTTTTTCCAGAAATACCCTTTGTCACGGAATGCGAGCAGGCCGCCCATATTGGCGTGGCCGTTTTTCTTCAGGGAGGCGCAGACCGCATCGAAATAGGAGAACATCTCTTTGGCGATCTCCGGGATGGTTTTGTCCCGGTAGCCTTCTTCGTTCATCTTGATGAAATAGCAGTTTTCCGCCCAGCGGGCGCCGTCCATGATATAAGGCAGATCATAGCTGTGAGCGATCTCGGCAACGGCCCGGATATTGGCCATGGAGACCGGCTGACCGCAGACCGAATTGTTGGTTACGGTTGTATAGATCATGGGGACATTTTCCACGCCGACTGCGTCGATCAGGCGGCGCAGCTTGTCCAGATCCATATTGCCTTTGAAGGGATTCTTTTCGTAGCGGCCGCCCTCCGGCACCTCAAACAGAATCTCCTTGTGGTACAGGTTGCGGGGAACCGAACCCATCTGCTTGATATTGCCTTCTGTCGTGTCAAAGTGTGCGTTGGAAGGGATCGTAAAGACCTTGCCGGGATACCGTCTGGCCAGAAGCGGTTTGATCACGTCGAAAAGGAGCGCTTCCGCGCAGCGGCCCTGCGGCAGAATAAAGGTGTTGGGACGTTCCAGCTGAAACGCGCCGCCGTTGAAAAAGCCGCCTTCGCAGTCCACGAGATAGACATCGTCCATCATTTTCTGTACATCGTCTTTGTCGATTCCGTTCCGCAGATAGCTGATCAGCCGCTTCTGATCGTTCCCCCGTTCGAAGACGTCGCGGAACGCATCCAGCAGGATGTAGTAGCCCTTGTTGCGGCCGTAGGATTCATCGCCGAGGAACATGGCTGACCATTGGGCATCGGTCATGGCGGTGGTGCCGGAATCGGACAGGCAGTCGATATACAGAAGACCCGCCGGAAAGGCAAATTCATTGAAATGGGTGGCCTTCAGCGCCTTCCAGCGCTGCTCGGCCGTGACGGTGGGGAGCTGCCTGGTCACGAAGGTACAGGATTTAGGCGCTTCCACAGGCAAAGGAAAATCATGTTGCATGACAGCAAGCCTCCGATGTGTATTTTTCGAAATTCCTATATATATTAATATATCACATCAGAAAGAAAAAGTCACTGCAGAATTCAGCTTTGCTGTTACCTTTTTCAAGCCTTTGGCTGCCGACCGAAAAAGGCTTGACGCTGCCGCAGAGCCGGCGGTATGATGATTAGGCGGCAGGAGGTGCGGAAATGGAAAAGCAGAGCAAAGAGGAGAAAAATACATTTCGTGTAAATCGGGTGACGCGTATGCGTGCGGATGAGGCGGTGAAGCTGGTCCGCGACGGCGACTGGGTGGAATACGGCTTCGGAGCCGGCTTCCCGGAACTGCTGGATAAGGCACTGGCAGCGCGAAAGGATGAGCTGAAGGATGTGAAGATCCGCGGCGGACTGATCCTGCAGCAGCGGATCGAGGCGGTGGAATGCGATCCCGAACAGAAGACTTTCCATTACTACAGTGTGCACATAGGCGATTATGAGAGAAAGCTGCAGAGCCGCGGATTGGTTACCTACGTGCCGGTCATGCTGCGGACGGTCCCGTCCTGGTACCGCCGGAAAGATCTGCGCACGGACATGGCGTTCGTACCGGTATCCCGGCCGGATGCAGACGGTTTCTGCAGTCTCGGCATATCTCCCTATACCTGGCAGGTGATCGCCGAAAACGCACGCACTGTTATTTTCGAGATCAACGAGCACTATCCGGTGCTTTTCGGAAAAAACCCGGAAAAAGTGACCCGGCTGCCGCTTTCCATGGCGGATGCCGTCGTGGAAGGGGAGCATGGGCCGGTTCCGACCCGCAGCTATCGGGCCCCTTCGGAGACGGACCTGACCATCGCACGGCGTGTGGTGGAGGAGATCCCCGACGGTGCCTGCCTGGGACTCGGTGTCGGCGGGATCCCGTTTGCGGTCGCCAATATGATCGCAGACTCGGATCTGAAGGATCTGGGATGCTGGACCGGGACAATCAGCGATCCGTTCATGAAGCTGTACGAGGCCGGCAAGCTGACGAATAAGAACAAAAAGCGGGATACTGGACTCGCCACCTGGAATCTCTGCATGGGTTCGCAGGAGATGTACGACTGGGTCGCCGCCCACGGAGATCTGTTTAACCCGTCGGATCTGGGCTATGTTCACGATCCGCGGAATATCGCGGAAAACGACAACTACATCAGCATCAACGGCGCGGTGCAGGTGGATCTCATGGGGCAGGAGAACGGCGAGACGGCCGGAACCAGGCAGCTTTCGGGTATAGGCGGACAGATGGATTTCCTCGAAGGTGCGATGCTGTCCAAGGGCGGAAAAGGCTTTATCTGCCTGGCCTCGACGCATGCCAGGAAGGACGGCACCCTGCAGTCCAATATCGTTCCGTTTATTCCGGGCGGCAGCACGGTTTCGGTGCCGCGCACGCAGATCCAGTATGTGGCAACGGAATACGGGATCGCGCATCTTGCGGGAAAATCGGTGCGCGGCAGAGCGGAAGCGCTGATCGAAGTGGCCCATCCGGCCTTCCGGGACGAACTGGCGGCTTACGCGAAAGAGCACTTCTAAAGCGATTCCGAACCAAGCCGCAGAAGACAGAAAAATCGATTCTGTCATATTAAGTGTCATTCTGAGTAGGATGACACTTTTTTTTAATATTTTTTTCTCCGAACATGTTGACATACTTTTTTGGCGGTGCTATACCGTAAATAGACATATGAACATTTAAGCATATGTTTGTAGAGAGGAAAAACGTTATGTCAGCATACGATGAGACCGAAGAAGAGAAGCTGAAACGCAAAGAGGAAGAAGAGGAATGCACTTGCCATCATCACCATCACCACGATGATGACGAGGATGAGGAATGCTGCTGCGGGCAACATCACCACGATGATGAAGATGATGAGGAAGAGGGCTGTCATCACCACCATCATCACGACGATGAGGATGATGACGAAGAGTGCACCTGCCACCATCATCACCACCATGATCACGATGACGATGATGACGACGACGATGACGAGCCTCATTTTGAGCTGGGCTGCAGCTGCGGGCACTGCCACCACGTTCATGAGCATCATCATGAGCACGGCCATGAGCACCATCATGACCACGGGCACAGTCACGGCCATGAGCACAGCCATTCTCACGGACACGGGGAAGAAGGAGAAGAGCACGAAAAGCGGGAAAAGATCGAACTGATTCTCGGCGCGGGCCTCTTTGCCCTGGCCGTGATCCTGCACTTTGCCTTAGGCGAGGCCGAATACAGCTGGCCGCTGATCGTGATCTTAGTTATCGCCTATCTGATCCTCGGCAAGGACGTTCTGTTGACATCCGTAAACAATATCCGCCACGGCGAGATCTTTGACGAAAATTTCCTGATGAGTATAGCGACGCTCGGCGCCTTCGCGATCCGCGAATATCCCGAAGCGGTCGGTGTCATGCTGTTCTTCCGCCTCGGCGAAATGTTCGAGGATCTGGCCGTGGAACGGAGCCGGAAGCAGATCCTGGAGACCGTGAATCTGCGTGCGGAGACCGTAACGCTGGCGGACGGAGCACGGGAGATCCCGGCGAAGCAGGCGAAAAAAGGCGATGTTTTCCTGGTCAGGCCCGGTGACCGCGTTCCGCTGGACGGCGTCATCCTGGAAGGAGACAGCTTCCTGGATACCTCTGCGATCACCGGTGAACCGGTACCGGTCCGGGTCGGAGAAGGCAGCGAGATCATGGCCGGCTGCGTGAACACACAGGGGCTGCTGACGGTAAAAGCCTTAAAGCCGCTGTCTCAGTCCATGACCAGCCGGATCCTGCATTCTGTAGAGGAAGCGCAGGAGCAGAAGCCGCAGATTGAACATTTCCTGACCCGTTTTGCCCGGGTCTATACGCCGATCGTGGTAGGCCTTGCCCTGTTCGTGGCCATTGCGATGCCGCTTATCACCGGACAGGCATTTAAGCCCTGGCTCTATACCGCGATCAGTTTTCTGGTCATGAGCTGCCCCTGCGCGCTCGTGGTGAGCGTTCCGCTCGCTTTCTTCTGCGGGATCGGCACAGCTTCCGGAAGAGGGATCCTCTTTAAAGGCGGTTCGGCGATCGAGGCACTCTCCAAAGCCAAAGCGGTGGTGCTGGATAAGACCGGAACCGTCACGGAAGGCCGGTTCGCGGTGCAGAAGACCGCGGCCCTTTCCGGATGGGGGGAAGATGAGATCCTGCGCCTTGCGGCGGCCTGCGAGGTAATGAGCACACATCCGATCGGAAGAAGCATTGTCCTGGCAGCAGAGGAAAAAGGCCTTGCCCTTCCCGAAGCGAAGGAGATGAGGGAAACGGCCGGCCGGGGCATAAAGGCACTGGCGGATGGTCATGAGATCCTCTGCGGCAACAGCCGTCTGCTTGAAGAAGCCGGGATCGGGACCGAGGGACTGGCCCTTGCCGAACCTGGCACGCAGATCTTCGTGGCCGTAGACGGAAAAGCGGCCGGCGTCCTGCTGATCGCGGATGCCGTCAAGGCGGATGCCAAAGCCTCGCTCGAGAAGCTGAAAGCTGCCGGCATGACGCCCGTCATGCTGACCGGCGATTCTCCGGCCACGGCTCAGACGGTGGCGCATCAGCTGGGGATCGAAAGGGTGAAAGCCGGCCTGCTGCCGGATGAAAAGCTGACTGCGATGCAGGCGGTCCGCTCCGAACTGGGCGGCGTCCTCTTCGTAGGCGACGGCATGAATGATGCCCCGGTCCTGGCCGGAGCCGACGTCGGCGCGGCGATGGGCAGCGGAGCCGACGCGGCGATCGAAGCGGCGGATCTGGTCTTCATGAATTCCAACGTCAGCGCGATCCCCGAAGCGCTAAGTCTTTCCAGACGCTGCATGCGGATCGCTCTGGAAAACGTGATCGGCGCGCTCGCGATCAAGATCATCGTGATGATCCTCGGCATCACCGGGATCTATTCGAATATGTGGCTGGCCGTCTTCGCGGATACGGGCGTTCTGTTCCTGTGTATCATAAACGCGGTTCGCCTCTTAAGGTGGAAAAAGGCATAGTATCTCTGAAACAAACGGAAAGACCCTGCGCCGTAAACGATTGGCGCAGGGTCTTTCCGTTTGTTTCTCTGTTATCGTTTCTCAAACTCCATGTAGACGCGCGAGGCCGGGTCATTTCCCTGCTCTATCAGGTATTCGGGCATGTCGCGCCGGACAAAGCCCAGCCTTTCGTACATGGCGATCGCTTTAAGGTTTAGAGCGTTGGGGAAGACCCACACGTTTGATGCACCGTTTTTAAGGACCTTTTCCACGGCGAAGGTAATCGCTTTGCTTGCGATGCCCTTGCCCCGAGCAGACTTAAAAAGCTTCACGTCCACCGTGCCGAAGTTATGATGCTCCGTATCGATCTGATAGTTCACTTCTCCGCAGAAGACGCCGTCTTCATAGATCGAGTACTGATTGTACAGCGGTCTTTGCGAAACAAGTTCGGCAAACCACTTCTTCATGGATTCTTCCGTCTCGTTCATCCCGTCGGGAAAACCGAAATAGCGCATGACGTCTCCGTCCGCCCACAGATGCCGGATGTTGTCCAGATCCTCAATAGCCGTTTCTTTTATTTCGAGCATTCGTTTTTCTCCTTAAATGGCTGTGCGTGACAATCGCTCACATGCCAGAATGTAACACATGCTTCTGCAAAATACAAGCGTCGGGTTTTTGTTGACAAAAGCCGGAGCCTGGTCCAAAATGATTCTGTTATCATGTTCTGCCCTGTTTTTAAAGGTGGGTTGCGCGATGTCCCTTCGCACGGAAAGAATCAAATATATCGCCGCGGTGGTCCTGTA
>JAEEGL016582473.1_pt1 | contig 13602 bp, 9 predicted proteins | sample 9134231 | NCBI WGS metagenome assembly JAEEGL01 (sample SAMN16246548, study PRJNA631951) | gut metagenome | biome: gut microbiome; feature: rumen; material: fiber-attached | host: Bos | place: Iran: Karaj | collected 2018-10
GACCTCGACTACAAGGGCCTCTCCAACTGCGGCACGTGGTTCATCGGCCGCCTCCAGACCGACCGCGACAAACAGCGCGTCCTCGACGGCCTCGAAGGAGCCGCCGCCGACTCCGGTTCGCGCTTCGACCGCGCCGCGATCGACAAGCTCATCTCCGGCCTCGGCAAGCGCGTCTTCCTGATGCGCGACGCCAACGACGACCAGCCGGTGATGTTCGAGACGCGCTGGGCGATGAGCTACATGCGCGGCCCGCTTTCGATGGCCGAAATCAAATCCCTCATCCACAAGGGCGGCTTCGACGCGGCCGAGCCGGCCGTGGTCTCCCCCTTCGACGTCAGCGGCGTCAGCGGCATGCCTTCACCCTTTGACTCGACATTCTCCGCCTCCGGTGAAGCCACCATTCCCGCCACCGTCGCCGACGAGCCCGAGGCGACGCCCGACGTCGTGGCCGCCGTGCGCCTCCACTTCGTCAACGCCAAGACCGCGACGGACGTCTGGCAGACGCGCTACTACCGCGCGGAACTCGGCGCGGACGGCTATCCGGCCTGGGGCGATTCGGACGAACTCGACACTCTTCCCGCCGGGACGCGCGCCATGGGCGCGATGGTCTCCGACAAGAAGCTCGCCTCATGGCAGAAGGCCCTTGTCTCCTACCTCTACCAGGAATGCTCCCTTTCGTTCTGGCGCGATCCCGAGACGAAGCTCACCTCCAACCGGGGCGAGGCCGAGGGCGACTTCCGCGTCCGCGTGGCGCAGGTCCGCCGCGAGAAGCGCGATGGCGCCATCGAGAAGATCAAGGATGACTACCGCCTCAAGCTGCAGCGCGCCGGCGACGCCGTGCGCCGGGCCGACGCCAAGATCGAGCGCGAGAAGGCGATGGCCAAGCAGAAGAAGGCCGGCGCCGCGATTTCGTGGGGCACGGCGATCTTCGGCGCCATTCTCGGTGGCATCGGCAAGGTCAGCAACGTGAGCCGCGCCGGTTCCGCCGTCCGCAGCGCCACCATGATCAGCAAGAAGCAGCAGGACGTCGCGCAGGCCGAGGAGTCCGCCGAAGTGCTGCACCAGCGCTACGAAGCCCTTGAGAAGGAGTTCGAGGAGGCGCTTCAGGCCGCGCACGAGGAAATCAATCCCGCCGCCATTGAGCTCGACGAGATCATCGTCCGCCCGCGCAAGACGGACATCGTCGTCGAGAAGTTGCTGGAGGTCTGAACAGAAGTCCCGGAGACGTCTCCTCGTTTCGCTTGACAGCGCCGCATGGAAGAATCGCGAAAACTGACGCTTCCGGCCTTTGCGGACGTTCACGTCCACCTCCGTGAGCCGGGATTCGAGTACAAGGAGACGGTCGCCTCGGGAACGGCTGCGGCCGCCGCCGGCGGCTTTTCCGACGTCTGCGCGATGCCGAACCTGAATCCGGTTCCGGATTCCCCCGCGGCGCTCCGGCCTCAGCTTGAGGCGATTGCCTCGTCGGCGGCCGTGCGCGTCCACCCCTTCGGCGCCATCACCGTCGGCGAAAAAGGCGGGACCCTCGCGGACATGGAGGGCCTCGCCCCCTTCGTCTGCGGCTTTTCCGACGACGGCCATGGCGTGCAGGACGCCGGCCTGATGCGCGAGGCGATGTTCCGCGCGAAGGCGCTGGGAAAGACCGTTTCGGCCCATTGCGAAGTCAATGCGCTTCTCGTCCAGGGCGGCTGCGTCCACGAGGGCGGCTGGGCCGCCGCGCATGGTTTCACGGGCATTTCCTCCGCCAGCGAATGGCGGATGATCGAGCGCGACCTGGAGCTTGTCCGCGAGACGGGCTGCCGCTACCACGTCTGCCATGTCTCGACGCGGGAGGGCGTGGCGCTGGTCCGCGCCGCGAAGGCCAACGGCCTTCCCGTCTCGTGCGAGACGGCTCCACACTACCTGGTCCTGACGGACGCGGACCTCCGCGACGACGGCCGCTTCAAGATGAACCCGCCCGTCCGGTCCGCCGCCGACCGCGACGCCCTTCTTGAGGGGCTTCGCGACGGCGCCGTCGACTGCGTGGCGACGGACCACGCGCCGCATGCGGCCGAGGAGAAGGGCAGGGGGCTCCGGGGCAGCGCCTTCGGAATCGTCGGGCTTGAAACGTCCTTCCCGGTTCTCTACACCCGGCTCGTCGAGCCGGGGCTCGTGACGCTCGACCGCCTCGTCGATGCCATGGCCGTCCACCCCAGGGCCGTCTTCGGCCTTCCCGCGCCGGACAGGGCGCGTGACTTCGTCGAAGTCGAACTCGGCGGCCGACACGTCGTCGATCCGGCAACCTTTGCGTCAAAGGGCCGCGCCACGCCTTTCGACGGCTGGGAGGTCCACGCCCGGATCCTTCGCACCGTCTGCGGCGGACGAACGGTTTTTGAGGCCAGACAGGAAGAGCGGCCATGAGGCAGTCCGTATTCCGCGTCGTCTCCAACCGCCCGCTCACGGAAGACGTCTTCGAGCTGCGCCTGGCGGGCGACGCCACGGCCTTTGAGCGGCCGGGACAATTTGCGGAGATCTCCGTCGAAGGGCTCTTTCTCCGCCGCCCCATTTCCGTCTGCGACTGGACGCCCGACTCGCTTCTACTTCTCGTGAAGGCCGTGGGTGCTGGGACGCGCGCGCTGCGCGGACTCGCGCCGGGAGCGTCGCTCGACATCCTCGCCGGCCTGGGTAACGGTTTCGACCCGCGGCCGGACGCGGAGGCGCCGTCGCGGACGGTTCTCGTCGGCGGCGGCATCGGCGTGGCGCCGCTTTATGCCCTTGCCCGGCAGATCGTCGCCGAACGGGGGCGTGCCGGGAGCGGCGCGCCCCTGCCGGTCATCCTCGGCTTCAGGCGGGCGTCGGAGGTCTTCTACGCGGACGAGTTCGCGGCGCTTGGCTGCCGCGTCCTGATTGCGACGGAGGATGGCTCGAGGGGGGCGAGGGGTTTTGTCACGGACAGTCTCGCGACGGAGCCCGGACTGGGGTACGTATACGCCTGCGGGCCTATGCCGATGCTCCGCGCCGTGGCCCGTCTGCCTCAGGTGGAGGACGGCCAGTTCAGCTTCGAGGCGCGGATGGGATGCGGCTTCGGGGCCTGCATGGGCTGCACCATCGCGACGGTCGCAGGTCCGAGGCGCGTCTGCCGCGAAGGCCCCGTGTTTTACAAGGGGGAGATCCCGTGGTAGGAGATAACAGATAATGATATGAGATAAAAGATAAGAGATAAAAGATAAGAGATAACGGATAACAGATAGGGGACAACGGATGATAACAGATGGCGGATTGCAGTTTTCGTCAATTCTTGAGTTGTGCAATCATGTGAGATTGTGAAAATATGTGATTGTGGGATTGTGAAAATATCTATTATCTATTATCTCGCGCTCGCCGGCGCGAAGCGCGCCGGCGAGCGCGATGCAGGCGGTGTCTGAGCGGAGGATCCTGTCGCCGAGGGAAATGGGCTGGAAGCCGGCACCGAAGAAGAGTTCGAGCTCGAAGTTCGTCCATCCGCCTTCCGGGCCGACGGCGACGACGGGTCGCCCGCCGCGGGGTTCAGCGAAGGGGCGCGGCGCGGCGTCGGGAAGGCGCGGGTGCGCAATCCACTTGGCCGCGTCGCGGAAGAGCGCCGGGACCTCGTCCTCGACGAAGGGGCGCAGGGCGCGCCGGACATGGACTTCGGGAAGGCGCGTCGCGCCGGCCTGCTCGAGGCCTTCGACGAGAAGCGGGCGCCAGGTCGCCTCATCGAGCCAGTGGCTGTCGAAGTAGTATTTCTCGACCTTGGCGGCGTTTACGATGAAGATGCGGGCGAAACCGACGGCCGCCAGGTCGGCCCAGAGACGGTGCATGACCTTCGGGCGTGGCATGGCGAGGACGAGGTCGAGCCATGGTTCGGGGGCCGGACGGTCGAGGCGGACGTCGAGGACGACGCCCGATTCGCCATCGGCCACGAGGGTCGCGTCGCCGGCGAGTCCGTTGATGCGGCCGACGCGCAGCGCGTCGCCCGCCCTTGCGTGGAGGACGCCGCGGATATGGCGCGTCCGGCGGTCGTCCGGGCCAAGGGAGAGGCGGCCGCCGTTGGGGCCGCACTCGTGTTCCTCGAAAAGGATCCGGTTCATGGCGTGGCTACATCCGCGGCTTCAGGACGAGGAGGCCCTTTGTCATGGCCCAGGCCTGCGTTTCGGGCATGCGCTTTAGGGCGTGGTTGGGGCCCCAGGAGTCGCTGTAGAGGATTTCATGGGTCTTCTGGTTGTAGCCGACGATGAGCCGCATGTGGCCGAAGGCGCGTCCGCCGGAATTGACGTCGGGCACCTCGGGATAGAGGCCGACGAGGCAGGACCAGAAGAGGGGGACGCCCGCATCGACGGAGCTGCGGATGCCGGCGAGGAACTTTGCGAACTCCTGGTTTCGGCGGAGGCGGCTCTGCATGAGGATCTGCGGATCCATGTCGTTCCAGATGGCCGTGAGGTCGACCATGTTGTACTGCGTGTAGTTCCGCCAGTCGATTTCGGGCTTCTTGGCGCGCCTAGCGGCGGCGTTGTAGTCCTTGAGGTCGCGGAAGGTCTGCGAGTCCTGGAAGGAGCCGCCCCTGTCGGCGGCGATGAGGTTCTTCTGGTCCAGCGCGTAGCTCTTCCCGATGGCGGTGATGGCGTCCGTGATGCCCTCGATGCTGGTACCGCCCCGCGTGCTTGTCTCGGCAAGCTGCGCGATCTGGTGCTGGTCGACGTCGAGGCCGTAGTAGCGGAGGATGCGTTCGGCGCTCGCGGCGGCGCAGTAGCCCTTCTGCCCCTGGTCGACCATGGGGATGTTCTCGATGAGGACGTCTCCCTTCGAGTTCTTGACGATGTTCGCCTTGAGCTGGCGCAGGCTCTTCGCCTTGACGAGGAAGCTGCGGCCGGTGAGGCTGGCGTTGTCCGCCGCGGCGTGGCCCGTCCGCGGGACCATGACGATGCGGATATACTCGGGCGAGAAGGGGAGGCGGAGGCCCGAGGCCTTGTCGGCATGGGGCTCGACGTAGGCCCATTCGAGTTGGAGCAGGGGGCTTTTGCGCTTCCAGAGGAGGCGCTTGACGACCTTCCGCGCGGCGGGCTTTGCGTCGGGCTCGCGCTCCGGCTGTCCGAAGGATTTGGTCAGGTAGTCCGAGATGTCGCGGACGGAGGACTCGAACCGCTCGCGGGAGACGGGGAGGTTGGCGTCGCCCTTGTTGTAGATGGAGACCTCGACGCGCCGGATAGCGGCCTCCTTCCAGTAGACGCGCGTCTCGTAGACGAAGAAGCGGCCGAAGGTCATCCGCCCCTTTTCCGGTGAAAAGGCCGAAGTGCGTTCCGCGTCGAGGAACTGGAAGCCGTAGGGACGGTTTTCGATGATGAAGGCGTCAGAGGGCTTGGACCAGACGGCCTGGTCGCTGAAGTAGTCGAGGACGTCGAGGACGGGCGGTTTCGGTTCGGCGGGGGCGGGAAGGGGGAAAAGGGCCGTGAAAAGAAGCGCGAGGATTGGAAACGTCAAGCGTGTTTTCATGAGGGGCCCGCAAAAAAAATGGAGCGGGCGAAGGGAATCGAACCCTCGTGTGAAGCTTGGGAAGCTCCTATTCTGCCATTGAATTACGCCCGCAGAAGATGATAATACTTTACGGCATTGCGGCGAAGAAGTCAATACCTTTTTGAAAAATGCAGAAGAGGGGCGGCCTTGGACACGCCTAGACCGTCGCCGTCGGCGGCTCTTCGGGAAGGGGCTCCGCAGAGGCCTCGGGGGCGACCGGGGGCGGCGCATCGGCGGCATGGCGCTCGACGTCCGTGAGGACGCGGCCGAACTTGACGATCTCCTCGACGACGGTTCCGTCCACGGTCTCCTTTTCGAGAAGCTCCGCGACGAGGACGTTGAGTTCGTTCCTGTGCGAGGAGAGGATCTCCGTGGCGGTCCTGTGGGCCTCGCGGACGAGGTCGCCGACCTCGGCGTCGATGGTCTGGGCGGTCGCCTCGCTGTAGTCGTGGCCGTTGTCCCAGAAGGGGAGGTCGTCGTGGGTGCCGAAGGAGCGAGGGCCGAGCTTTTCGCTCATGCCCCAGTCACAGACCATGTGGCGGGCGAGACCGGTCGCGTTCTTGATGTCCTGGCTGGCGCCGGAGCTGATGTCGTCGAGGAAGAGCTCCTCCGCGACGCGTCCGCCCATTGCCGAGGCCAGCTGCGCCAGCATCTGGGTGCGGGTGTAGTGCTGGCGGTCCTTTTCCGGGAGGTACATCGTGGCGCCGAGGGCCATGCCGCGCGGGATGATCGTGACCTTGTGGATCGGTTCGCCGCCTTTGACGAGGGACATCACGATGGCGTGGCCGGCCTCGTGGACGGCCGTCATGCGCTTTTCGTCGGCGTCAACCATGCGGTTGCGGCGTTCGCGCCCCCAGGCGACCTTGTCGCGCGCCTCCTCGAGGTCGGCGAGTTCGACGGCCTCCTTGCCGAGGCGCGCGGCGAGGAGCGCGGCTTCGTTGAGGAGGTTCGCGAGGTCGGCGCCGGAAAAGCCCGGCGTGCCACGGGCGACGCGTTCGAGGTCGACGCCTTGCGCCATCTTCAGCTTCGAGGCGTGGAGGGCGAGGATTTCCTTGCGGCCCTCGAGGGTCGGGAGGTCGATGACGATCTGCCGGTCGAATCGGCCGGGGCGGAGGAGCGCCTTGTCGAGGACGTCGGGGCGGTTCGTCGCCGCGACGAGGATCACGCCCTCGGAGGTCTCGAAGCCGTCCATTTTGACGAGGAGCGCGTTGATCGTCTGCTCGTCGTGGCGTCCGCCGAAGGCGCCGTTGTTGGAGCGGCTGCGGCCGACGGCGTCGATTTCGTCGATGAAGATGATGCACGGCGCGTTCTTCTTGCCCTGCTCGAAGAGGTCGCGGACGCGCGAGGCGCCGACGCCGACGAACATTTCGTCGAAGTCGGAGCCGCTGATGCTGAAGAAGGGCACGCCCGCCTCGCCGGCGATGGCCTTGGCGAGAAGCGTCTTGCCGGTGCCGGGGGGCCCCATGAGGAGGACGCCCTTGGGGATGCGGCCGCCGAGCTTGGCGAATTTCGCGGGATCCTTGAGGAACTCGATGATCTCCTGGACCTCCTCCTTGGCCTCGTCGATGCCGGCGACGTTGGCGAAGGTGACCTTGCGCTTTTCGTTGTCAAGCTTGCGGGCGCGGCTCTTGGCGAAGGCGAGGGGGCCGCCGGCCCCCTTCATCTGCCGCGAGAAGAAGAAGACCATGAGCCCCACGAAGATGACGATCGGGATGAGCTGGACGAGAATCTCCGTGAGAATGGGGCTGGCGTAGCGGACCTTGACGGGGACGTTGTGCTCGCGGAGGTATTCCTGGAGCTTTTCCGTGTCGGGCATGACGCTGAGAGTGAAATTCTTGGGGATGCCGCCCTCGTCCTCCTCGCCGCCGGTGCGCACGCCCTTGACGTAGGTCTTGCCGCCGTTTTCCCGGACGAACTCGCACTTTTCCACGCGTCCGTCGGTGACGAGCCTGAGGAAGACGTTCTCGTTCTCGAGCTCACGCGCGGCCGCGCCGCTTTCCGAGCGGAAGGAGCGCACCATGATGAAGAGCAGCGCGGCGACGAGCGTCCAGGAAATCAGGAGGCGGGTCATTGGGGATCGGCCCCCGGACGCTGGCCTGGAGTCACCGTTGGAGGCGCCTTCAGGAGGAGGGGGTGGCGGGGGAAGGCCGACAGGGTCGCCGCCATCCGCTTCCGGGGTGTCGGAGGGGGCGGGGGGCGTGGTATCTGAGGAAAAGAAGATGTTCAAATGTCTTTTCATGGGTTATCCGTTTCCAAATAGTATAGCATAAACGGGCTATGCTATAATAGTTTCCAATGAAAATCCTCTCACCGGACGGACGGCTCTGCGTTGAAGTCGGCCTGGAATGCCAGGCCGGCCGTGAGAGGTGCGTCTTCCGCGTCCTGCTCGGCCGCCACGTCGTCGTCGCACACTCCGAAATCGCGGCGACGTCGGCGCCGAGGGAAGAGGTCGAAACGCGGGAGCTTGCCGGGCGGGACGGGCGTGTGCTGGCCCGAGAGCTGTCGGTGCGCTTTCCGGGCGGGCGCTGCCTCTTCCGCGTCGCGGACGACGCCTTCGCCGTCATTCCCCTGGGACGCGGTCTGCGTCCAGCCCCCAGACTTCCCGCGACGATTTCACGTGGGTACTGGCCATCCGTCGCCAGAGACGGCCGATTCCGTTGCGGAGTCTGCGGCCCGGCAGGATGCCGCAGAATCGTCGAATCCCATCGCGGCCTTCTCTTCCATGCGAACGGAACGTGCGCCGCTGTCGTGTCAGGCGGCCTCGCGGGCCTCTTCGTCATGACGGCCGCCAGCCGTCCCGTCGCCGCCGTCCTGCCGCGGGGGATGCGCCATCTCCTTTGCGGGTTGCCGCAAGGCGCCTGGCGACGCCTTGCAGGGAATAGGGAAGGGGGAACGGGGAATTGGGAATTCGCAATTCCCAATTCTCAATTCTCAACTTCCTCCGTCGACGCGTTTTTCCTGCGTTTCGGCTACATCTTCGACGCCTGGCGCGCGTCGGGGGTTCCGTTGAATGCGGAGCCGGCAATCTTCGTTCCGGATCAGTCCGCGACACCCGCCCATGCGGAGGCCTACGCCATCCTTTCCGACCCGGCGCGCGGCGAGGCCGCGGCGGGCTTTCGCGGGGAGATGGGGGAATACGTCTGCGGGGCGCGGCGTTCGGGGCGCGTGTGGCTAGTGGCCGGAATCACCGCTAAGCTCCGCGTCCTCACCCTCTTCTTCCCGTATCTGGAGGAGGGCGTGCGCTACCGCGCGCAATGGACGCTCGACGAGGGCGCCGACCTCCCCACCAACGCGGTCAACCCCACGCCCGCCTGCATCTCCGCCGGCGACAAGGCCATGGTGCGCATGAACCAGGACGGCGGTTTCGTACTCCGCCTTGAACCGATGGACTGAAGCCATGCTGCACGCGATTACGGAGTGGATGAACGGCGCCTACGGAGGCAAGACGATGCTCGTGCTTCGCCTCGTCTTCTTCCTCCTCTTCATCGTCACCTCCTTTGCCGTCTGTCTCGGTGGGGGGCTCAGGAAGAAAGGCGGCGAGAGCCGCTTTACCGTCCTTTCCGTCTTCACTGTGCTGGCGCTTGCGGCGATTTTCGCCTACCAGATTGTCTGGCAGCTCTTCGGAACGCGCAACATCGAGATGGTGCGCTTCATTCGCCGCCACAACCGCCGGGCCTCTGTCGACGTGCGGCGCGGGAGCATCCTCGACCGAAACGGCGCCATCCTCGCGGTGGACGATCCCGCCGTGGGGACGCCTGGCCGCCGCCGCTATCCCCTCGGTCCGGCCGCCGCCCACATCGTGGGCTACTACGATCCGCGCTTTGGCATCACGGGGGTGGAGAAGGCGGCCGACCTCCCCCTTACCGGCATCGACGCCACCGTGGCCGAGGACCTCGGCCGGCTCAGCCGCAGTCTGATCGACAGCAAACCCGTCGAGGGCCATGACATCAAGCTCACGCTTGACGCCCGTCTCCAGCGCAAGTGCCACGAACTGCTCAAGGGGCACCGCGGCGCAATTGTCGCCCTCAACCCCGCCAACGGCGAGATCCTGGCCCTTGCGAGCGCCCCCTCCTTCGATCCGCTTCATCCGGGCGGGTTCTACGGTGACGCTGAGGCCGCGCCCTTCCTCAACCGCGCCATTCAAGGCCGTTATCCCGCCGGTTCGACATTCAAGGTCGCCATGGCCGCCTTTTCCGCCGACCTCCGGCTTTCGCCGCGCTTCGACTGTCCCGCCGAGGGTTTTCGCGCCGCCCGGGACGCCCAGCCCATCCGCGACGTCGAATACTACATCGCCAAACGCAACGGGACCGTCTGGCACGGCTTTGGCAAGATCGGACTCAAGAAGGCGCTCGTCCATTCCTCCAACGTCTACTTCGCCCAGCTGGCCCTGAAGATTCCGGCGGCCTCCTTCAACGCCTACGTTGCGCGTTGCGGCATCACGGAGCCGCAGACGCTCTTCCCGGCGGAGGACGGGGGCATCCGCATGCTGCCCGGGCTCGTCCCGGAGGTCACGGACGCCGACAAAAAGATGCGGGCGCAACTTGCCATCGGGCAGGGGAGGATGGCCGTCTCGCCGCTTCAAGTGGCGATGTGGTCGGCCATGGTCGCCAATCACGGGCTTGCAGCCCCTCCGCACCTCGACCTCGGCAGAGACGCGGCGGATCTGAAGCCGCGCCGCGTCGTCTCCGCCGCGGCCGCAGAGAGCGTGCAGGCGATGATGCGCGACGTCGTACGCGAGGGGACGGGGCGCGCGGCCGAAGTGCCAGGCGCAGGCGTGTGCGGCAAGACGGGAACGGCACAGGTCCCCGGCGGCGAGGACCACTCCTGGTTCACCTGCTTCACGACGGAGACGACTCCGCGCCTTGTCGTGACCGTTCTCGTCGAACATGGCGGATTCGGCTCCAGGGCGGCGCTTCCCGTTGCACGGGCCGTTGTCGAGGAGGCGATTCGCACGGGCATTGTTCGGACACGGGGCGGATCTCCCCACGGAGGTGCGAAATGAGCGGCGGCAAGCGTGGCAAGGCCGCCTTGCCGGGCGCGCGTTTCGGCCTTCGGCTCCTGCTCGTCTGGCTGACGACCTTCGCGGCATACGCCGTGCTGCTGGCGATGCGCCTCGCCAACGCACCGTCGATTCCGTGGCCGCAGCTCGTCCCCTTCGGCGCCTTTACCGTGGCGCTTGGCGTCGTCAGGATCGTGCTGCGCCGCAGCGTCGGGCAGGTCGACACGGGACCTATCCTCATCGCCTCCTTCCTCACGGGACTCGGCATCGCGATGCAGTTTCGCATGGGCACCTTCGCGGAAGGGCGGGGGTCGGGCTTCGCGCTGGCCCTGCCGCTGGGGTTCGCCGCGATGGTGGCCGTCTACCTCTATGCGTCCAACGGCCGCTGGAAACTGCTGACGTCCGCAACCTACGTCTGCTATGGCGCCGCCATTCTCATGCTGGCCGCCATGCTCGCCTTCGGGCGCCGCTACCGGGGCGGCATCTACCTTCCCGGCAACCTGAACCCCACCGAAATCGTCAAGCCGCTGCTCGTCGTCTTTTTGGCGGGCTTTCTGAGCGGCCGGCGACGCGAGTTCTCCGAAACGCAGATCGGCATACCCGTGCCGCCCGCCCATGCGCTCTGGCTCCTCGCCTTCCTCTGGGCCGTCCCCGTAGGCCTTGTCCTCCTTCTCCACGACCTCGGCCTGCTCATCCTGCTCAACGCGACTCTTGTCGTCATGCTCTACGCCGTGGGGCGCACCTTCGGGTACCTCCTGCTTGGCGCGATGGGCGTCGCCGCCTCCGGTGCGCTTCTTTGCATGATTTCGGCCCACGCCAAGGCGCGTTTCGATGTCTGGCTCCATCCCTTCGCCGACCCGACAGGCAGCGGATGGCAGATTCTCCAGGGACTCTCCGCCATGAATGCGGGAGGCATCTGGGGGGCCGGCATCGGTGCCGGTGCGCCGCAGAGCGTTCCGATTGTGACCTCCGACTTCGTCTACGCGGCCGTGGCCGAGGAACTGGGCATCCTCATCTGCGCGCTCGTCCTCGTCTCCTACGCCTGTCTCTTCCTGCGCGGCTGGCGCATCGCCTCCCGCGTCAAGAGCCCCTTCGGCTCGCTTCTGGCCATTGGCCTGACGTCCGTCCTCTGCTTCCAGTCGCTTCTGAATCTCGGCGGCGTCACGAAGGCGCTGCCGCTGACCGGCATCGCCCTGCCGTTCCTGAGCCAGGGCGGTAGCAGCCTCGCCACGGTTCTCGCGATGGTGGGACTGCTCACCGCCCTTTCCGCCGGCGGCGGAAAGGGCGGAAGGGAATAGGGAACGGGGAATGGGGTGCTTTGCGCGTATTTTTGGTATCATTATTCTATCGCGTGCGAGGGTGGCGCACAAGGATGTGCGGCGTCCCATCGCGTCAGAACCAATGATTCGCCGAATCCGCGTCTGCAGGGATGCGATTTCGGCGAAGTGAACAATGTGCAATACGGATAAACGATGCAAGCTGTAATTCTTTTCGCAGCGCTTTGCGCGCTTCTGGTGGTCGGAAAAGCCATGCGGGTGGGGGTGCCGTTGCTGCAGCGCCTTTATCTGCCGAGTTCAATCATCGGCGGGCTGGTCGGCCTCGCCATCATTGCGGGACTTGGGCCGTTCGTCCCCGCAGAGCTCCTCGACCCGTATGTCGGCGCCGTGCGCAAGGTCCCCGGCTTCCTCATCAACGTGGTCTTCGCCACCCTCTTCCTCGGCCTTGAGGCGCCCAGGCTGAAGACCGTGCTTCGCCTTGCCTTCCCGCAGCTCTGCGTGGGGCAGCTGCTGGCCTGGGGGCAGTACGCCGTGGGCCTCGGCCTTTCGGGGTTTGTGTTCGTCCGTCTCTTCGGCGTCCCCGCCGCCTTCGGCAACCTTCTGGAAATCGGATTCGAGGGTGGACACGGAACGGTCGGCGGCATGGCGGAGAGCTTCGATGAACTTGGATGGTCCGACGGCATCGCGCTCGGCTACACCATGGCGACGGCCGGCATGGTAATCGGCATCGTCCTCGGCATGGCGATGATCCAGTGGGCCTACCGGCATGGCCATGTGACCGAAGTCGTTTCCTTCGAGGACCGCAAGCCGCACGAGCGTCTCGGCATCCACCCGCCGGACAACCGGCCTTCAGCCGGACGGCAGACCGTGATCTGCGACTCGATCGACTCCCTCGCGTGGCATGTGTCGCTGACGGGCGTCGCCATCCTGATCGGCTACGGCATCCGCCTGCTCATTCCGATGAAGGGCTTCCCCCTCTTTCCGCTCTGCATGATCGGCGGAGTCCTCCTCTCCTACGGCGCAAGGCTGCTGAAACTGGACTTGCTGGTGGACCGCGGGCAGATGGAGCGCATCTCCGGCGCCGCGCTCGACTTCCTCGTCGTCTCGGCTGTCGCGACGATTCAGCTCAAGGTCGTCGCCGCGAACTGGCGCCCCCTGGCCCTGCTGGTCGTCGCCGGCACAATCTGGAGCGCGTGGATCGTGATGTGCGTGGCGCCGAAGATCTTCCGCGACGCCTGGTTCGAGCGGGCGATCGCCGAATTCGGCCAGGCCACCGGCGTCACCGCGACCGGCCTCATGCTTCTCCGCACCGTCGATCCCGAAAACCGCACCTCCGCGGCGATGAGCTTCGGATACAAGCAGCTTCTTCACGAGCCCTTCATGGGCGGCGGCATCTGGACGGCCCTGGCCTTTACGCTGGTCTACAAGATCGGCTGGCTGAAGGTGTGGCTCATCTCGGTTGGCATGCTCGTTCTCTGGGGCGTGGCCTCGCTCCTCGTCGTCCGCGCCAACCGCCGTGCCTGATACCCTTGCTTTGGAGGAAAACCATGAAATCTGCACTACGTTCTATTGCCACGCTTGCCGTGGTGCTTGCACTTCCGGCCCTTGCCGCTATCCACGAGGATGACTTCCTCAAGGTGGAGACGCCCGCCAAGGTCACGCCGGGCAAGGGCTTCCAGGTGAAGGTCACGCTGAAGAAGGACCTTGCCGAGGGCGAGAACGTCTCTGTCGCGATGCACCGCTTCAAGCAGGGCGGCGGCTGGCTCGACACGGGCGAATGGCGTCCGCCGCAGACGATGAAGAAGGGCGAGACGAAGA
>JAEEGL011291280.1_pt1 | contig 13601 bp, 16 predicted proteins | sample 9134231 | NCBI WGS metagenome assembly JAEEGL01 (sample SAMN16246548, study PRJNA631951) | gut metagenome | biome: gut microbiome; feature: rumen; material: fiber-attached | host: Bos | place: Iran: Karaj | collected 2018-10
CACCGTGTCCGCGCCCGTATCCGCGGCGTTCTGAATGCTTTTGTAGCGGATATAGTCGAGCACGCTGCCCGTCGTGAAAAACACCTGCCACATATACCATTCTTCCATAACAACACCTCCTTATGATAGTGTCGCACGGAAACGGCGGTTTATGGCTGGTAAATATTTAATGCAGTTATTTACAAATCATTAATTGTCGAATCGCGCCATAGTACGCGAATCTGCCCGGGTCTTACCAAAAAATCATGAAACGTCAAATCACACGGAAACACTTCCCGCGTAAATTCGGCTTTTTATTCATATCCGCGCCATAGTCCGCGAATTTGCCCGGGTCTTACCCGTCGAAATTGCGCTCGTCGTAACCGAAGTTCTGGACGAGCTGCGCGCGGTTGCGCCAGTCCTCCTTGACCTTTATCCACGTCTGCAAAAATACCTTGCAGTCAAAGAACCGCTCGATGTCCTGACGCGCGTAGGTGCTGATTTTTTTGAGCATCGCGCCTTTTTTGCCGATGATGATTCGCTTATGGGTGTCGCGCTCGCAGTATATCGTCGCGTCAATGTCGAGGATTCCGTTGTCGCGGGTTTTCATCTTCTCAATCAGAACCGCGGTGCCGTGCGGAATCTCCTTGTCGCAGAGGCGCAGGATCTTCTCGCGGATAAGCTCGGCGGCGATAACGCGCTCGGGCTGATCGGTGAGGGTGTCGTCGTCAAAGAAATGACCGCCCTCGGACGCCTGCTTTTTCAGCTCGTCGAGCAGCTCGTTCATGCCGCTGCCGTCCTGAGCGCTGACGGGTACGACAGCCTCGAAGTCATAGAGCTGCGAGTAGGTGAGGATCTGCTTCATCAGCTCGTCCTTCTCCCTGAGCATATCGATTTTGTTGATCGCGAGGATCGCGGGCATGCCGATCGATTTGAACTTCTCAATCAGCGACAAGTCCGCGGGCGCGGGTTCCTTGCCGGCCTCGACCACGAGCATGCAGCAGTCAACGCCGCCTACGCTCTCGTTTACGGAGCGAACCATGTATTTGCCGAGAGTGTTCTTTGGCTTGTGCATACCGGGTGTGTCAAAAAACACGATCTGGTACTCGCCGTCGGTCAGCACGCCCGTGATGCGGTTGCGCGTGGTCTGGGGCTTTGAGGAAACGATTGCGATTTTCTGTCCGAGAAGGCGGTTGAGTATCGAGCTTTTGCCGACGTTTGGCCTTCCGACGATCGCGATAAACGCGCTTTTGTCATTTGTATTGTATTGCATGGGAACACCTCTTTTATTCCGTTATTGTTCGTTATTATTTTAGTATAACACAAAAATCGGCGCAAGAAAAGGGCTAACGCGAAGTTTAGCCCTTTGGTTTGCGTTTTTTGGAAATTCTGTCCCATATTTCTCTCGGTCCCAGAGCGACAAAGAATACCGCGTTTACCGCCGACAGTACGAGCGCTGCCGGCAAAATCGGATTTGCCGCGAAGAACTTAAACATTGCCGCAAAAGCTGCCGCGTTCCAGAAGAACACCACCGCTACCGCCGTCGCCGCGAGAGCGAACACCAGCACCGCCGCCGCTGAGATATCCTTGGCGATGCGGATATAGTAGCTTCGCTCCTTTGTGATAAGGTCGCAGACGGTTTCGAGCGACGTGTTGAACAGCTCAGCGGAAATCACCGCTGCGATCAGCAAAATCAATACCCCATACTGAGCAGCGTTCAGCTCGAAAAACGGAGACAGCAGCAGCACATAAAACGCCGCCGTCAGATGGAACCGAAGATGAGCCTCAGTGCATACAGCGTCCCAAATACCCCGAAACGCGTAGAAGAAACTGAGAAACTGTTTTTTCATCAGCTGATAATGTAGCTCGAGGAAGCGGGAAGTCCGAGCTGCTCCATAACGAGCTCTTCCTTTTCGCGCATTCTTACCTTCTCAAGATTGTCGATGTGGTCGTAGCCGAGGAGATGAAGCACGCTGTGAGCGGTGAGGTAGCCTACCTCGCGCTGGAAGGAGTGGCCGAAGCGCTCAGCCTGATCTCTCGCCTTCTCCATGGAAATAACGACGTCGCCCAGAATCTTGGCGCCTGTTTCCATGTCGATGTCGTATACGCCGTTCTCTCCCATCGGGAAGGACAGTACATCGGTGTCGATATCCTTGTCACGGTACTGCTTGTTGAGCTCGCGGATACCCGCGTTGTCCGTGAAGGTGACGCTGATTTCAGCAGGACCCTCAAAGTTTTCGAGCTTGAGTACAGCATTGCAGCAGCGGCGGACAAGCATACGGATACCTGTCGGGATCTTAACCGCCTTTTGTTTGTTTGTAATTACTACCTTGATTTTGTCTGCCATTGTTTCACCCTTTCTGATTATAAATCGATATGATACAAAGTTATTGTTTACCGTTTTCAAATTTGGCGTATGCCTTGATGATATCCTGAACCAGCTTGTGGCGGACAACGTCCTTCTCGTCAAAGGTGCACTGTCCGATGCCCTCGATATTGCGCAGAATTTTCATGCAGTCCTTCAGTCCGCTCTTGGCTCCGTTCGGAAGGTCGATCTGGGTGATGTCGCCCGTGATAACCATCTTTGAGTTGAAGCCCAGACGCGTAAGGAACATCTTCATCTGCTCGCGCGTGGTGTTCTGAGCCTCGTCGAGAATGATGAAGCTGTCGTCGAGCGTTCTGCCGCGCATATACGCGAGCGGCGCGACTTCGATATTTCCGCGCTCAACGTACTTCTGGTAAGTCTCAGCGCCGAGCATGTCAAACAGCGCGTCGTAGAGAGGACGGAGATAAGGGTCGACCTTGCTCTGCAAATCACCCGGCAGAAATCCGAGCTTCTCACCCGCCTCAACAGCGGGACGCGTGAGGATAATGCGGTTGACCTGCTTGCCTCTGAAAGCTGTGACAGCCATTGCGACCGCGAGGTAGGTCTTGCCCGTACCCGCGGGGCCTACGCCGACGGTGATCGTGTTCTTGGCGATCATGCTGCAGTAGCGCTTCTGGCCGATGGTTTTCGGCTTTATCGGCTTGCCCTTCGATGTGATGCAGATGCAGTCGCCCGCGAGCTGCTCGATCTTCTCCTCGCTGCCCTCGCGGACAAGCGAGATGCAGTAGCGGATATTCTGCTCCGATAGCGCCTCACCGCGGCTGAGAAACTGCAGCAGGCTTTCGATGACCGTCCTCGCGCGGGCGGCGTTCTCGACATCGCCCTCGATTTTGAGCTCGCTTCCGCGGCAGGTGATTTTTACGCCGAACTCGCGCTCGATGAGCTTGATGTTCTCGTCAAAGCTCCCGAACAGAGCGACGGCGTTTTCCATTCTGTCTATACTGATTATTTGTTCCGTAAGGCACAGCTCCTAATTTTTGCTGATTATAATAAAATTATAACACAATTTATCTTAGATAACTTGTAAAAATCAGCTTTTTTAAACAATTTTAAAAAGTTCATAAATAATATACAAATATGTGAATAATTAGCCCCTTGTTTTTGGCGGTTTTATGTTCAATACGCCGTTTTTTCAGCGTATATATTTGTTGTTTCCATGTGGTCACGCAATATAATATTATTTTGAGCGATGTTTTTTCGATAAATTTTTGGATAATACTAATAAAAATTATTTTCCTTTTTATGAATGTTTCGCAAAAATTTTCGGTCTATCTCAGCCCGAAAGTCAGTGCCAAAAAGGCTTGACAAATCAGTCTTTATGCGGTATAATAGCTCAGGTGTGAAGAAAAAAGCTTTACAGGCCGCATAGCAAGGAGCTATGAAAATGGAAAAGAACATTGAGGTTTCGCTGCTGCTCGACTTTTACGGAGAGCTGCTAAAGCCCTCGTGCAGGCAGATGGCGGAGCTTTACTACAACGACGACTTATCCCTCGCTGAGGTTGCCGCCGAAACAGGCATAACCAGGCAGGGCGTGCGCGACAGGATCAAGCGCGGTGAGAAGCAGCTCTTTGAGTTTGAGCAAAAGCTCGGACTGCTCAGCCGCTTCCAGCAGCTTGAGGCGGGACTGAACGATATCGCCCGCAAGGCGCGCGAAATTTCCGAAACCACAAACGACAACGATATCCGCGCGCTTGCCGGGGACATTCTCAGGCAGACGGGCGAGCTTAAAGAAAAGGAATAGGCTTATGGCATTTGAAGGACTTGCGGATAAAATCAGCAACGCGTTCAAAAAACTTAAAAGCAAGGGCAAGCTGAGCGAAAACGACGTAAAGGGCGCGATGCGTGAGGTCAGACTCGCGCTGCTCGAGGCGGACGTTAACTACAAGGTCGCGAAGGACTTTACCAATAAGGTAACGGAACGCGCCATCGGTCAGGACGTTATGGAAAGCCTTACGCCCGCGCAGATGGTTATCAAGATCGTCGACGAGGAGCTGACGGCTCTGATGGGCGGCGAAAACGAAAGACTCAACTTCAACTCAAAGCCTCCGACCGTCATTATGATGTGCGGTCTGCAGGGCTCCGGTAAAACGACCCACTCGGCGAAGCTCGCGAAGATGCTCAAGGCGCAGAACCGCCGCCCGATGCTCGTCGCCTGCGACATCTACCGTCCCGCGGCTATCGACCAGCTCAAGGTCGTCGGCGCGAAGGCTGACGTTCCCGTATTCGAAATGGGCACGGAGAACCCCGTCAAGATAGCGCGCGCGGCCGTACGCCACGCGAAGGACTACGGCAACGACGTCGTTATCCTCGATACCGCGGGCCGTCTGCACATCGACGAGGTGCTGATGAACGAGCTAAAGGAAGTCAAGGCTGAGGTCAACCCCGACGAGATCCTCCTTGTTATCGACTCGATGACAGGTCAGGACGCGGTCAACGTGGCAAAGAGCTTCAACGACCTGCTCGAAATCACGGGCGTTATCCTCACAAAGCTCGACGGCGACACCAGAGGCGGTGCAGCGCTCTCAGTCAAGGCGGTTACGGGCAAGCCTATCAAGTTTGCCGGAACCGGCGAGAAGCTCGACGACATCGAGGTATTCCACCCCGACCGTATGGCGAGCCGTATTCTCGGCATGGGCGACGTGCTCACCCTCATCGAGAACGCCCAGAGCAAGCTCGACGAGAAAAAAGCCGAGGAAATGGCGCAGAAGATGCTCAACAACAAGCTCGACTTCAACGACCTCAACGAGCAGTTCAACCAGATAAAGAAGATGGGCCCGCTCAAGGGTATCCTCTCAAAGCTCCCCGGCATCGGCAACCAGCTCGACGACGTCGACATCGACGACAGACAGATTGACTGGCTGCAGGCTCTTATCTACTCGATGACTCCTGAGGAGAGAGCAAATCCCTCAATCATCAATCCCTCGAGAAAGCGCCGTATCGCGGCAGGCTCGGGCAGAACCGTTGAGGAGGTCAACAAGCTATTAAAGCAGCTTGAGCAGATGCAGAAGATGATCAAGCAGATGAAGGGCGGCAAGGGCTCAAAGAAGCGCCGTAAAAACAAAATGCTTCCCGGACTCGGCGGAATGCCGATGGGCGGCGGAAACGGCATGCCGTTTTAAGAAACGCTATTCTTCCATTTTTTAATGGTGAATATATAATTAATATTTTTATAGAGGTGTAAATTATGGCAGTAAAAATCAGACTTAGAAGAATGGGTTCAAAGAAGGCTCCCTACTACAGAGTAGTAGTTGCGGATTCCAGATACCCCAGAAACGGCAGATTCATCGAGGAAATCGGTACCTATGATATCCTCAAGCAGCCCTCCGAGTTCAAGGTAGACGCCGAGGCTGTAAAGAAGTGGATCGCCAACGGCGCTCAGCCCACCGATACCGTAAAGGCTCTGCTCAAGAAGAACGGCATCATCGACTAATTTCGGGCAGGAAGGAATACTACAATGCAGGAATTACTTGCTATCATCGCCAAGGGCTTGGTTGACGACCCCGACGCTGTAAGCGTTGACAGGGACGAGACCAACGAGGAAGGCGTAACCGTATACCATATTCACGTCGCAGAGGACGACATGGGCAGAATCATCGGCAAGCAGGGCAGAATCGCCAAGGCTATCCGTACGATCGCCAAGAGCGCGTCTATCCGCATGGACGAAAGAGTAATGGTTGAAATCGACTAAGCAACGAAAGGGCGTGTCACGCCCTTTTTTGTTTGTTAAAAAAATGACAAAGGAGATGTACATATGAAAAAGCTAACTGCCGCAATTGCGCTTACAATCGCCGCCGCGACCGCTGTTACCGCGTTCTCGGGCTGCAATATCATCAAAAGCCTTCTCCCCTTCGGCAAGAACGAGCCGACTACCGCGCCTGTGACGACCGTTGCGGCAACAACTGCTCCCGCAACGACTCAGGCGGCAACCACAGAACCACCGACAGTCGCAAAGCAGACCGAAGCTCCGGCTGCAACGACCCGGAAGCCCGAGGAAAGCTCGAACACTTCGGAATATCCTTCTCAGCTTGACGGCGGCTTCTACCTTGTAACCACCCCGACCTGTGCCAGCGCAACCCTCGGAATCAACTTTACCGTGCCCGAGTGGCAGAACAAGGTCTACTGCAAGAACGGAAACTCAAACAGAGGCTTTTACTTTGAGTTCTACGAGGCGTCGAACCTTATCAACGGAATCGAGAAGTACGGCTTCGACAGCATGGGTCTGCTCTTCGCGGTATACGCAACCGACACCGAGGCAAACGGCGACATCGAATATCCCGCGGGCTCGATCGTGCTCAACGGAGAGAAGAAGTACCTGACCTACTTCAAGCCCACCGACGTACGCTTTGACACGGAGGACAAAACACTGCAGCAGAACTATCAGGACGCGTATCAGTACCAGCGCGATTATTTCCAGAGCGGAGTGGTTCGCGAGGATATGCAGTACAGTCCGTCGGCACACACAAACAGCGTAAATCTCAAGTCAAACTAAATCCGGACACGCAAAAAGGAGCGCCAAAGCGCTCCTTCTTTTTGTTTGCGTGAATGCCGTCAAAACGGCTCTTACATTTTACCCGCCAATGCTCTGCCGAGCCAGATATCGGCGATATCCATCGCAAGGTAAAAGCCCTGCTTCTCGCTGGTCTTTACAATCGCCTTACGGGGTAAAAGGTACGGGTCTGTAGCCATAAGCTGAACCGTAATCTTGTCGGCTACCTCGATTCCGCCGACTTCCTTCTTTGACTTGATCTGAAGTCTGATGACATACGGCTCTTCCATGTTGCCGTAATAGATTTCGTCACCGCAGCGGACAAGAGGTCTGCCCTTGTAGGTTGAAAACTCCTTCGCCGCTTTAGCTTCTGCCACAAGGCATCATCCTTTCTTAAACATTGAGGTACGATTTAACCAGTGCTTCGAGCAGATCGTCGCGGTCAATCGCGCTGATGATGTTGCGCGCGTTATTGTAGGTAGTGATGTAGGTGGGATCCTCGCTGAGGATATAACCCACAATCTGGTTTATGGGATTGTAACCCTTCTGCCGCAGCGCGTCATATACGATTGTGAGGCCTGTTTTTATCTGATCGTCCTTTTCATCGCCCAGGGAAAAAATCATCGTCTTTTCTAACATACCGAAGCACCTCCCGTTTATCTATTCTATTATTATACAGGAAAAGGCTAAAAATTGCAAGTGTTTTTATACATTTTAAAAGAAAACGGGAGCGCGTGACGCTCCCGTATAGCTTTTATCTGAGTGTAACCTTGATTTCCCTGAGATTTGAGATGATCTTATCCATGATCTCCTGTACCTCGCCCGAGCTGAGTGTGCGCTCGGCAGAAGAGAACTCAAAGCGGATCGTGATGCTGTGGAACAGCTCCGTGTCGTAGGTGTCGACAATCTTGGTATTCTTCAGAATACCCTTGCCCTCGTTCTTCCAGCAGTGCTCGAGGTCTGCGTAGAACACGCCCGCGGGTACCACGACGCTGATGTCGTAATCCATCGGCGGGAACTTCGACGGCTCCTCGTAGCAGATCGAAGCGTTCTCAACGCCTGCGAAGGCGTTCATGTCGATCTCCGCGAACACGATACTGCTTTTCTTGTCGATCTTCTTGCCGACAGTCGGGTGAACGATGCCGATCGTGCCGATCTCCTCGCCGTCGAGCAGGACGGTGTTGAGGTTTACGGGATGCTCGTAGCTGTGCTTTGCCTGAGCGATTTTGTAGCCGAGAGCCTTATGCTTGAGGTCGTCTGCGATTGTCGCTAGCATATCGCGGAGCTCAAAGTAGAGCGTGCGGACGTCCTTTGTCTTGCTGTAGAGGGTGATCGCGAGCTTCTTGTACTCTTTGCAGAGGTTGTTCTCGTCAACGCCGTCAACCACTCTGCCCACCTCGAAGATGCCGAAGTCCTGAGCGTAACCGACGTTCGTCTTAACCTGACAGAGCTGTGTCGGGATCATCGAGCGGCGGAGAGTTTCGATGTTGGGGTTGGTTGCGTTGAGCAGGCGGACATTCTCCTCAACGGGAATGCCGAGAGCCTTCTGCTCGTCCGCGTATGCCCAGATGTAGGAATGAACCTCGTGCAGGCTGTAACGCTTGACGAGCATATCCTTGATTCTGTCCTCGTTATTCTTCACAACGTCCTCGCGCACGGGATAGAGCGGCGAGCGTGTGGTGTTGATCTCGAAGTTGTCGTAGCCGTAGATACGGGTGATCTCCTCGATGATGTCGGCGTTCATTGTAACGTCCTTTGTCGCTCTCCATGAGGGAACGAGAACATCGAATTTGTCTCCGTCGAGGGTGACCTTAAATCCGAGACTCGTGAGAGTCTTTACGATGGTGTCGTTGCCGATCTCAATGCCCGTGTAGCGGTCGACGAAGCTCTTGTCAAAGCTAAGGTCAACCTGAGGATATCTGAACGCGTACTCGTCGGTGAGTGCGGAAACAACCTTTACGCCGCCGTCGTACTTCATGAGCAGATAGAGGAAACGCGCGATTGCGGGAACGGTCAGCTCAGGGTCTAGGCTCTTTTCGTAGCGCATTGAAGCGTCGGTGCGGTGAGCAAGACGGACTGTCGACTTGCGGATAGAAGCCGCGTCAAAGGTTGCGGACTCGAGGGTCAGGGTGGTGGTATCCTCTACGATTTCGGAATCCAGACCGCCCATGATACCGGCGATCGCGACGGGAGTATTATCATTGCAGATCATCAGGGTGTTCTCGTCGATGTTTCTCTCAACGCCGTCGAGAGTCCGGAAAACAAAGGGCTGCTCAAAGCGCTTGATGCGGATCTTGCCGACCTTGCGCGAATCGAAGGCGTGCATGGGCTGACCCATCTCGAGCATGAGGTAGTTTGTGAGGTCGGCGAGGAAGTTGATACCGCGCATTCCGCAGTAGAAAAGACGAATCCTCATGTTGACGGGGCTGACGCTGCGCGCGATGTTCTCAACCTGCAGGCAGGAATAACGCTGACAGAGCGGATCCTCGATTTTGAGGTCGACCTCCTGAAGCTCGTTGTAAGCCTCAAGATCGGCGGTATCGAGCGGCTTGAGCTCTCTTCCTGCGAGAGCGGCGAACTCGCGCGCTATACCGTAGTGCCCCCAGAGGTCGGGACGGTTGGTAAGAGACTTGTTGTCAACCTCAAAGATGATATCGTCAATCTCGTAAACGTCCTTGATATCGGTGCCGTTGGGCACGTCGTCGGTGATTTCCATGATGCCGGAATGGTCGTCGCTGATTCCGATTTCGGACTCGGAGCAGCACATTCCGTAGGACATAAAGCCCGCGAGAGGACGCGGTGCGATCTCGATCTCGCCGAGCTTTGCGCCGACCTTGGCGAAAGCGGTTTTCATGCCGACGCGTACATTCGGCGCGCCGCATACTACATCGGTCAGCTCGGGCTCGCCCGCGTCGACCTTGAGAAGATGGAGCTTCTTTGAGTCGGGGTGATTCTCGACGGACTTGATCTCCGCAACGACCACGCCGCTCAGATCAGCGCCTTTATAGAAAATCTCGTTCTCCACCTCGGCGGTAGAAAGCGAAAAACGGTGAATCAGATCCACCTTATCAAGACCTGTGAAATCCACGAAGTCCGAAATCCAGTTCATTGACAGGAACATAGCTTATACCCTCCCTTAGTTATCATCGTCGGTAAACTGCGACAGAGCCTTGAGGCTGCCGCTGTTGAGGTCGCGGATATCCTTGACGCCGTACTTCATCATCGCAAGACGCGTAAGGCCGAGACCAAACGCGAAGCCTGTGTACTTCTCGGGGTCAACGCCGCCCTCGCGCAGAACGTTCGGGTGGATCATACCGCAGGGACAAAGCTCCAGCCAGCCGCTGTGCTTGCAGGAGGGACAGCCCTCGCCGCCGCAGATTTCGCAGTTGATGTCAAGCTCGAAGCCGGGTTCTACGAACGGGAAAAAGCCCGGGCGGAGACGAACCTTGATGTCGCGCTGGAACACCTCGGAGAGCATTGTTTTCATAAAGTAAATGAGGTTCGAGATAGAGATATCCTTGTCCACCATCATACCCTCCATCTGGAAGAAGGTATTCTCGTGGCAGGCGTCGGTCGCCTCGTTGCGGAAGCAGCGTCCCGGGAAAATCGCCTTGATCGGCACGCCGTTCTCGGTGAGGTTCTTGCCGTACTTTCGGAGAATCGCGTTCTGTGCCGCCGAGGTCTGCGTTTTGAGCAGCTGACCGTTCTCGAGATAGTAGGTGTCCTGCATATCGCGCGCGGGGTGGTGCTTGGGAATATTTACCGCCTCAAAGCACTCGTAGTCGGTTACGACCTCGGCGTAATCCTCTACGGTGAAGCCCATTGACTTGAACACAGCCTCGCACTGACGCTGCGAAAGAGTTACGGGGTGATAAGAACCGCGTGTAAGCTCGGGCGGAGTTGTAACGTCAAATACAGGCATGAGGTTGATTTCAGCCTCGATAGCTTTTCTGTTGAGCTCCTCGACCTTCTTGTCGATCAGCTCGGCGGCGTTCGCCTTGAGCTTGTTGACCTCCGCGCCGAAGGTCTTTCTCTCCTCGTTGGTGAGATCCTTCATACCCTTGAGCAGCGCTGTGATACTGCCCTTTTTGCCGAGATAGCCGACCCTGAGCTTGTCGAGCTCTGCAAGGTCGCCGACGCTGCTCAGCTTCTGCTTGATTTCTTCTCTGAGAACATCAATTCTGTTATCCATAATTTCCTCCTATATAAATTTTGTAATTATGCAGAAAAAAGCCCTGTGCAGTTTCCTGCACAGGGACGAAAAATTTCCGTGGTACCACCCTGATTTCCGATTGCTCGGACACTCATTGTGCCTGTAACGGGGCAAGCCGTTGAAGCCTACTGCAAATTCAGCCTCACCACTCGGGAGTGAACTTCACACTGAGCCGTACTGACGCGCTTTCAGCCGATGACGCGTCTCTCTTTCAGAACGGTAATTCCGTGCTACTCTCTCCGTCGCCGTGTTATCTCTTAACATAATACCACTATTCAAAGTAATTTGCAAGTGTTTTAAATCGCGTACTAAAAGTTTTATTTAATTTCCGCTGCACATTTTCGCGGGAAATGTCTCAGCTATACCTTACTTCGGCTATTCTTCGGCAAAGGTTACATATAAAGCAATTACTTTGTTACCACAAGCGAGCCGTCGGCGTTGTAGAGCGGAGTTAAGCCGCCGCTGTAACCGCTCTTGATAAACAGATAGTTAACGCCCGTTTCGGTATCGACAAGCACGGTTCTAGAGCCTAACTCGCTGAGCGACTTTCCTTCGGTAAGCTTTTCAACGAATCTTTCATTCTTCTCTTTCATCAGTTTGCACTTCCTTTTTCAACTCCGCCGATGTCGATAATCGTGCCGCTGCCGCCTTCAACACGGGGCAGCTCGCCGTTCCATTTTTCGATCTTCTTGTTTTCAATAATGTTGTCGGTCAGCGACTTAGAAATCGTTTCATTAGCCGAAGCCTCCGCGTCAGCCTTGATCTTTACAGCCTCGGCGTCCGCCTGAGCGTTCGTGATCTTGGTCTGCTTCTCGGTTTCAGCCTTCAAAAGCTGCTGCTGAGCAACCTGCTTCTCCTCGATCGCCGTGATGAACGCCTCGGAGAAATCAAAGTCGATGATATTTACGTCGGTCACGTAAAGACCGATGTCGTTGAGCTTCTTGTTCAGACCCTCAACCAGTCCGTCGGAAATCAGCGCGCGGTTTGTAACGCTCTCCTCGGCGGTGTAGGTCGCGGTGATAGCCTTGAGCACCTCGTTTACCGCAGGAACTACGAGCACGTTCTCATAGTCCGCGCCGATGTTCTTGTAGATGCTGTAGCTCTTTGAGGTATCTACGCGGTAGTTGATCGCGAGCACCGTCTTGACGCTCTGCAAGTCCTTAGAGAACGCCTCGGTGTTTACCTCGAGCTTCTGAATGCGGTTGTCAATCTTTACAACGTCCTGAACAAAGGGAGCCTTGAGGTGGATACCCTCCTGAAGCACACCCTCGTTGACCGCGCCCATAGTGACGACAACGCCTGTGTGACCCGCCTCAACAACGACAAAGCTGTTGAGCGCGACGATAACCGCCGCCAGCACAATCACAGCGGGAATTATGATTTTCTTGATATTTACATTAATTTTTTTCTTCTCAGTGGTCTCCATTGTTTTTCTCCTTCATAATGTCAAAGAGCAAGTCTGCCTCGCGCTTGTACTTGCCCGCGATATACGCGAGCGCCATCACCGTCAGCGCCTGACGCAAAATCTCTGCCGCGTCTCCGCGCATGGGTGTGTAGTCCGATGTGATCTCCGCGACCAGTCCCGAAATATCGTCCGATGGCTTCTCCTCTGCCCTGCCGATGACCGCACAGAGGTAGTCGTACATCTGCTCCTCTGAAATGATGTCGTCGTCCGTGTCGTTCGCGTCTCCGTTGACAAGCGCCATCAGCGTACCTATCCTGTCAAGCGGCATACAGTCGCGCAGCGAGGAGATCAGCAGTATTCGCGCAAGCTGACGTTCGCGGTACTTCTTCTGCTCAGGGCGGGAAACAAACCCGCGCTTGACCCAGTTCTGTATCGTCGAGCCCTCAAGTCCCGTAATCGAACAGACCTGACTGAGCGTCAGACCGTCGGTCGCGCGTATCAGAGGACGGATTTTTGAGAACATTCCCTTGTCACCGTCATACGGGAGCGTAGTCCCGGGTATAAACGCCTGCAATAAAGTCACCCGCCTTTCTTATGCGTTGAGATGATTATATCACAGGTTCATAGGACTGTCAATAGCTTTCTTATGACTTTTTGAAAAAATTCTGCGGTCGCCAAGGTAAAAAAATACGATACCCCGGATTGGGTATCGTATTTTTGGCGTCCCAGAAGGGATTCGAACCCCCGGCCTTTCGCTTAGGAGGCGAACGCTCTATCCTACTGAGCTACTGAGACGAGTACTGTATAATTTTAACGTAAACAGAGCGCTTTGTCAAGCCGTTAATTAATGTACAAATATAAAATTTCCACTTGACAAAATCAGGCTGTTATGATAGAATAATTCTTGCTGATACAGTCGGACTGTACGGAGAGATGTCCGAGTGGTTTAAGGAGCTAGTCTTGAAAACTAGTGATCCCGCAAGGGACCAAGGGTTCGAATCCCTTTCTCTCCGCCATTTATTTTTTATCACTTTACCGCACGGAGGATTACTCAAGTGGTGAAGAGGCTCCCCTGCTAAGGGAGTAGGTCGCTAACGCGGCGCGAGGGTTCAAATCCCTTGTCCTCCGCCAA
>JAEEGL011352027.1_pt1 | contig 13601 bp, 13 predicted proteins | sample 9134231 | NCBI WGS metagenome assembly JAEEGL01 (sample SAMN16246548, study PRJNA631951) | gut metagenome | biome: gut microbiome; feature: rumen; material: fiber-attached | host: Bos | place: Iran: Karaj | collected 2018-10
GAATATAATGAAAAGAATCAAAAGTGATCCCAATTTATACTTCGATTATCGTGATGTCAAGACCCTTGGTCGTTACATCGATAGTTACGGTCGGATTGAACCAATCGCCAAGACTGGCTTATCCGCTAAACAACAGCGCCAATTAGCTGTCGCCATCAAGCGTGCACGCCACTTGGCTCTCTTGCCATTCGTAACCAAATAAACCATAATCGAGGAATAATATGTACGGACCAACAGATCTAAAGAAAAACACTCTCATCACTTTAGACGGTCAACCGTATAAGGTGGTAGAGTATTCACAAAAAGTTATGGGCCGCGGTGGTTCCATTGTTAATGTCAAAGTTAAAAATCTTATTACGGGCGCACTTTTACCCAAGACTTTTAAAGGACAAGAAAAAATTGAACCCGCCGAAGTCACTAACAAGCGTGTGCAATATTTGTACAAAGATGACGAAAAATTCTACTTTATGGATCCAGAGTCTTTCGAACAATATGAGTTAGGCGCTGACATGGTTGGTGATGCCAAAGATTTCATGAAGGATGGTGATGAAATGGATATCCAATTCTATAATGGTACCCCTATCAATCTACAACTCCCTAAGAATCTCTGGCTCGAAGTCACCTACACCGAATCCGTTGTTAAAGGCGACACCACTAGTTCGGTCATGAAAGACGCGACTTTAGAGACCGGCGTTGTTATTAAAGTCCCTGCATTCATAAAACAAGGCGACGTTGTTTCTGTCGATACCGAAACCTACGCTTATCGCGAACGCAAAAAATAATAGCACAAAGGGAAACGCACAAAAAATAGCACTCATAAGGGGCTTCGGAAAGCATAACCGAAAGCAGAACAAAATCACCCTAAAAGTGCTATTTTTAATTCTGTAAAAAATCAAAATTTACCACTTGCATTTTAAAAAGTTTACGTTTATAATAGTTAGTATGAACTTATTGCATGGCGTGGGCGACTTCTTCTCGCTAGATATCGGGACAAATTCGATGCGTATCGTACAGCTTTCTGGTAACACTCAGCATGGCTGGACTTTGCAAAAATTCGCATACGTCCCAATCGACCAAAAACTAACTGCCGATTCGTCCGATCTCGGCAAAAAACGTCTTGGTGAGGCAATTATGGGTGCTGTTAACCAAGCAGGTATTCGGACTAAAAATATTGCAATTGGTATTCCAGCGACCAAGACTTTTACTTCGATCGTCGAAACGGAAACCTTGCCTGAGAAAGAGCTCAGAAAAACCTTTAAATATGAATTAGACAAATACGTGCCTATGGCAATGAGTGATGCCAAGGCTGATTATGTTATCCTAGGTCCTAGTCCTAACGACCCTGCCAAAACCGAAGTGTTAGTTAGCTCGGTTGCAAAGGATTACGCAGAGACTACCATGGAAATGGTTGAAAAAACTGGTCTCAATATTGTTGCTATGGAACCAGAGCCTCTCGCAATGGCTCGCTCACTTAATATGCCAGGTGCAATCGATGCCACTATGGCCGTCGATTTCGGTGAAAATTCAACAGATATTGTTATTATGTTTAGAAACCAACCTCGCCTAGTGCGTGCAGTCCCAGGCGGTTTTGGTGTTCTCGTTAAAGCTATTGCTAACGGTCTTAGCGTTCGTGAAGATCAAGCCCGTCAATTCATTCTTAAGTTCGGTCTTGACCAAAGCCAAGTCGAAGGTCAAGTCTTCAAAATCCTTGGTACGCATCTTGATAATTTTGCTTCTGAGCTTACTAAATCTGTCCGCTTCTTCCAGACTAAATATATGAATGGTAAAGTTGGTGGAATTGTCTTATCCGGTTATGCCAGTATGATTCCGCTATTCTCTGAATATATTGAAGCTAAAACTCGTGTAGCTGCTATGAAAGGTAATCCATGGCAATTTGTCCGCACTACCGAAGATCAACAGCGCGCTCTCATGAGCGTAGCAAGCGAATTTGCAGTTGCAATTGGCTTGTCAGAAAGGAGCAATGACTAATGGCACGTGAAATCAATCTAGTCCCAGATGTTAAAGACGAAATGATCAAAGCACTCAAGCTTAGAAATTTCATCTTATTTGTCTGCATTATAGTCGCTGCCGCCAGTGTTGGTATCACCGTTATTTTTGGTATTACCATGGGTATCCAACAACTAGCAAGGGATGGTAAAAATCAAGAGATTAAAAACCTATCCGAAAAACTATCTTCCTATAAAGAGCTTAATAAAACTCTCACCATCAAAAATCAGGTTGAGAATATTAGCTCATTGACATCCGAAAAGCGCATGTTTACTCGTACTTTTAGCCTTCTTTCTGCCATCCTGCCCTCCGGTGCAGATACAATCAAAATTTCAGAATTAAATATCGACTTTGCAGATGGACAGGCCACTCTTAACCTTGAGGCGCAAGCTAATGCTGGTAAAGAACCATACATCGACTATAATGTATTAGACTCCTTCAAGAAAAGTATGCAGTTTATGCATTATGATTATGGAAACTACGTCGATAAAGATGGGAATGCCATTCCGTCTTATTGTATGATTGAAAAAGGTTCTGATGGCGCAATGCTGCACGAAGGAAAGGCGGATTATTACGCTTATTGGACTTACGATGAAGAAGGCTGTAAACCTGCAGATGGTTTTAAAGAAAATGATTATTCTACTTCTCTTTCGGAGTATGAAGGCAAAAAAGTGATCAAAATATGGCGCACCCCAAATTATACAGAATGGTATAAAAGTGGTGATAAAACCAACATCACATTAGATGGTGTCATTCAAGGTGTTCCACATTTTGACAGTCAATGCATTACCTACAGAGGCGATGATTCTAATAATCGCGATAAACCGAAATGGGACAGTGAAAACACATGTAACCTTATCATCACGAGTGGTGACGGTGAAAATGGTATGGATATAATTGAATCATCCAACGGGCGTGATGCAAACGAAGAGTTAGTCCTACGTTTTGAAGCAGTGATTTCTATAAACCCAGAATTCTATAAATTCGACAATCATCACATGATGGCTCTTCCTCCAAACAATCGCATTAACGTGACCGACTCCTTCGTCCAGATCCAGAATATGTTTAGCCAACGTGCTGAAGATTGCGATAAAGATGACACTTCCTGCCAATCATCTGTAAATAGCGGAGACGACAACAATAACACCAACAAACAAACTAATGGAGGGAACTAATAATGGCCACTAAAGAAATCGCAATTGGAAAACGTGCCAAAATCTCAGAGGCACAACAGTACACACTCTTAGCGGTACTTATCGCCTCGTTATTCCTAGGTGTGGCAATCTCTCTTGTGTCATATTTTATCGAACAGATTTCTTTTAACACTGAAATCATTATGGAACAGGAACAACAGATTGTTAAGTATTCAAATGTGATCAAAAATATAGGTGTTTGTGAAGAACCTCGTGGCGCCACTTATTCAGGAGACGAACTTACGAACTGCAATCCAGACAATATAGATATTTCAAAAATACCAAATACCTTACGTTCAAAGATCCTCAACGATTTGGCTTCAAACCAAGCTTTAAATTCCGTACCAAAAGAAAGTAATAGTAATTGTTTGAATTCAAAGAATAAGAACTATACTTATAAAGAACTTATTGAAGAATACAATAATGCTACAACCACCGAAACTCGTCTTGCTGCTAGCCAACGTATTCGTAGTTGTTCGGCGCTACGCATTATTCCAGACACTCTGCCTGCTTTTGAAAACGAAGAAGCATTGCTCGCCAGCTTAAATAAGTTATTCCTCGCTTCAGATTGGGAGCCGGAGTCAATTAGCCCGAGTGGCGAAGCTCCTACTGCTAGTACAATGCCAGGCGTCAATGCCATGTCGGTACAATTAAGTATACAAGGTGGCACTGACATTACTTCAAAGATACTGAGCAATATTGAACGTTCTATTCGTGAGTTCAATATTGAACGTGCTAATATCGAGTGGAGCGGTGAAAACACTCTTGACCTCAATGCGCAAGCTACGGCATATTATATGGATGAATCTACCATCACAGAGGGCACTAAAGTCTTTAAAATTGAAAAGGAAGAGGTAAAGAAATGAAAACAGATTTAGCTTCGTCAATCGGCCTCGCTATCGTAGGCGTAATTGTTGCTTATTTTATATGCAACATTCTAGTTGGATCGTTCACGACTGGTGATTATACCGTAAAGACTATCGAAACAGAAGTTAGCGCAGATATTACTGACCCCGATCCGAGTATCTTTAACTACAGAGCACTCAACCCTACTGTTGAAGTATACGTAGGCAACTGTAAAGAGTTTAACTCCGATGGGCAGTGTATCGATAATGACAATGAAGATATCAACCAAGACATTATTGATAATGTCACGCCATCAGATTCGTCAGATGATGAAGACTCCAACCCTAATTCCGACTCCCAAAATGACAATAAAGAATCAGATTCTGGAAATAGATCGCCTAGCCGAAAGGAAGAATAATGGCGTTGCTTACAAGGGAAGCAGAGGAAAGAATCGTCAATCTTCTTTTGTCGGAAGGTCTTGCTGATGTTAATTTAGTTACTAATATCAAAGCCCAAGCTGATGCTGCTGGTAAACAAGTCCTTGCTGAACTTCGAGCTCAAAAACTTATTTCTGACGATATGGTGGCACGTGCAACTGCCGCAATCATTGGTGTCCCATATGTTGAGCTAAAAAATATTTCTATTGATCAGGATATTTTAACCAAAATACCTCGTGAAGCATCGGCTCGTGTTCATGCTGTAGCCTTAGGAGAAAAAGACGGCTTGTTAAACGTCGCCATGGTTGACGTCACTAACGTTCAATCTACCGACTACATATCCAATCTCATTAACCAACCAATCCGTGTTTGGATGTCATCTGAACGTGGTATCAGCGAAGTACTAGAACAATACCATGGTGACTTTTCCAGTGTCAAAGAGGCCGTCGAAGAGACCAATGAAGAAATCGCTGCCGAGCAACAAGCTAATCCTAACATTAAGACTATTGTTCAAGACTCACCAATTTCCAAAGCCCTCACTACCATTCTAAGTTATGCTGCCAAAACCAAAGCTTCCGATATTCATATTGAGCCGCTTGAGAATTCTCTGATTATTCGTTGTCGTATCGATGGCGTCCTCCGTAGGATCATGGAACTTCCCAAAACCGTTGCGCCAGCACTTGTTTCACGCATCAAGATTCTTTCCAGCCTTAAAATCGATGAACATCGTATTCCTCAGGACGGTCAGTTTACAGTGCTAGTCGATGGGCAAGAAATTGATTTACGTATCGCTATTGCTCCAGTCACTTGGGGCGAGCAAGTTGTTATTCGTCTCCTTGATAAAACCGGTGTTTCTATGGAAATCGAAAAAATGGGTATGACCGGCCGTGCTTTACGCGATGTTTTAGAGGGGATTAAAAAACCAAATGGTATGATTTTGACTTCTGGCCCTACCGGTTCTGGTAAATCTACTACCTTATATGCGTTAATTCAAAAGATTAAATCTGAAGAAATCAATATTGTGACCCTAGAGGATCCGGTCGAGTATAAAATGGACGGGATTAACCAAACTCAGGTGAATGTTGACGCCGGCCTAACTTTTGCTAGTGGTCTAAGATCTATTCTTCGTCAAGACCCTGACGTGGTAATGGTAGGTGAGATTCGTGACTCTGAAACCGCTGGTCTAGCAGTCCAGGCCGCTCTTACTGGCCACCTTGTCTTCAGTACTCTACATACTAACTCAGCTGCTGGTATTTTGCCTCGTCTTCTCGATATGGGCATCGAACCATTCCTTCTCGCATCGACTTTGAACGTCGTTATTGGTCAGCGCTTGGTTCGTCGTATTACTGAAAAACGCGAAATGTACAAATCATCCGAAATCGAAACTAAAGGCATCAACGGCATAGTAGGAAGTTTATTGCCACAAGACAAAGAGTCTGTTGCTAAAGTTAGCGAAGATTTAGGTTATCCTGGGCTTCCAGTCAAAAATGAAGACCACTATATGCTAGCTAAAGGTATTAGCACTAAAGAAACACCAGGTGGTTACAAAGGACGTGCTGGCCTCTACGAAACTATCGTTGTAGATGATGATATCCAAAAAATGGTTATTAACCATTCCACCGCTAATGAGATTATGAAGCTTGCTAGAGAAAAGGGAACTGTCACCATGCGTCAGGACGGTATTTTAAAAGTTTTATCAGGTATAACATCAATAGAGGAGGTAAACCGCGTAGCTAGTGACTTATCATAAAGCATGTGGTATAATCAAAATATGGAAAGTGGGCAAGCAAACAAAACAATTAAAATCGAATCATTACTCGAAGAATGCGTCCGTCGTAATGCTTCTGATCTTCACCTTCAATACGGCATCCCGCCTATTCTCAGAGTAGATGGTGCACTTATGCCTGTAGCTGGCACCAGTGCTCTCAAAGAAGAAGATGTCAAAAATCTCGTGTTTACCACTCTTGATGAAGAGCAACAGCAGATTCTTTTAAAAGATAAAGAATTTGATTATTCCTTTGCTTATGGTGATATAGCACGTTTTCGTGTTAATGCGTTTCATGAACGTGGCAAACTAGCAGCCGCTTTCCGTCTTATTCCGAATCAAATCAAAAGTATCAACGACCTTGGTATGCCAAGCGTAGTTGAATCATTTGCCACCTTCCCTCGTGGCCTAGTTCTTATTACTGGTCCAACCGGCTCGGGCAAGTCCACTACACTAGCAGCACTACTCGACAAGATTAACCACGAAAAAGCAGTTCATATTATTACTATTGAAGATCCAATTGAATTCACACATAAATCACATCGCTCTGTAGTCGCGCAACGAGAAGTCCACTATGATACTTTTAGTTTTTCCGCTGCGCTTCGTTCAGCTTTGCGTGAAGACCCAGATGTCGTTCTTATTGGTGAGATGCGTGATCTTGAAACTATTCAATCCGCCATTACTATTGCTGAAACCGGGCACCTTGTCTTCGCTACTTTGCACACCAATTCCGCTGCTCAGTCTATCGATCGTATGGTCGACGTATTTCCATCGCACCAGCAAGCTCAAGTCCGTACTCAACTATCCAACATCTTAATGGCAATTTGCGCCCAGCGCTTAGTTCCTGCCATTGGCGGTGGTCGTGTTGTTGCTGCTGAAATTATGATAGCCGACCCTGCTATTCGTGCACTGATTCGTGACGGCAAAACCCATCAGATTGATAACGCTATTCAAACTGGCGCCGATAAAGGTATGCAGACTATGGACCGCACTCTCGCTAAACTTGTCCAAACTGGCGTAATCACTTATGACGATGCTCGAGAATTCGCAGTTGATATCACTGAATTAAATAGGTTAGTAAGAGGTTAAAATGAGAAGTTACAACTACAAAGCCAAAGAAAAAGCCACCGGCAAAACAATGAAAGGTGTTATACAGGCTGACACCGAGCAAGCTGCTGGTAGACTTTTAGTTGAACAAGGTTTCATTCCACAATCCGTTACCGAAGAAGGGAAGGGTTTATTTGGTGACGCCAAAGATCGTGTTACTTCTAAAGACCGGATTACCTTTACCAGGCAGATGGCTACCTTGATTGGCGCAGGACTTCCACTTGCTACTTCGCTTCGCACTACCGCTGAACAAACTCAAGGTAAGGCTATGAAGACAATCATTGAAGCCATTTTGGGAAATGTCGAATCTGGCCACACCCTTTACGATTCTTTTGCTAAGTACCCAGATGTTTTTAATGGCGTTTATCTTGCATTGATTCGAGCTGGCGAAACTTCTGGTACTTTAGATCTTGCTTTGAGACGTCTCGCTGATCAAGAGGAAAAAGATGCAGCCATGATGAGCAAAATCAGAGGGGCACTCGTGTACCCTGCCATTATTCTCGTAGTTATTATTGCCGTGCTTGCTTTCATGATGATCATGGTGGTTCCTCAGGTCAAAGGCCTTTATGAAGACATGGGCAAACCACTTCCAGGGCTCACTGAATTTCTTGTAGGAATATCTGAATTCTTTGCTCAATTCTGGTGGCTGGTGATAATCATAGTAGGCATGATTATTTCTGCGATTGTTTACTTTGTTAAGAAAACCCCAAGTGGTAGAAAAGTTGCCGATACCTTTAAGATTCATGTTCCTCTTTTCGGTGGGCTCTTCCGTAAACTCTATGTTTCACGTTTTGCTCGCACTGCCGAGATGATGCTAGCCACCGGTGTCCCAATGCTAGATTCTGTTAATATTGCTATCGGCTCCACCAGCAATGTTGTCGTAGAAGAAGAATATTCCAAGGCACTTGATATTATTAAAGGTGGCAAACCACTTTCTGAATCTTTGAAAGACCGCGAATACATGTTGCCTCTTGTTCCACAAATGGCATCTATTGGAGAAGAATCCGGTAAAATTGACGAAATGCTTGGTAAAGCTGCCCAAGTCTACGAAAGTGAGCTAGACGAACAGATTAATAATATTTCTACTATGATTGAACCTATTCTCATGGTAATCATGGCAGGGCTCATTGGCGTAGTGATTGGCGGTACTCTACTTCCGATTTACTCACTTGTTAGCAGCGTTGCCTAAAAAAGACTTGATTTTTCATTACAATTAGTTATAATAAGCATAAGAATAAATCTAGAAAGGATTATTATATGGTTAAACAAAACACTAACTCTAAAAAAGGCTTTACCATCATCGAAGTCGTGCTCGTGCTCGCTATCGCCGGCCTTATCTTCTTGATGGTCTTTATCGCGCTCCCAGCACTTCAGCGCTCTCAACGTGATACACAGCGTCGTGATGATATGGCTCGTTTCCTCTCTCAGATGAACCAATATCAGGCGAACAACAGCGGTAGGGTCCCAGTGACCAGGAATGGCGCAAACTATACTTTTAATGATACATTCATTACACAATATCTCCAAGCTGGTGGTGATACTTTCAATGATCCATCTACTGGTACAGTATATACCATTCAAGATGTCTTCAACTGTGCCGCTGCTACCTGTACTGGTGCAACTGACGTCGGCAACCTCGCTACTACTGATGCTACCGACAGAGGCCGAGTCCACGTTTATGTCAACGCCAAGTGTAACGGTGAAAATCCTGAGTACATTAACGGTGAACGCAAGATTGCTATCCGCATCAAACTTGAAGGTGCTGGTATCTATTGCGGCAACAACTAATCTATTGAGTTAGATTTAATATAAACCGGAACAAAATCCGGTTTATATTTTTTTGTCTACTATTTTTAAAAACTGTTTTTTATAGATCGGCGCAATAAATCCCACCACCTTCCATCTTGTAGAGAATTGCCATTTTACGCGAGTTAGAACTTGCCACCACCCCTGTTCTATCATCTCCAGCGCATTTCGCTTGCGTAAAGAGATTTAACGTAAAATTATTAGGGAATACCTGATTATTCAAATTTTCAGCAAGACTTTTTGCAGGCTCTTCGCATGCTGCATTCGTAATTGAACCCTTACATTTCACAACTTTTAATCTATAATTCTCACCATTTGGGTCTTTAAAACCTTCCTTTAAATGGTCGCGATAAAACCCTCCCCAGCTATCCGCTTTTGAATCATTTAATGCGGCTTCATCCCATACGACATCTATTATCGTTGCGTCATCGCCAGCACTGTCAGCTAAACCAGGTAAAGCACCTCGGTTGTTGGTTTGATATTTTTTAATTGTATCAGCAAGCCAAGTGATATCTTCACGTCTTTCTGTATCACGCTCCTGTTTCTGCAATGTAGGTAAAGCAATCATCATCATCAAAAATATCATTCCAGCAATACCCATCACCAATATTGCTTCTACCAGCGTAAAACCTTCCTTAACTTGTAATTCACCCTTTTTCATAAATTCCTTATGTTAATTATAGATTATTTTAAACAAAAATCAACCCTCCATGTTAAAATATAACTATGCAAATTATTTTTATAATACTCATGTTTATATTAGGCGCTTGTTTCGGCTCATTTCTATGCTGCATGGTTCGGCGCATTAAATACAGACAAACCCACAAACGTCCTCTCGGACGCCGTTCCATTTGTTCACATTGCAAATACCAACTCAAATGGTATGATAATATACCGATTATTTCTTGGTTTGTCTTGCATGGCAAATGTCGTAAATGTCATCATCAAATTGGTATTCTTGAAATTGTTTCTGAAATATCCACCGCATTAGCTTTTTTGCTACTTGGTTTTACCATAGATGTCACTACTACGGACGTCTTTGAATGGGCTATCTTTTGTGTCGTCGTAGTTTTTTCGATGATTCTTATCTTCCTAGCCATCTACGATGGCGCATATGGCGAGTTACCTACGCCAGCCCTTTTTGCAGCCATTGCAGTTTCCGTCATAGTTTTGGTAATTAAAGAAGCCAAAATCCTCTCTATTCATCCTTTTTCAGCAGAATTAGTCTATCAACCAATTTTTGCAGTGCTCATTTTAGGAGGATTATACCTAGCACTATATATCATATCCAAAGGAAAATGGGTTGGTGATGGTGATTGGCTACTTGGTACTGCTATTGGTGTTGCATTATTTGAATCTTGGCTGGCATTAATCACACTTTTCATTTCAAATTTTCTCGCGACCATCGTTATGTATCCTGCTACCAAATCTAAAAAAACCAAAAAAGTTCATTTTGGCCCATTTCTAGTTGCTGCTTTTATAATTACTTATGTTTTTTCTGATTTTTTCTTGTCATTTGTGTTATAATAAGCTTATGGTAAAAAAAGGCGACACACTAGTTGAAGTAACTCTAGCAATAGGTATTTTCTCCATGATTGCTATAGCGGTAGCTTCTGTCATGAGTGGTGGTTCTGCTAGCGCCCAGCTTGCGCTCGAGACTACTTTGGCTAGGGAAGAAATTGACACTCAAGCTGATGCAATTCGTTTTATTCACGCTACATACAGCGCCAACAAAGACAGCAAAGATCATCCATATGTTAAACTATGGCGCGAGATTACAAAAAAAGCAATCAACATTGCTGACTATGACAGCCCCGATGATCTAGCGGCTGTTTTGCAATACGCCCCCTTATCCTGTTCAGAACTTTACAATGCAGACTCTGATGTACTTAAAAGCGCCTTTGTAATTAATCCACGTGAATTTAATAAACTATCTTCCGATATCGGTACCACAACTTTTAGTAAGAATTTAGTTCTTTTCAGATATTCAGACCATGAGAGTGATAATTCGTTTATTCCAGCATCAACTTATCCACGTCTTGTTTTCGGCAATAAAGCTAGCGGTCAAAGCGACGACAACGCTATACTCGCTGATAGCTCTTTTCCTGTCAATCTTCTTAGAGTCGAAGGTATATATGTAGTGCCAGTAGTTGATCCTGAATCAACAAAAATTGTCGATGTTATTGATAAAAATGAAATTACTAGCAAAGCTGCCTATTTTGACTTCTATATTCGTACTTGTTGGTACGGTTCTCGCACTGATGACCCATCCACTATTTCCACTGTGATTCGTCTCCACGATCCTGACGCCGTATTCGCTGGCGGTTTCTTCGATGTCAAATATTCTGGCTTTGAAGCAGGCGGCACTAACGACAAAATCCGTGATCGCAATAATATTCGTAAGGAAGACCTGCCTGAACCTACCAAAAAAGGCTGGACTTTTACAGGATGGTGTGATGGCACGGTAACTACTGATCCACAGACTGGTAAAAGCAGTTGTACAGGCAACGTATATAATGGCACCCTTATCAATTTAGAAAAAACTCACAAAGTATTTGATTTGAAAGCCATGTTTGATCATACTCAGTATAAAATAAGATACGATTTGTCTGATGGTGATTCGGATACAATCCGCCAATGGAACGAGAATAATCCAACTACTACGATTTGCTATCATGATATGCCTGGCACTTGCTATGTACAAAAGGTCAACCTAGCCTCCTTCCCACCCGATCCTCGCAGAATGGGATTAATATTTAGTGGTTGGTGTCTAAATGGCAATGTTGATGAGCAAGGTCGCTGTATTGGTGGTGAAGTCATTCCTGCCGGTAGTCTTATTAATAACGAAAGACTTCCGGATCTCGCTCCTGATTCTTCTAAACCTATCATTCTCAAAGCCACTTGGAGCAAATGGAACGAAAACTATGAAGTAAAACTATCTTGGGGTGAACGTCCTACCGATCTAGACTCTCACGTCCGTGGCCAAAAATCTAACAGTCACGTATTCCACGCTTATTATAGCAATAAGGTTGGTAGTGATATTGATAACACTATCATCGCGAAACTAGATAGAGATGACACCGACGGTTATGGCCCAGAAACCTTTACCCTCAACACTCTTGGCGGCAAGAATTACTATTACTATGTCCGATGTTATCGTGATAGCAAAGCTAGCGGTTGGGCATCAAGCTATACATATAATTGTAACGTAGATGGTGGTGTCGTTGAAGTCAAACGTAATGGTGAAGTAATCGCCACTCTAAGGTCTGATGATGCTTCTGAAAACGGAACAGCGTGGCTAGTGTTTGCCAACCGTAATGGCAAAATCACATGGTGTAACAAACGCACTAGTTATTTCTTTAATGAAAGCACATATTATACCAGCTATCAAGTTGATACTGTCTTCAACGAGCTATGCCCAGAGCATTAATCACTTCGTTTCGCTGTGGAATTTCTCATGAATTTCTCTAAGATGTGCGTCAGTCACGTGTGTATAGATTTGTGTAGTTGAAATATCCGCATGCCCCAACATTGACTGCACCGCTCGAATATCCGCACCATTCATCAAAAGATCCGTCGCAAAAGAGTGTCTCAAAGTATGAGGAGATACGTGTTTGGTAATCCCAGCCAGCTTCGCATATTTTTCAACAATTCTTTCCACACTTCTTGCTGTTATGCGTCGATAATCTCCAGATGTATCAACCGCCTGTAAATTACGTGAATTGTTCAAAAACAACGCTGGTAGGGAATCACTTCTAGCGTCTAAATAATCACGCACCCTGTCTGCCGCTGATTGGCTAATGAAAATTGGTCTATCTTTACTACCTTTACCTCTCACCATAAATTCACGTCGTTCCAGATTAATCGAATCACGATTCAACCCCACGAGTTCTGACACTCGTAACCCGCCTGAATACAATAATTCAATAATTGCCCTATCTCTCAGACCGGATTCTGTCGAAGTATCAATTTGTTCTAACATATCTTCGACTTCGTCAAAATGCAAAAAGGTTACCTGTTTACGCACTACCTTAGGTAAATCTACTAAAGAAGGGTCTAGTGATTTTATATCTCGTCTAGCTAAGTACTTCAAAAATCCTCGTAGCGCGATCAGATGATAAGCCTGAGTAATCACTTTTAAATCTGCTTCGCCATTATCCGAACCATATCTATTGAGCCTCAAACGGTATTTTCTCAATAATTCCTTTGTAATGTCCGTAGTCTTAATTTCGTCTTTATTAAGTATCTCTTGTGCAATCTCTACAAATCTTTCTAGATATAATCTATAATTATCAACCGTCTTTTTACTCCGCCCTGCTTCAATCTCAAGATGCTCCAGAAAATCATTGATAAGATCATATATATCCATACCATTATTATAACAAACTTAAAACCCTATTTTTCGAAACATTTTGAAACTGCCCGATAAAAAATACAACA
>JAEEGL011941270.1_pt1 | contig 13601 bp, 7 predicted proteins | sample 9134231 | NCBI WGS metagenome assembly JAEEGL01 (sample SAMN16246548, study PRJNA631951) | gut metagenome | biome: gut microbiome; feature: rumen; material: fiber-attached | host: Bos | place: Iran: Karaj | collected 2018-10
CCTGTCGCGACGAACTCGCCCTTTTAGTCCTGTCCTTCGTCTTCGACAGGCAATGACTTGCCTGCCTCAAACTCAGTACAGCCCTAACGTGGCTCAGACAGCATCGCTCCCGGGCGGCGTACTCCGCTCATCCGCTTCTTCGCCCTCCCGCCAGTGCCCTTAACGCCGCTAGCTGGGCGCTGGGTGCAACTCATGTCCGTTTTACGCCATTTCCGTCAAAGTGTGGCACGTCGCCCCCGTTCGTGGATATCTACAGGAGGTCTGACCGTTCCAGACCACCCCCTCCAATGGGGGATGTGACATAGCTACCACCGCAGGAATGCACTTTAGTAATGGTTGGCGTTCCGCACTTTGGCGGAAAGTGATTGGCTGATATTAGGCACTGCATATTTCACTATGCTATTTCGAGATCAAGTCTGTGAAGTGTAGCCATTAAATGCCTATTGTCGGAAATATGATCTGAGAAGAACTTTACAAGGGAATCGCGGTCCTCTTTGAAATCTGATGTTTTTATGATTTCAATATGATTAAGACAATACAAGGTTGAAAGATTATTACCTGTCATTTTTTGGAGCGAGCGCTTGATATCGACCGTGGACTCTTCGTCCCTAGTAAAAATGATAATATCTTTCTTCTTAGGATGTGTGACGTCTGTTTGCTGCTTGAAGAATGCCTCGAAGTATTGGCGGTCATTTTCTCCGATAGAATGGCCGAAAAATATTACTTCGTCTGCCTCTAGCAAATCAGACACTATTGAAGGAGCATTGAATTGTGGATCAAAAGACTTCATGAGAAAATCATAGCTCTTGACGTATTCGTCATCTTTTGTTCCAATAATAATCTTTCCTTTTTCACAATTACCATGAACATAGTGGACTATGTTTTCGAAACCATTGCCGTAATATACAGGAAGTTTAGTGTAGTTGAAAGAATAGATATTAAGAAAATTATCTGCTTCTCTTGCACAATTGGCAGCAAATAGTACTTGTAATGCCATAGAATTATCTCTTTTCGCTTGAGGGTCAATTGTACTTAGAAATTTGCAGAGGCCGTCTTTAATAAGTTTAAAAGCCTTGCGGTCACGCCAAATTGGGGACTGAAGAGCGTCCTTGACATAGTTATCATCAATATGGCCAGGGTGTCTGTATAAAAGAACGCCTTTGTTCACTAATGATTGCACTATGTCAAGTTTATCATCGTACTTTCCAAATGTAAACCCAACATAATCAAGATTTTTAAGCAGAGCTTTCTCTTCTTCTGTGATATGGTCTATTCCCCTTATGGGATCGGGGATACTATGATAATAGTTTAGGAGCTCATTTTCGAGATCGTACCACTTGACAGATTCTAGGTTATCTGGCCAACACTGATTAAGATGGTTAATAAGCGGAGCTGGGTAGTCCTTTGGGCAATACTCTGACTCCCAAAAGTCTTTATAGGACGTTTTGTAACCAAGGTCTAGGTCAAATCCGTTGCCGAGTATGAGAACTATTTTGCGAGGAATAGACATACTATTAATGCACAAGTTGCTAACAAAATAACTAGATATGGATTATTATTTCAAATGAAGCGATAACCTTATGCCTTATCATTCAATTGCATCTACTCTTCCTCCTGTGAATCATCCTCTATGAAAATACCCTCATCAGTATTTAAACTGGAATCTCTAATGATAACTTTCCCCATAGCTTGCTCAATCCGTTGGAGAATGTGTTCTTTCCTATCAGCATAAAAAGCATAAAAATCATCTGTACGAATTATTTCGGGATTGATGAGATGGGTTCGAAGAAGTGTATCAACAGCATCAGTGGATATTTTGGCTTTTTTCTCTAATCTTGTCAGATACTTACTAGGAGCCTCACCTCCTACAAATTGATTAGTTCCTTTTGAAAGCGGCGTTTTATTGACAATTGTATCAAAAATCTTCCTAGGAATATTAATTTCGTCCTTCTCACACCAAGAACGGGGAAAAATATGATGGATATCTATAGAGTCACGGAAATAAGTCATATTATCAATCTTAGAACCGCTTAACCAATCCTTTATATCTTCATTTAAGAGCAAAGCGTAAATGCCTTTGTACGCTGCACTGTTCCGAGTTCTAAGAGTATCCAATCGTGTGGGTGAAAAGTTGGCCTCGTAGATGGTTTGCGGTTCATCTATATCGTTTGTTATCCAGTCGACAACTTGCTGCATATCATTGGCATAGCGTGTCTCATTTGCGGCTCCATATAACTCGCCAAATACACCACACCAAAACCAACGCATCAATTTCTGTTTATTACCAATAGTATTGATGCTATCTCCCATATAAGCAATAATAGCCGACATCGGTATTAACTGAGTCGTATAGGGTAAATCTCGAGCTGTATAAATGTGATTGTCAATCAAAAATCTAGCGGCTGTAATAAAGCCGTTGACAATCTCGTTTCTAGATATCAAATAATCGTCAACTCGAAGTTCTAACATACTTTTTCTCTTTGCACTTACAGCAGGTAGTCTATCTGAAGATGCACCCGATTTTAGAGCTAAGATTCTTTTCTTGTAGGTTGAAAGAAGTGTCACGGCTTGAATAATATCAGTATTGCTGGTTAATCTGAGAATATTAAAGTCTTTGAATTGACTACGAATAGACTCCCAGTCTCTCTTTAAATCAAACCCACTTGAGGCATAAGTGGCCGTAAGAAGTTCAAAAACAGTAAGAGAAACGCCACCTGTGTTTACTTTTTCAAATACCTGACATACCGCTTCCTTTGTGTTGTCTTTTGTCATTTCAATAATAGGAATCTCATAATTGACATAATTGTCGATTACTCTAATGTCAAATGAGTCATAAAATTTGGTTTTTTCTGAATCGTAATTCCAATATGCAAGAAAACCTCTAGACCATACTTTAGACTCATCAAGCATACACACAGGATACATTAGATTCTCATATTCCTTTTCAGGAGTGCTAAGATCCAAAATGACATCTCGCCCCATATTCTGAGTAATTACTTTATTTTCATTGATAGAAAAAATAGCTTCTTCCAAATCAAGGTCAGGATTCATGGCTTTTCTCATATCAATATAATACCAGCGGAGAATTTCGTATCCTTTTGCATTCCTTGTTTTAACCACCTTATTGGTCACTATGGATTGGAACAGACTAGTTAAACGTTGTTGGCCATCTAATATTAGGTATTCTGGTGTTACGTCAGAAGGAATAATCGCTCCTTCAACAGGTTTTGTCTTAAATGAAACATTGTCGCCAGTCTGCAGAAGGGTAATTACGCTAATGGGAAAAGATTTGATGACTGAAGAGAGAAGCCCCTTAATCCTATTGTCATCCCATACCCATCCTCGTTGGAAATCTGGAAGTTGAATTTTGCCTTTCTGGATATCATTTAATATGTCAGTTAAACGTCTTGGATCAGTTCTAAATGTTTTCATATGTAGGACATGTAATAAAACGATCAATTACTTATATGCGTCATAATCTTCGTATGAAATACCACCTATGGCACTGCCGAATGAACTATGTTTGCGGTATGATTTGCTCATCGGATGGGTCGTGTCTTCTTCTTCATGGCGCAACTGCTCAAACAGGTCTTTAAAGGGCGTCATCTGGATATTATCAGTAGCTCGACTAATTGCGAGACCGTATGCGGTAGATAGTATTGGACAAAGTTTTTTTTGGATAATATCAGACATATCGATTACAGAATGCGTCTTCCACTCTTTATCGGAAATCAAATGTAGTTCGGTAAATCCAGCATAGCCTCTCCGAAGCCGTTCGAATGTACTTCCGCCACCGCAAAAGATAATAGGTCGATTCTCGAGCGCTGCCTTTAATTTATCAATATTGAATTTTGAGTTGCGTCGAAAGTTTATTAAGATGCGTTGATATAAATCGTTGAATTGGCTATTAACCAATCTCTGATACTCTTCTATAAGATAATCTTTAATATCAACATCATGTGCATATGAATTCTTGTGGAAGTTGATTTCTGGATTTGATTCGGTCAGATAGTTCAAGCCTTTGTTTATAGAAAAGAAGTCATATACTTGAGGTAAATTGTTTTTAATTGTGAAGAAAGAAATGTCAGTAGTTCCTCCTCCAATATCAAACATAACACTCATCCCACTTGAAACCTTTTTTTGACTAATTAGCGGATTTAGACAAGCATATGCTTCCGGGAAAACCAAGATGCCGAAGGTGTCTTTATCGTGGTCGGAATAGGGGCGTATCTCAGTCACGTGGCGAAGGTCCTCCAGTGACGTGTCAAGGAATTCCTGCTTGTTCCCGTCGAAGAGTTCCTCTACGAGTCCATATGCACTGGCCAAAATCCGCACAGCCATTGCCTTTGCCTGCTTGAGGTGGCCGGTGTCTGTGGGAGCGCCCATTTGGATGACGAAGTCCTGTCCGTATTTCTCTTCCAAATCGAAGAGTATATAGGCCAAATAGAGGATAGAAAAGAACATCGCATCTTCTTGGGTCAGTGCCGGTGTCTGGGTACCGTTGAAGGTTGCCTGCTTGAAGTATCGGATTATCTTGCCTCTATCATCGTCAGGAAGGTATCCATAACGCAGTTTGCCGTCTGGCTGGATGCTGATGATAGACGGGAGGGTGTATTGGCCCTGGCCAGAGCTGTCCTTGAACTTCAAGAAAGTGTATTCAAGTTCGGCGCTTTCCTTGCGTTCGATACATACCTTCGTCTGATGAGTACCAAAGTCTAATCCTATTGTTATCATACTATGCAGACAAGATTAAGAGATAGGATTTCTTCTTCGATGGTGATTCCTGGATCGGCATTGATGATGTCCAAACGAGTCTCCAGCTGTTTGCGGTAGGCCTCAACATTAGCTTTGCCGAGTCGGATGGCACCTTCAAGTTCGCGAATCTCTTTCGGTGTCATCCAATCGCGATTGTACCGTAGTCGAAGCTCCCATTCTTCGATGTTGGTCTCACGACTCTCGATGAGGGAACGATAGTATTCGCGAGTTTGGAGGTCGTTACGCTGGCGCTCAGATTCAGCGGTTCGTTTTATTTCGTCGATGCGCTTCTTTATCTCGCTATGGATTGCATCAATGAGGTCGTAGCGCATATCTTGTATGACCTCGGCATTAAGGCACTCAACGTCGGGATTATGCTCCTTGCCAGCAACCTGACTGAGACCGAAAAGATGGTCCACAAGGTCAGTGTTCGTGACAATACCCATTGCGTGGGCATCGTACAGCACCGGATAGAGTTCGGCATTTGTCTTCTTGATGCCTTGAACCATCCTGCTGGTCATCAATTTGTACACTGCTAGGAAGTAGTGGCTGCCAGCGGGCATCATTTCATCTGCCCTAAGGGCGTAGCTGAAGGATGTGCTGAGGCGGTCGTCTTTTGTTTGGAAGTAATTTTGGCAGGCGCATACGAGGGGATGGTAAATGTTGACAAAGATGAGGCTGCGGTCTTCATAGGCCAACTCTTGGGTGAAGGTCAGCTGGAATGATAGCCGGTCATCCAGCGAGCGGATGAAACTGTTGAACAGCTGATCATATTCCTCCCCTGCAGGCTGGTTGCGGATTAGAAATTTGCGCAGCGCTCTGGGCTCGCTTATCGGGACAACGAATTCGAATATACCGCCACCAAGGTCGACAAGATGGCAGGTGGTCAGCTCTGCCGCGATGACTGATTCGATATAGTTCCGTAGTTCAATCTCAGTAACAAAAGCATTTTTTCGCAGGATGCGGTCAATCTCGTCACGGAAATATGAGTCGTTGGTAAGGGTGTTGTTCAGGCCTTCGTCCAAATGACGGATGTTCTCACGCTCGTTTTCGATGGCCTGGGCTACTTCTTCCATCTTCCGGGCTCGTTCTGCGGGGGTCAGTTTCTTGATGTACAGTTCGCGCTCGCTCTCCTCCATCATCTGCCGGATGGAGATGCGGTTGTTGCCCGGAGCAGGTGCATCAAGGATGGCTTCCATATCACCGATGGTACCCTTGAAGATGCCGATGCGGTTGAGCAGGCGCTCATAGATGTCTTCCTGAATGGAGCCTGCCACCACCATTGAGTAAATGTTGACCACTTCGGCCAGTTGGCCAAAGCGGTCGATACGACCGATACGTTGCTCGATGTCCATAGGGTTCCAGGGCAAGTCGTAGTTGACCATGGAGTTGCAGAATTGCATGTCTAAACCTTCACTTCCCACCTTTGAGGATAGAAGGATGTGGATATTGGGATTGTTCTTGAACTCATCGATAATCTCGCCCCTGTTCTGGATGAGGCCGTGAATGATGAGGCTGTTGAACCCACGATTTTTCAGACGGATCTGTAGGTAGTGCAAGGTGCGGCGGAATTCTGCGAAAATGATTATCTTCTTGGTGCCGTTTTTGAAGACCTCCCGGATGATTTCCACCAAGCGGTCAACCTTGCCGTCTGAATACTCGGAATAGCGGTCGTACCCTGCGTAGAGGTCATCTTCGGAGTTGAGATAGGCAAAGACAGAACTGGCGATTTGCTTTTTCCGGGTTATGAGGCCGAGGATAGCACTCTGGTCCATCTTCACCTCTCCTTCGGAATCCGTCCATGAATTCTCTAGGATGTACTCGTTGATGGTTTCGTCGAAGTATTCCTGTTCCTCCTCGCCTAACCTGACCGGAATCAGATGCGGCTTGCGCTCGGCTTGGGACATATCCATCGTCACCTCGCGTTTGCGAGTACGCGAGAAGACGCTGTTCATCATGCTAATGGAATTCAGCAGGTACTGGAGTCGTGCCCTGTTCTTATAGCTATCCTCACCATCCAGAAGTTGCATTATCTCCTGATAGATGGGGTCGTCCTTGAAGGAGTCGGCCACCGTTGTGTGGCTGGAATAGATTTCCCGCTCATCGGCCGAGAAGGATGTGTATACCTCAGCGCCGCTCAAGGCCGCTTTGATGGAATGCAGCGGTGCATTGGCATTGAGGGCTGATATGGCAGCGATGAACGGCCGGTTCTGCTCGACAAGGTTGCTGAAAATCTGGTAGTTGAAGTACCGTGTGTTGTCCAGCAGGTGCAGCAGGTTGTAGAGATTCTCGTTACTAATCATCACCGGCGTTGCCGTGAGGAAGAGTGCGGAATCGGCCAGGGACATCAGAATTTCGGCACCACCGTAGATGAGCGTTCCTGTGTTCCTCAACCTGTGAGCCTCATCACACACCACCAGGGAGAATTTGCGCCCGGCATCGGTTAGGTAGGAAATGAGGTTATCCTTCTCGCCTGTCTGCTCAGCCTTCTTGGTATCGTTCTTCTTGAAACGAATCTTCTCGTAGTTGACTATGGCCCGAACCTGCCCGTTGTGGTACTGAAGTTCTTCTAGCAGTTCCTTGGGCTTATCATAGATGCGGAAAGCCAGCCCGAATTTCTCTTGGAGTTCCATCTTCCACTTCTCCTGCAGGGACTTTGGACAAACGATAAGCACGTTATGCAGTTCACGCCTTGCCTTCAACTCTAGCATAATGTGGCCAGCCTCGATGGTTTTACCCAAACCAACTTCATCGGCAACCAGCAGGCGGCGGGAAGGCGAATTAAGGAACTTCAAAAGAGGCTTGAACTGATAGGCTCTGAATAACGTCTTAGATGCCTTAAGTGACGATATGGTAGAATTGTTGGAACTCTTAATCTTAAATGATGTATTTTTCTTTGAATACTCCGAATAAGTGCCGAAAATGCCATTTGAACAACGCTCGAACGGGTCGGATACGTTGTAATCCTGTACCAGATCTTCTTCCAACTCGTCCGTAATTTTGCCGTCCCAATTCACGCGGTAGATTTGCCGGCCACGACGGGCTGGCGCAACATCGATAATAACTCCTCGCTGTGAGGCATCGTACCGAATTACTGATGCGCCGAGTTGGAATTTTGCCATAATGAAAAAACCGTTTAATCTTCGTTTTCTTTAAAGTTTTCTACCTGATCCATCACTTCCTTGAATACTTCAGGCGTATATTGTGGCGGGTAACCATTCTTGACGAGGCATATTTTAATATCTTGCTTGAGCTGATTCCTGATATTCTGATTGTTCAGCCAGTCTGCAAATGAAGATTTGGTATCAATAATCTCACGGATTTTGCAGGCAAGGCTCTTACACTTATCGTTGATCACTATACCATCTACGGACTTGTCCTCGCCATATACGAAGTTGTATTGGTCTCTGAGATGGATCAAAATATCGTAGAATGCTTTTTCTTCGAAGGTAAGGCCCAGTTTTCGGAAGCTCTCGCGGTCAACGTTCATCTTGTCGAGTATATTTAGGGCCTGTTTGGTCGCATTCTGAATAATACTGTCCGCAGTGGCTTCTTGTGCGGCTCCAGCCTCTTGCTCTGATAGGAATTTACGCCTTTCGTGGTACTCTTTTATGGTGGCCTCAAGCAATTCTTGGAACTTCTTGGCGGCAACCTGATTGGTCCTACTATAATCTGTAATCTGCCTCCTAAGCAACTTGATAAGCAATTCTAGTTTAGATGCCGGCATCTTGATATCTGACAAGCGCTCTGTAAATTCAGGACCGAAGATGTCCATTTCTTCGCCAGTCTCCAGAATACTTTCAACCTGATTGTATTTGAGCGCCTCTTCGACCATCTTTTCTACGTAACGGTTCATTGTGTCGCTATCAGGAGCATCGGTTCCACTCATTTTATACACCATGCCAGCTATCGCCATAAAACATTGGGCAAGGGCTGATTCTTCTTCTTCAAGTTCACCTGAAGGTTGACAGATGTCGTAGGCTTTTCGCACTCTCTTTACTTCTTTTAAGAAATATGTCTTAAAGGATACTGTCTTTGTTTTCTTTCCATCGTTGCTGATGGTATTCAACGCCTCGGTGGAAGCAAACACATATTCCGCAGCCTTGGATAGAAGGGTATATCTTGTGGCCGGGTCTGTATTTGCGTTTAGAAAAGGGGTGAGGTCATACCCCTTAAATAACCGTTTGGCTATCTCGAGATGTTCGCGGAAGATCTTGGTCGCCTGAGCTATATCATCTTCATTGGGAACCAGAGTGTTATCACCACCATACATCTTCCTTGCTTCCATCATATGGTCTCGAATGCCAATGTAATCTATGATTAAGCCATATTCCTTTCCAGGGTATTTTCGATTAACGCGGCTGATAGTCTGAATGAGCGTGTGCTTCTGCAACGGCTTGTCGTTGTACATATATGTAAGGCATTCGACATCAAAGCCGGTGATCCACATATCAACCACAATGACAATGCGGAAATTTGAATACTGCTGTTTGAAAGCTGCATCCAACTCGTCGCTTCTCTGTTCGTTTTTCACACCGCCTAGATAGTTGTACATATCGACTGGGTCGTTGCTGCCCACGCTGGCTACCATAGCGATGGTCGGCATCTCTTTCAATTCCTTCAGCTGTTCAGGTGAAACCTCGATATCCTCTGGAGTTTTCCGCTCCACAAACCATTCGGGATAATGCTTCCTGAACTTCTGCAACAGGTCATATGCAATCCTACGGTTGGAACATACCACCATGGCTTTCTGGACACGGTCAGGATCTTTGGCCACTGCGGACACATAATGGTCGTGGATATCAACGGCCAATTTGTCAAGGCGGTCGGGCTCACCAAGCAGCACCTCCAATGAACTCATTGCCTTTTTGCTCTTGGCAATATCTTCTTGTGTAGAACCTTCCTCGGCACACTTTGAATAGTAGGCTTCAATCTCCTTAACTTTTTCTTGATTTAAAAGAACTTTTGCAATTCGGGGATGATACTTGATGTCTACGGTAATACCATCTGCAACAGACTGATCCATTGTATATCGATCTATCTCATCGCCAAAAGTCTGGTATGTTTCCGCAATGGGTGTGCCCGTGAAGCCCACAAAGGTTGCATTAGGCAAAGCTTCGCGGAGAACTTTGGCATAGGGCTTCGAGATCATAGCCTTCATGTTTTCATCAGCATCCTCACTAAACTGGATACGACGTGAGCCCTCAATCTGTGTCCGGTGAGCCTCATCGCTAAAGCAAATAATGTTGCCGCGTTCATTGATAAGGCCAATCGGGTCATCTTTCCTGTCGCAGAACTTCTGGATAGTACAGATGTAGAAGCCTCCGCTCTGCCGTAATCCTAGTTCTTGGCGAAGAACTCTGCGGTTTGCCACAATCTTCACTTCTCCAAGTCCGAGGAACTCTGTACTCTTGGTGAACAACTTGGCGCCTTGCTTCTGAAGGTCGTCGCGGTCAACGATCATCAGAATGGTTGGAGAGCCAATCTCGGCAGAGCAACGCATGGAGAGCTGGCGCGCCAGAAATGCCATCGTATAGGTCTTTCCGCAGCCTGTGGCTCCGAAGTAGGTGCCGCCTTTGCCGCTCTTGTTTTTGACCGACCTGATGACACTTTCGCGCAGCAATCGTGTGGCAAAGAACTGGGGATATCGGCACACAATCTCCTTTTCGTCGCGGTCAAAGTTCTTGTCTTGGAAATAGACATAATCTCTAAGGATTTCAAGGAAACGCTCAGGGCGATACACGCCCTTTACCATGGTCTGCAACTCATCGAACGGCATGGTCGAAACCCTGTCGCCATCCTCTACACGCCTCCAAGCGTAGAAATGCTCATAAGGAGTGCGAACAGTACCCAAGCGGGTCTTCACGCCATCGCTGATGCAGGCCAGCGGACAATAGTGCAGCAGATGTGGAATGTCTCTCCAGTAGCGGATGTTGATTTGTTCCCAAGCATCAAAAATGTCGGCGTTTGCATCGGCTGGATTCTTCAGCTCGATAACGCATACCGGAATACCATTCACAAAGAGCAACACATCTGGCCGACGATTTTTAACTGCGCCGTTGTTGATGTACTCAATGGTATATTGGTTGACCACTCTGAAAATGTTGTTCTCAGCATTATTGAAGTCAATAAGCTGCACCATTTTGGCGGTGCTGTCCTTCTTCACATATTGAAGGCCATCCACCATCCAGCAGTACACCTTGTGGAGCGTGGCAAAGTCAGAGTCGGCACCCACTAGGCGCACTTTGTTGGCAATATGGCGAATGTCTTCATCATCCAAATCGGTATTGTTTTTTTCAAGGAATTGAATGAGGTCATCTAAGTAGAGGACTTCCTTGCGGTTTGGCCTGGGAATGTTGTCGCCAAAGAGATACTGCCATCCTTCCTGTTCAAGGAATGAGATAAGAGCATTCTCGTAGTCGCTTTCCACAAAGTGGCCGTTGATGTCCTTTAGTTTTGCCATAACCTAAACGATCGCTAAAATAGTATTTGCTATTTTTTGAATTTATTTTTACCACACTTAGAAACCGAAATATCACCTATAGTTTTTCTACCAGTCCAGTATGTTCCCGACATTTTGTCATTTGCATCAATGTCAAGTATTACACTTCCATAATGAATAGGACTTCTCTCTTGTAATTTTGCCTTAGGTTCATTTCGATATATGTAGCAAATCTGTTTTATGTTCCTATCGTCATCTATATTAAATTCTGCTGCGATGCTGTTGCTTTTACTCTCCTTCGATGTGAGTTTAATTTGTATATGCAGAAAAGTTTGTATTATAGATAGTTCTATAGGAATTCTTTTGCTTGCACCTTCATAAGACGATTCAAGAAATCCCTTCCATTTACCACTGATGTTAGGGAAAGGGACAAGCCAACCTCGAAAAACCTTCCATTTCCATGCAAACGAAACAAATAGAAAAGCAAAAACACTTAAAGTTGAAATGCTATATGAAACAGACTCTATGATTGAGAAATTAAAGAGTGACACATACATGATGAAAAATCCTACAGCAAGGACCGTGAGTATTGCCGTATAGCATTTTAAATTATACTTAACCATAATTAATATTCCATATAATTCCACATTTTTATAACATGTCGATTAACCGCATCTCGTGACCATTTTCTTTGATTATGAAATAAATATAACAAATTCGACACTTCACACCATTCTATCCATTTGGTGGCTTCTTCTGTAGTATTGTTATAAATGTAAATTATAGATTCTTTTAATCGCTCTTGCCATGTGTTATAATTAACGAAAACATAATTCGGACAATTCCATACCAAACATTCTAATAAAAATGAAGTTATATTTTTGTCACTATAATAGCCATCTTCTTCCATTTTAACATTTAATTTCTTGAAAATTCTGACAAGACTTTTAAATCTTCTTAGCGTGTTTTCGTTTTTTCCCTTGCCGTTTTTTATGTGTTGTAAAGGATAATTTATGATTTTAGAATTGTCGTTGTCAGCAAAAAGCACAACGCCATCAGAATAATTTTTGTTTTTGTGATACCTCTTGTGTTTCCATGTCGGAACGACATCTATTTTGGCCCGATAGGTATTCTCCTTGACAGTTATACATTTGTTTTTTCGCGTTACATTTTGACGACCAAACTTTGCAACTAAGGCTCTTTCCACATCATTTTTATATTCGCTAAATGAATAATGGCAACTATTACCCAAACCAAAGTATTCTTTATCGTAACCCTCTGGTAAATCATAATAGAACGCATCTGTATAACAAACATTTATATCGATATCACTATCAAGTCTGATATTTGTGTTATTGGCATATGAACCCTGACAAAAAATGGAGATGCCCATAGAACATAGTTTTTCGTCAGACTGTATTGCATCTTTAACCATCCGTTCTGCGTTTTGAAGTTTTTCGTCTTCTGTTTCGCTTGGCGGATTTGTCCACATTTTTATTTCGTCTTCTGAATATCTCATAAATGTTTTTTATTTAATGGTTTTTCTAACAGACTTCCCCGGATCAACACAGGGCATATATTCTTGAGTTGCTCTTTTAGTGCTTCTGCTATGCGCTGACGCTCAATATAGCAACGGTGGATATTGACGATTTTGCGCTGAACATTGATGTCAGGGATGGGGATGGACACATCATTCATGTCGTCCATTGTGAATACTTCTCTTGCGCTGCCCCATGAATTGAAACGTGCATATCTGTCAAATTCCTTCCTTGACAAATAGAGAGATAAGTATTGAAGATCGAATACATTTTCGTCTTTCGATTTAAAGACCTTATCCACAGAAGAAACTACGACAGGGTATCCAAAGTCGTTATATGCAAATGCTAACACTTTTTCATTACCAGTAGTTTGCACAAAAGCTATTTCTTTGGGCATTACCACAAGATAATTACTTAATTCGTTTTTGTTGACTTTTGCATTTGTAAGTTTAAACTCTTTTGTAACAGAAACACTTCTGACCTCTTTTATTGAATTATCACTGTTTTTGATATTCGATTCAGCGAGATACTCTCCGATTCTCTTCAAAGGCATTTTTTTCATAAGATTCTCAATATACCCATCACAAACAAGCTTCAGTTCCTCCACCTTGCTTTGATAGGCAGCGAGGTTCTTTTGGAGCGCCAAATAAACATCAACGTATTTGCGCTGCTGCTCTATTGAAGGGAGAGTGATGTCTATTTCACAGAAATCTTCCCATGAAAAAGTCTCTCTTGCACTGCCCCATGAATTGAAACGAGAATAACGGTCAAACTCAGGACGATTGAAAAAAATAAATAGGTAATCAGAGAGCAATAAGTCATTTCGGCTAACTCTAAATACCTCATAAGATGAAGACACAATATAG
>JAEEGL012520108.1_pt1 | contig 13601 bp, 10 predicted proteins | sample 9134231 | NCBI WGS metagenome assembly JAEEGL01 (sample SAMN16246548, study PRJNA631951) | gut metagenome | biome: gut microbiome; feature: rumen; material: fiber-attached | host: Bos | place: Iran: Karaj | collected 2018-10
CCGTCCTTAAAAATCTGTAAAAAGCCGATCTTAATGCGCAGATCACGAGATCCCATCCTTCTTTGCAACAAGGTTCATGAAATAACCTTCAAGACTCTCGTTATTATCAGCAATTGAAATAACTTCCACACCAGCTTCATTTGCAATTTCGACGATCTTACTGGCAGAGATCTCAGTAAAGATGTTCATGGTCTCATCATCGTCGACCTTGTATTCGATCTCGTTGCGGTCAAACAGAGGACAAAGCAGTTCTGTCGAAGATACCTTGAGTTTTGATGCCTTGCGGATCTTCCCCATAAGTTCACTGCTGCTTAATGTCTGAAGAATCTCGCCCTTCTCAATGAATGCGTAATGAGTTGCGAGCTTTGACAATTCTTCAAGAATATGGCTGGAAATAAGTATTGTCGTATGTCTTTCACGATTTATCTTCAGAAGAATCTCACGCATCTGAATAATACCCTGAGGATCAAGTCCGTTTATGGGTTCATCGAGGACGAGGATATCGGGTTGTCCACACAGAGCGACAGCAATTCCGAGCCTCTGCCTCATACCGAGTGAGAACTTTCCTGCCTTCTTTTTACCCGTACCCTGAAGATCCACGAGTTCCAACAGTTCAGGAATACTGTCAAATGAAGTCATACCGAGATTCAGATACTGGAGTTTTATGTTGTCATATGCAGACAGATTACGGTAGATCGCAGGACTGTCGATAATGGAACCCATTCTTCTTCTGACAGTTAATATCTTCTTGTCATTACTTGATATGCCGCCGATACTGTATGTACCCGAAGTAGCTTCAGCAAGACCTGTAATGATCCTCATGAGCGTAGTCTTGCCGGCACCGTTTCTTCCGACCAGACCGAAAATGGATCCCTTTGGGATCTCAAGATCAACACCTTTTAAAACATGGAATTTACCATAATCTTTGCGCAGGCCTTTTATTGAAAGAACGCTATCCATTTACGATTCTCCTTTCAGTTTGAAGCCTATGCCCCATACTGCTTCTATATATTCGGTATCGGTTACTTCTTTTATCTTCTTTCTCAAATTACTGATATGTACCTTTACGGAACTCTCAGTACAGTCAGGTGTCTCTGTCTTAATGAGATCCAGCAGTTCTGATTTCGAGATTACCCTGCCTTCACCTGTCGCGAGCATCTTTAAGATCGCATACTCTGTCCTCGTGAGCTTTAACTCGTGACCTTCGACCGACACCGTATGCTTATCGGTGTCGATCACCATATCCCCATATGTTATGCGGCCACCTGCCCTCTTACCACTTGCGGTACGAAGAGCTGCAATTACTCTTGCCTTTAATTCCTTAATATCAAAAGGCTTGGTTATGTAATCCACGCAGCCTTCTGATAACAGAGCCACCTTATCGTCAACTGATGATCTGGCACTCACTGCAATGACCGGAGTCTCCTTCGGAATATGAGTCAGGAGTTCTTCGCCGGTCAGACCGGGAAGCATCAGGTCCATGAGAATGAGATCCGGATTCTGTCCCAGCATCATCCGGCCTTCGGTGCCCGTTACGGCACGAATGACATCATAGCCGTCCTTCGTTAACTCTCTCTGAAGGGCTGCACCGATATCTTCATCATCTTCAACGATAAGTATTCTGCTCATGTGAAAATCTTATTTCTATTCCCCTGTCAAATCAAGAAGTGCGCGAAAATGTTACCTGAATCTTAACTCTTTTATCCCGAGTAATGGTTTAGAATAAGCGTATGAAACGAAGCAACAGTACAAAAGCAATATCATTATTTATGGCGGTACTCCTGGCGGTATCGTCTTCTTCATGCGCTTCAAATAAAAAAGAATATTCCACTGTAAAATCTGATGATAAATGGTACGAGTGTTCTTCATTTGATGTCTCTGACGTCTTCTCATCGGATGAATACGAATATGTTGAATATAAAACTGTCGGAACCACTGATGACGCTGTATACATGCTTGCCCAGGGAAGCAGGTATTTCGAATACAAAAATGATATGTCCGGCGAAGAGATGCTCAAAAACTACGATCAGTCGATACTTAAATTTTCATTTGACGGAGAACTGCTGGAGAAGACTGACTATACTTCTCTCGTCAGCAAAGGCTGCTATAACATTATCCAAAAGGCATGGGTATCTGACGGCACTATAAATCTTCTTAATGAAGAAACCACCATTACTGATTCCGGCGTAACCAAGCGTTATCTTCTTAACGGAGAAGAACTGATCCTTCCCGACGTAAACAACTACTACAACAAACCCGTTTACGTTGACGATATCTATACGGTTTCAGGCTACACGATACTTAATCTCTATGTGAATTCCTGGAAATATAACATCATAGTCGTAAGACCTGACGGATCGACTTATGAGATTGATGCCGAGCTCGTATTCGGAAACAACTACCAGATAGCGGGTCTCGGTCAATTCATTCCTGCAGCAGACGGCAAAGTCCTTCTGCCGGTATTCCTCGACAGTTTTGAGATGGTTTTCGCATCCATAGATCCCGTCTCAGGTGAAGCAAAAGAGATCGAATCATTATACGGAACCATCAATTACTGGCTCGAGTACGCATCTGGCAAGATCCTTGCCAGAGACTATAAGGGTTTTAACTTCGTTGACGGAACCAAAGGCGATCTGATTCCGATTTGCGAATATAACGATGTCGACGCGCCCTTAGGTGAAGTCATGGAGAGTGAGATACTCTATGCATCTGATGACGGCAAAGAGCTGATCCTCGGATATCAGACATATGCCACACTCGGACAACGTTACGATATTTCGGGTTATCACATTATGCATCTGAAGCAGACTGACACTAATCCGCATGCCGGCAAGACTGTCCTGACATTATCGACAGGCGAAGAAACATTCCCCTCCACTGCCGATTTTATGGCCATTCACGAGTTTAACAACAAGAATGGTTCTTACTTCGTAAAGTATGTTTTCCCATATAAGGAGACAGGAGAATATACCGAAGTCAATGCTGATATCATCATCACCGACAATGCGGTGCCGAATTCATCTGACAGCAACCGCTTCATCGATCTCGCGCCATATCTGGAGCTCGATAATGACCATTACTTTACCAATGCCATCAATGCGGCAAAGACCGGTGATGAACTGTATCACATGCCTCTCGACATCTCTGTTATCGGAATACTGACCGCTTCTTCAAACGTTCCGGAAGGTCAGACCGGATTTACATTCGGACAGTATGTTGAATTCGTAGACGGCATATGCAACGGTAAAGATCCGTTAAGCAGCACCTACGGTTATATGATGGGCAAATCCACCTATTTCGTAAAGCTCTTCGGAAACATGAGCGATATGTATATCTACGACAACAAAGCTCATTTAGATGATGATGCTTTCAGGGAACTCATTTTGTATGTGGACGAATACGGCAGCGAGGTAGACAGGACTATGGACGAATATCTTGAAGAACATAACCTTGCAGTACAGGATACCGTAAACGCCATCAGAAACAGGAACGCAACCATCGAAGGACGTGAAGGCGCTGTATACGGACAGTTCTCTTCTTTCAGCGATTATCTCGATGAATACGGGTATTACGGAGAAGGACTGGGTGTTTACGGACTGCCCTCATTTGATGGCAGAGGTCCTCAGGCCGTATCATTTGAATTCGTAAGCATCTATTCTGATACCCGCTATAAGGATGCTTGCATCGAATTTGTTAAGACACTTATATCCACAGACATCCAGAAATATTCTGACTATAATCCGGTCAACCGTGAAGCATTAAGAATGGTTTGCGAAGAGGATCTGGATTCATTTAACAGGATACAGCAAATCCAGAACGGATACGGATTTACTTCTGCACCTGAATATTCTTCTGAATTGATCGACAAATACATGAGCGTTCTCTCATCAGCTCACGGCACGGTGAAAGTTGGCAGCGAAATAGAAATGATCCTTCAGGAGGAATCTTCCGCATATTTCAACGGGAACAAAGCTCTCGATGATGTTATTCCCGTCCTGCAGACACGAGTACAGCGCGTTCTGGACGAGACGAAGTAATCTCTCTTATTTTCCTTCCGGATACAATACAGGCAGCGTGGGAAGCGCTACAGGTACTGTCTGCTCCTTTATCTCAGATACAGGAGTAATGGTACCGTCAGGACTTAATCTGACGGGGACTCCGGAATTGGATCTGACCGCTGCGACATAATCTGCAATTGTATTCAGTTTCTTCTCGAAAAGCATTCCGCCCATATCATTATCATGGAAGAAATGGATATCGGAGCCTGCAGTCATCGGAAGTCCGAGACCAAGAGCATATTCATAACCCAGTGCGTTCATGTTGGGTTTATTTGCTGCATTGTATACTTCGACACCGTCGATCGCAGATGCAGGAACGAGCTTGATATCTGAAAGATCATCTCTCTCCCTGTAAGGATGCGCCTGAATCATGAGGCCGCCTGCAGCGCGTATAACGTCATGCAGTTCGTGTCTGGTCATGTCCATTATTTCTTCGTGATCTTTTATCCAATCCTTATCGATTCCGTAGAGCAGATATTCGTCCTTACCGAAATTTATCTCCACACCGAACATAACCGTGAAGTCCAGGCCCTCAGCAGCCTTCAGTGCCCTCTCATAACCGGATGCATAGATATCCACCCTCTCCTTCCACGGGAGATCGGCAGGAATGCATGTATTGCCGTTAAAGAAGTGATCCGTAACGATGATCCCGTTATAACCTTTGTCCATCATATAACGGATATAATCTTCACCGTGAACACGGCCGCACGCACTGGCCTCGCACGTATGAAGGTGTGTCTCATATAAAAAGCCCATAAATGTTATCCTTGAAGCATATTTTCGCGACAATGCTAACACTTGGGCTTTTTCAAATCAAGAGTGAAGGGTTAAACTTCAGCGTTTCTTCAGATACCGTACTCCATTGTTGTCATGTTAAAACATCTTATGCTCTCTAATCCCGAGAACTGGGAATCAACAGGATATACGATACATGCTGCAACACCCGGATTACCGTCAGGTGTAATGAGTGGTGTTGCCTTGTCGTAATTAACGGCTGCAAGGCTCTTATCGAGGTCATAACGTCCGTTACCGCAGTAATTATTTATTATCTCTTCAGTCTTGCCGAAGAATTCCTCATCAGTCATGCCGAGACGCTTTGTTACCTCACTGTCGTCGATGGCTGTCAGCGTATCGAGGTCGTAATTGAATACCTCACAGGTAAAATAGTCCGAACTCGTATCACTGGCCAAGATGACGATGGACACCGTATTCTCATTAGCGCCCCATTTAATACTTGTAGACCAGCCTTCATAATAATCGCCTTTGTTTTCCAGGGGATATGTATTCTGGATATAGCTCTCAAGTGATGCGTTGATCTCTGTTGCTTCCACGCCGTCAACAGTGAGTTTTGGAACAACACTGTTAACATCGTACGCGCCTTCTGAATATGTCTGTGTCGTGATCACTTCTACGTTAACCTGGTGTGAAGCCTTGGCAGCCTCACTTGATTCAGATTCGATTAATGCAGTCTCACTTGTTGCAGCCTCAGTTGTTGTCTCCCCGGCAGTTGTAACTTCTGTAGGAAGATTGCCGGATTCACTTGCAGGTGTATTCTGAGTGCCAAAGCATCCTGTTGCCATGAGTGACAGGCAGAGTGCTGTTGTTATTATCGTTGCTTTTTTCATCTTTATTATTCTCCCGTGTTTAGTAAATAATTTACGGATTTTGAATTAGTCTAATTGTAGGAGAATAAACCATCAAATCAGCATCAATTAAATGACACCTTACTTATAATCGTCAACGTCGAATTTCCGGTCTTTGAAATAGTAATCCCTGTCTGCCTCGGTTATCTCTCTTACAACGCGGCACGGATTGCCGTATGCGAGCATGTTATCGGGAATATCCTTGGTAACAACACTGCCGCCACCGATAACTACGTTGTTTCCGATATGAACACCGGGACATACCAGAACATTTCCGCCGATCCAGACGTTATCACCTATTGTGATATCAATACCATACTCATAACCGGAGTTTCTTGACTCGGGATGAAGAGGATGCCCTGCCGTGCATATCTGTACGTTAGGACCACACATAAAGCTGTCACCGATCTTAACCTTACCGACATCAAGGACTATGAAGTTATAGTTGGCAAAGAAGTCTGTTCCGACTTCGATGTTATAGCCGTAGTCACAGTGAAACGGTGATTCGATATTAAGATATCCTTCCTTGGTCTTTCCCAGGATCTCGCGGAGGAGCGCTGTCCTCTCTTCTGCTGCGTCCGGAGCGAGATTATTGTACTTATAAAGCTTTTTCTTACACTCCAACCGATCTTCGCTAAGGCCGTCCATCCATGATTTATATGGAAGATTCGCGAGCATTCTCTCTTTCTGATCCATGTATAACCTCTATGCCGGATATTTAAGTTTCTTCGACAAGACCCTGTCTCGGAACGAGTTTCAGCTCGAAAGTCTCACGGTACTTAACGTCCTTCTTAACAGGCTGTGAAGTAATGTTATCCTGTGTTCTCTCAATCTCTTTGGAGGCGAAATCACAGAAGAATTCACAGAAATCATTATGCATGAGCTGCTCTTCATGCAGGAATTCATTCATCTGCTCAGGCGTATAAGGAAGAACGGTAAAATCGAACTTGGGGTTATTGCCTATTCTTCTGATCTCGATCGCATCTCCGTCGCCGTTGGTGATCTTAACGATCTGCGTATCCGTGTGAGATGAGTTCTCTGCAGGTCTTGCATAAGGGTGATAGATCTTGCCTGCGCCTGCAGAATATACGCCGAGTCTTGCAGCATTCTTACGGTCTACGTAAGATTCACCCGGGCCTCTGCCGTACCATGAACATACGCAGTCATTTCTTACGATCGGGAATCTGATACCGTATCTGACCATGTCGTACTTAGGCTTGAACTCGAGAGTAACTCTTAAGGTATCTGCCTGAGGAACTTCATAGAACAGGATTACTTCGCCGTGCATCGCAAATGACTTGTAACGTGAGATCATTGTGAACTCACCGTCTCTGGTGCTGTATTCGGAACCAATGTATTTGATCGAATTCTGGATCTGCTCGTAATCGCTCTCTTTTGAGAAGACAGTCCTTGCAAGGATAAAGCTCCTGTCCGTTCTGTCGATATTTGAAGGACAACGGTAGAAACTCGGAGCGAGAGGTCCCTTGAGGAAGTTATATCCTGCGATCTCAAGACTCTCGAGGCTGCCGGGATCTCTTGAGAAACCGATCCTCAGATTGCCCTTGCCTACGAACAATCCGTGAGATACCGTAGATACGGTATTCTTAGTGATTACTGAACTGATCGTCTCTTCGACAGGTGCATCTGCATCAATGATGTTATCGCCTAATTTAGCGAGCTGGTCGCCGTTCTCGATACGCTCAACCCTGCCGCCGTCATCCTCTGTGAGGAGCGCCTGGTCTTCAAGACTGCCGGGCAGCGCAACATCGCTGTCTATTCCGGTATCAGGAACGTTTCCTGCGCCGAGTTGTCTGGTCTCATCGACCTTAGGCTTTTCGCCGCTTCCGAGACCTGATTTTGATGTATCTATCTTACCCACCGGGCTCGCGATGTTATCCGTAAGAACATCCTGATAGAATGCAACCTCGTAGCCTGCCTTCGCATAATAAGTATCGTTATGAAGTTTCAGTGTTATATCGAAAACCAGCTCTTTTGACAGAGCATTCATGTACATCTCGATAAACTCTGCCTTGCCCTGAGCCCAGCCGGGTGTGGTAAAAACTTCCGTTGAGAACGGGAATCTCAGTGTTCTTGAACCGAACGGTTCGATCTCAGGGATCACGCCTCTTCCTGACATGATGGCTCTGCCGCCCAGAAGCACCTTCCACTCGAGGTCAAGTTCTTCAGTATAGCCGAACTGGTTTGAGTTGCGCATCGTAAGATTTGCCGGATCTCCTGCGGATGCGAAGATGGCAATGGTCTGGCACTGCTTCTTGATATCAAGATAGATCGGGTGCGGATTACGCTCAGCATCAACGATTCCCTGTCCTATGCAGGAATTCTCCTTCTGCTTGCCGCCGACGAGGTCTGCGTGATGGATCCATTTATAAAGCGTATCGTCATCAGTAAATCTTGTTCTGCCGGGAATCGTCTCAAAGAGATTTCTTCCTGTCCTGTTGAGACTGAATATCTTCTTTCTGTCTAAGCAGAGATCTTCCCAGGGTCCGAAGACCGCGCCTGCATCGCTCGGCATCGGCTTCATGTCCGTGATCTTTCCCTGTGACCTTACCTTCTTGCCTTTGGAGATCACAGGTCCTAAAACTTCACAGTACCACGGCCTTGTATCGTCAATTAACATGCATTCATTCTTCACCCTCCGGGCAGTCTCGGGATTGAAGTTATACTTCTGGAATCCCCACATTACGACTGAAGGATGGTTCATGCATGCTTCAACATAATCTCTCATGTAGAAATCAGCGGCCGTGGCGATAACATACATGCCGTACTGGTCGCAAAGATTCAGGAATTCATCGGACAGAGGCATTCCGTCTGCAATTACGCCGTTTATTCCGGCACGCTTCATGAGAATGATGTCCTGACGCATACGGTCCTGAGGAACGGCAATTCCGCCCTGCGGATCGAACTCATAATACTTAACGAGCATCAGATTGACGCGGCGGTCATTGACATTGAGCTTATCCTGAACGATCTCCGTCGTTCTGAATCCGAATCTCTTCTTCTTTGCGCAGATGACTTTGCCTTCCGAGTCCATGACCTCGAAAACTATATCGTACTGAACAGGCGTGCAGTCAGACCACTGCGCAACATCCAGAGCAATGAAGTCTGTACTGTCACGTGTCTCTTTAAGTGCATCAACAACGCCCACTACAGGCTTGCTCTGGCCCTTGATATTAACAAACGGGAGTTTATACGGATCGTATTCTGCGCGCGCCTCAAGAAGCGAGATGCGAACGGAATAAGGAATCATGTAATTCGTGTGGTTTCTCATCGAGAAATCGACTTTGATCATGAAGTCGCCGTGAGGAACACGGGACACGGTCTCGCGGACAGCGAGGGCATCCATTTTCGCGACCTCGGAAATATAAGCCGAAGGAACGTACTCAAGCTTGATATGAAGATTTGAAAGCTCAAGGAGTGAATCCTCAACGATCATGATCGGTCTGAAGATGCCTGAGAAACCGAAGTTCATCATGTCGAGAATGATATGTCCGTCATCATCCCTGTCATAGCGGTTGACCATGATGGTTATCTGGTTAACGCCTGCTTTGACAAGACCTGAGATAAGAATGCGCTTTCTTGTAAACAGCGCATGTGAATTGCATAAGAACTTGTCGTTAATGAAGATCTTAAAGCTTCCCGATATGCCGGATGCTTCAAGATAAAGAGCCCTGTCGATGTCCTCAGGCTTGAAGACAACAGTAGTCCTGTAGATACCGACTTCATCGTCCTCATCACCAATGGACTTGAGGATGTACTTGTCGCTGATCGTCTCTTCTTTACGTGCCGCATTTTCCGCGAGTCTGACCGGATAATCGTAGATCAGATTCTGCGGCAGTCCGAAGCCTTCTGTCTGCCATGTCGAAGGGCAGTTTACCAAAGGCCAGTCTGAATCATCGAAGGAAGTGTTCTCGACGCCGAACGGTATCTCTGTCTGACCGTTTGCAAGATAGAACTTCCATGTTGATAAGGGCTTAAGATAAGGCGAAGCGACTTTGCCAAACTCCGGCATCTCGCGCTCGTTGAATATATAATCAAAAGAATCGTAAGGCAAAAAGCCGTCATTCGAATATGTAAAATCCAAGACGTTTACCCCCCTTCCAGAGTCTGTCCACACTAATCTATGCTAATTTTATCATTTAAAAGAAAGGACAAAGTTTCAGGAGCGTTACAAAAAAGAAGTATTTGTGTGGTAAATCTACGGCAATCTATGCCCGCAAAACCCTTTATCAGTACTGGATACCGCCGACGAGCCACTTGCCGTCGATCTTTACGAAATATACATGAGCATCAGTAGGAAGCACTTCAGGCTCATCCGCGCCCCAGTACATCTCCATCCACTGCTCGACATAGACTTCCATGTAGACTACATTCTCAGAGAATACGATGCAGTCCTTGATCTCCTCGTTATGGATGGATACGTTTCCGTGACTTGTGTAAAGGTCTCTTGAAGAATTGCGCTTAATGTAGCTCAGAGCCTTGCTTCCGCTCGGGAAATACTTATCCAGCGCATGATTGCCTGCATCCTGAGAGATATAGTTTGCGAATGTCGAAGCAAAGGATATCGCAAATGAGGACAGATCTTCATAGCCTTCAAATTCCTTGATAAAATCCACGGTATAAGTATCGTTATTCTCGTCATAGACCAGACCGCAATCATTGCCTAAGGAGTCTTTTGCTGTAACTACGGGCTTTTGGTAAAGACCCGTTACCTGATAATTAGCCGTACCCGGAATGACCGCATAAGGATCAACATACTGGTTTAATTCTGAAGGCGTTATCTCACCTGCCATGTCGGACGCACCAAGTTCGATTCCATTGACAAATACCTTGTAAGTCTCAGGTGCGTTTATGTTTGCGCTGTAAGCTGCTGCGGTATAGAATTCCAAAGTATTCTCACGCCATGCCTTAAAACCATAGGGAAGCTTTTTGGAATCATCCTCAGCAAGCTTTGCGCATGCTACGATAAGACCGTCTTCAGTCTTTATGTTGTATTCAGGTGAATCCTCTCTGGAATTCTCGCTCTCGGAATAAATAAAATTCTTTCCGGCCAGCAACGACTTGATATATTCCTTTACGGCTGACTCATCCTCAAACCTTGATACTGAAGGCTTGCTGTTCATGTTATTCCAGATATAGTCGATATCCTGATCGTTGAAATGACCGGTTATCTCTTCAGCCGTGTGATAAGGAAGAGATGCCTGATACTGGGCTTCATATCCTGCTGCAAAATCATTGAACCTTAAAAGGAACCATGCGATAAAGCCGGTAACGATAATAAGCCACGCAATAAGAAAAACAAGGAAGAAGTTTATCTTGTTCTTCCCTTTTTTCTCACGCGTCATATTCTCATTCTTGTCATTTGAGGATCTCATTTATCCCTCCGCAGGTTCACCTGAACCTGTGCCCTCAGGCAGGATAACAAATGCAGTAGGCATCTGGCGGGATACTCTTATCGAAGAACTTGATACGAGCTCTTCGTCGTTATACCACATTGCAGAAGACATTCCGCCGTCGAGGTTAGCCGCATTAATGGCACCGTATTCAAGCATTACGTCGATAAGGTCTGCCATTGTGGCACCCATTGAAGAAGTCTTTCTTCCTTCAATAACAAGAAGAAGGATGGCGCCGTCTTCTCTCTGACCGATTGCGGATCTCGGATTAAGTCCTCCGCCCGAACCGCTGTAGTTAGCCGCAACGCCGTTTACGATAAGTGTGGGGCCGAAAGATACCGCATCCCTTACACCGATATCAAGCGCGTGCTGTGCTGTCATTCTTCCTACGACGAGGACATTATCCTTCGTAAGACCGTATACTTCGTATTCAGTTCCAAGGCTGCCCATTCTGAGCTCGCCTTCGGAGATAACGATGCCTTCAGGCCATCCGCCTATACCCATGCCGTTCGTATCCTCGTACTGTCCGCCGTTGATACCGCCGACACCGTCATACTTGTCGATGAGCTGCTTGAGTGTAAGGCCTGCACCGCTGTGATTGTAACTATCGATGGTTCCTACCATTACTCTTGAAGGATCATAGATAACGAGCATCTTGCCGTGATACATCGGACCGCTTACATCGTGGACTTCGATACCGTCACCATCAGGATCGAGCTCGTTTACTGCAGCAGCACCGGCATTCATCTTGCTCTTCTGCTCTGCGGCCATTGCGTTGACCAGAGTAATATCTGTGATCTCATCAAATTCATGAGTCTTGTTGCTGTCCATGATGGCTTCGATCTCTTCATCAGAAAGGATCCATCTTGCAAGAACGCCGCCTGCGGACGATTCCATAACGGAAGGAACGAACTGGTCTCTTAAGTGAGGCGAAGGTCCCTTCATGATGATTCCAAGGAATGTATAGAAACCTGCAAGTACAATAACAAGCGTGGCAAGAACAGTTGCCATAAGCCTTCCTAGACATACGAATGTGAACTTTACCGCACGTCCTGCAAGCTCTTTATTCTTCTGCTTCTTAAGCTCGGCTTCTATTGCCTCGATCTGTCTTTGTTCGATCTTTTTAGCGACCTGTTCTCTTCCCGCTCTAGCAACGGTAGGCTCAGCCTTTTTGACAGGACGCTGTACAGGTTTTGAGACCTGTGGTCTGTTAGACTTATTGCCCGGATTTTTAACGATCTCGATCTTCCTGTCATCAGGGATCTTCTTCTCTGTCCAGGTGCGCGGAGTCCTTACCTCATAATCAGTCCTGACGGGAGCTGCTTCTATTGCGCCGCCTGCAAGCACCTTAGGTCTTGCGGTGATCTCGATCTTGCGCTGTTCCGATATCGTGACCATGCGGTCAACGACTTTCATAGCCTCTTCCTTTGACATGCCCTTCATCCGGGCATAGAGCTGTTCACGCTTTTCGGGCGCGAGCTCGTCGACTATCTTATGGAATTTAGAGAGCTTTTCCGACTCCATGTATACCTCAAAATCCTATCAGATTACTAATACTTCTTTGACTGGTTATTTTGGAGTATAGCATAAGGGTTATAGCTCAAAACCCGTTGAAAACGTAATGTCAAGAAACTGTAATATGCTTATATTACAGTCTTTGTAACACTGTTATGTGATCTGGGGCTTATGGAGTGACGCCGAGGATCTTCGGTACAAATCCGATGACGAAATGGACCAGGATACTGCCCCAAACAGACTTGGTATGCTCATAAAGATATCCTGTTACGGCACAGAGGATTGCAGCACCGAACATCATCGGGAGATCGTATCCCATGTGGAGCACGAAGAAGAATAATGAAGTGATCCATACGGAGAAATGCTTGTTATATTTCTTGCAGGAAGCCGTGATGTTATCCTCGACGATACCCTTTACAAAGAGCTCCTGTAAGATGGCGCTGAAAGGATAGAACCAGCGCATGTATGTCGTAAGGTAAAGACCGAACCAGGGCCTTTGAGCGATATCCGGGAACATCTGATTCTGTACAAGACGGATGATCACCAAAATTACAATGAGCGCTGCGCTCATGATGCCGCCGATGATAAGGTCCTTTTTGATCCTCTCCTTGCCGGGATTGAAGCATTCGAAATGGATCTTGAATCTTGTGAATACCGCGAAAAGAACGGAGATAACGATAAGATATCCTTCCATTATCCTGGTAAGGATATATGCATTTGATTCGATAAGCGGCTTTCCCGTTACAGAAGGAAAGATCTTAATAACAACAACCTGGCAGGCAATGGCTGTCAACAAAAATAAAATTGTAGCAAGAGCCGGCGTTAACCGTTTTCTTATCGTCATGTCATCTCCTAAGTAAAAAACCCTTCCTTTTGCAAATTGCTATTGCAAAAGAAAGAGTTCCTTAACACCTTTGGTGCTCAGAGACAGAATCGAACTGCCGACACGGGGATTTTCAGTCCCCTGCTCTACC
>JAEEGL013685719.1_pt1 | contig 13601 bp, 13 predicted proteins | sample 9134231 | NCBI WGS metagenome assembly JAEEGL01 (sample SAMN16246548, study PRJNA631951) | gut metagenome | biome: gut microbiome; feature: rumen; material: fiber-attached | host: Bos | place: Iran: Karaj | collected 2018-10
GTTCGTTCAGAATGGCTTCCTTGGTTTCGCAAGGAGAATTGATCAAAATGCAATTATCTACAAACCGTTCAGAAAGACGCATATCGTTATCCTCTATGTACGAGATAGATATTTAGAAAATTTAGGCTACTTTTTGCCAAAAAATAAGGTTAAAAAAAGGAAAACTGTCAATTACCGGCCAAAAAAGCGGAAATTTCGAACCTGGAATGGAGTTCTGACAGTTTTTCCAAGGCACGGGCCATGACGGGAACCTGGATTTGACCGGGGGCAACCACATGACCTATGGCCCCATATGTCAGGTTCGCCCCCTCTTTCAAGGACCAGACCCGACTAACCCGTCCAAAATCACCCATGCCAAAAGCAGCAAACAGCTCAAAGTCGTCGGAATTTTCACGAGCAAAGTCGTACAAGCGATCGCAGTCCTCTTCAGAATTACACATGGCGGCAATCTTCAAACCTCGGGCACCCAAGCGAGAAACATCCCGAGCAAAGTCCCGTAGTTCCATGGCTGTCGGGACTCTAGAAAAATTATGCTGAGAAACGAGAATGTTCACATCCCGATTGTCGGCCAAGTCAGACAGTCTCTCATAGCTGTAGAGGCAGTCCTGCTCAAGATCCAACCAATCTGGCACCTGCTCTGCCTCAAGAATTTCCTTCCACAGAGGCAGACGCTCACTTGCCCGACTATCCTGAAAAGCGCCACCATCCCGCTTAAGGCGGATGGTACCAATCTGCAAGGCATGGGGGGCAAGTTTTCGAACCCGTGCAGAAAGGCCATTCCAGCAAGAAGGCTCAAAAAAATCGTACCGAATTTCTAAGGCCGAACAGGCCTGCAAGTCCAGAAACACAGGGTGCATAGCGTCCGACTCAATTGCAGACAACACCTCCGAATCGATAAGCCCCACCAAATACTTCTGTTTCTTGCCAAACATGGCACAAAAATAGCAAAAATGTCATGCTCATTTTTCTAAATTATCCCCTGTAAATACAAAGGATGCTCATATGGCCGAATGCAATGACAAGAAAGAACAAGCCTCTCCCGACTTTTTGAAAAAGGCCGAGGAATACCTGACCTCCAAGCGCAGAATTTTCCTGTGGGGTGGCGTAGATGACGAAAGCGCCGAGCGCATCGTAAAGGAACTCCTTTACCTGGATTCTCTGAACCACGAAGACATCATTTTCTTCATTAACAGCCCTGGCGGAGTCATCAGCAGCGGCCTTGCCATTTACGATGCCATGAACGCCATCAAGAGTGACGTGATTACCGTGTGCTGCGGACAGGCCGCCTCCATGGGAGCCGTCCTCCTGACTTCTGGAGCCAAGGGCAAGCGCTATGCCTGGCCTAACGCCCGCATCATGATCCACCAGCCACTCATCCACGGCGAAATTGTGGCCCCCGCAAGCGATATCCAAATCCAGGCCGAAGAGATGCTCCGCATCCGTAACATCACCGGCAAGATCCTTGCCGAAACCACAGGCCACTCTCAAGAAGAAATCGATAAAGATACGGAACGCGACAACTTTATGAGCGCCGAGGAAGCCAAATCCTACGGACTCATCGACAAGGTCGAGAGCTTGGTATAATGGGACTGTTTTCTGCCATCAAAAGTGGCCTTGCCAAGACCCGTGACGCCCTGATGGGCGAACTCAAGGGAATTGTAGGCGCCGGAAAAATCACCGATGAAACTCTAGAAGAGTTAGAAGAACACCTGATCAAGGCTGATGTGGGTGTCGAAGCCGCATTCCTTTTGACCGACGCCTTGCGCGAACAGGCTCTAGGCAAATCACTCACGACAGAACAGGTACTCGACATCATGAGAAGCGAAGCGGAACGTCTCCTAAAAGACCCTCCGCCTTTCGAACTCAAGGGCAAGCCCCACGTAGTGTTGGTCATCGGCGTAAACGGCGCCGGTAAAACGACCACCATCGGCAAGCTAGCCGCCCGCTTAAAAGACGAAGGCAAAAAGGTGATGATCGCCGCCTGCGACACCTTCCGCGCAGCGGCCATCGACCAGCTAGAAACCTGGGCCGAGCGTTCTGGCGCCGAATTCGTCAAGCACCAAGAGGGTTCCGATCCGGCAGCCGTAGCGTTCGACGCCTGCAATGCCGCCGTAGCCCGTGGCTGCGACGTGGTACTCATCGATACCGCCGGACGCCTGCACAACAAAGACTACCTGATGGAAGAACTCAAAAAGATAGTCCGCGTTATCAAAAAGGTAAACCCCGACATGCCACACGACATGTGGCTTGTCATCGATGGCAATACTGGTCAGAACACCATCAACCAGACGAAAATTTTCAACCAGAGTTTTCCGCTTACCGGCCTAGTGGTCACTAAGCTCGACGGAACCGCCCGTGGCGGCGCTGTTCTTTCCATTGCAAGCTCACTCCAAATTCCTATCCGCTGGATTGGTATGGGTGAACGCATCGACCAGCTGGTGCCCTTCAGCAAGGCCGAATACGTAGAAGGCCTTTTCGAAAACGCCCTGGAAGAAGAGGCCAAATAGGCTACCATGGCTAGCATCAATCGCATTCTACCGTGTATTGCACTTGCAGTATCAATGTGCCTGCTGGCAGGTTGCGATAAGAAAAATCCCTCTGTTGATGTAAAATTCGTAAACACCTATACAGAGCTGCTAATTGCCGAACAGATGTACGGCAAGGATTCTCCCACAGCACGGCTCAAACGCAAAGCCATCTTAGACAGCGCAGGCTACAGCAGGGAACAATTCCTCAAAAAAGCAGACGAAATCCTCGACGACAGGGATATGTGGGTTCCCCTGCAAAAAGCCGTGATTGCCCGGTTAGACACTCTAATAGAACAGGGTAACCAAAAGAAGAAACCTCCTAAACGTAGACGCGGGGAAGACTAGTCCATGTTCTGCCGCCTTACCAGCCTTCTTCTCTGCATCACGCTCCTATCAGGGGTCACTTTTGCAGCACCAAATTCAGGAAAGGCTCCGGTTATCCCCCAGTCACTAGTCAAATGGATGGACTATAGCACCGCCCTGGAAAAAGCCAAGAAAGAGCCAAAGCTCATCTTCGTAGACATGTACGCCGACTGGTGCATTCCTTGTCGCGTCATGGATAAAAACGTCTACATGAATCCCACAGTGGCATCTGTACTGAACAAAAAATTTTACCCTGTAAAACTAGACGTAGATTCCGAAAGCCCCATTGTATGCGACGGGCAGAAAGCAACCGCCAAGAAATGCTTTACAGAAGTGTGGGAACTGAACGTCCTCCCGTCATTCGTTTTGATTGCCCCCAAGGGACTTTCTATATTGACGGTAGCAGACTCCATGTCGCCCCAGGAAATGCAAATGTTGCTGGACAAGTTCCTGGAAAAGGAACAAGAGTGGATTGAACGATGAACGAGCAGATTCTTTTCTATTTGCAATTATCCTTCTGGATTCTGCTGTTCCTTTTCATCCACTGCTACGTGCTGTTTCCCATCACATTACCCTTCGTTAGCGAGATTTTCAAGAGGAAAGGCCGCAAAGACGACAACAACGAAAGCCTACCCAACGTCTCTATCCTGATTTCCGCCTATAACGAAGAGGCTGTCATTGAACGAAAAATCCAGAACCTCTTGGAACTAGACTACCCAAAAGAAAAACTGGAAATCCTCATTGGCGACGACGGTTCTGCCGACAAGACTGCCGAAATCGTAGAGCGTTACAAAGACCAGGGCGTCACCCTTGTTAAAGCTCCTCAAAATGCTGGCAAGGCAGCCATGCTGAACAGGCTGCAAAAAAAAGCATCTGGCGAGATCCTCCTATTCTGCGACGCCAACACCATGCTATTCCCCAATGTCGTCCGCAAGCTTACAGACCCGTTCAAAGACAAGAAAATCGGGTGCGCCTGCGGCCACTTGATTCTCACCGACAAGAGCGGTTCTGAACTGGGCCGCGGCGAAAGTGCCTACTGGGATCTAGAATCCGAAATCAAGAAGTTCGAAGGTATGATGGACCTGCTCATCGGCGGTAACGGAGCGTTGTACGCCATCCGCAAGGAGTTGTACACGGATCTGCCCACCAAGAAGAGCATAATGGACGACTTCTTCGTCACAACGAAAATTTTGCAGAAAGGCTACTACTGCACTTTCATCTCCAGCGCCATAGGCGCAGAGCAAACCTCCAAAGAAACTGCTGGTGAATTTCGTAGAAAAGTCCGCATTGGTCGCGCCAACTTCAACTACATGCTTTCTTATCTTCCACTGCTCAATCCGTTTAGGCCCCTGCGTTGCTACCTGTTTATGTCCCACAAGGTCCTTCGTTGGTTTTCTCCCCATATCATGATCTTACTGCTCCTGGTGAATATCCCTCTGGCATGGTATTACGCACCTTACCGAATTTCCCTGGGAATCCTGCTGGCATTCTTGCTAGCGGGCCTATTTAAAATCATCCCCGGAGCCTACTACTTCTTATCTATGAACATGGCTATGCTCAAGGGATTCTTCCTTTCGTTCGGCAGGGAAAAATCCGGCGGTTGGGCCCGCGAAGCCCGTAGTGACGAAGAATGAAAAACCTGCGCGCCATCTTAATGCCTATTGCTATTCTGCTTGGGATTCTTTTCCCGCAGGCCCATGTACTTTCTCCTCTGATGCCCTTTCTCATCGGCATCATGATGTTTCTCACCTTCGTAACAAAAATCCCGCCACAAACCCATGGCTATACATTCAAGATAGAGATTCGGGCCTTTATCGTGAGCCTAATTCTCATCGGAGTTTTGTGGGCGGCGGTCACGGCCTTCGGGTTACCCCGTGAGGTGCTCTTGGGCGGCGCCATCATCGCACTGTGCCCACCTGCAAATGCAGCCCCTGCCATGGCCAAAATGCTAGGTGGCTCGGCGTCCCTCGCCCTGAAGATTTTCTTAAGCGGAAACCTAATCGCCTGCTTCTCTATCCCGCTGATTTTTGGATACCTGACCGGCGCTGAGGCTAGCCTTTCCGAAATAGCCCTGAAGATTTTCAATTCTATTCAGCCCATCATCAGCATCCCGCTGGCCTTTGCGCTGGGGCTTAGGGCTTTTTACCCAGAACTTGCCGACAAGGCTTCAAAATTCCAGAAATACACCATGGTGGTATGGACCTTCTCCGTTTTCGTCATTTTGTCTAAGGCAAGCTTCGACATTCGCGAAATGGGCTTCTGGGATTTATGGAATAGCGGAAAACTCCCCTGGATGGGGGGAATCTCCTTGGTTCTTTGCATTTTGCTATTCTGGCTGGGTTGGTTCTGCGAAAGAAACCGCAGGCCTATCGAAGGTTCCCAGAGCATGGGGCAGAAAAACACCACGCTGGTCATCTGGATTTCTACACTATACGCAGGCCCGGTGGTGGCTCTTGCCCCCACCTGCTACGTCGTCTGGCAAAACCTGGTGCTCAGCTGGATGAGCCGAAAGAAATCCTAGCGGATACGTACCGTACGGAACTGACTGTCCATACGGACAACGTAGCTGCCGGCCTTTTGTACTTCTACACGACTGGAGTTGCTCTCGACAAGGCCTCGAGCAACCAAGCCGCCCTGCATATCATAGATCGCCCACTTGGCGCCTAACTTAGTACCGGAAATAGCCAAGGTACGGTTCTGCACGGTGACCGAGAAGGCTGGGTTGTTTACCACAGCTTTCTGGATGGCATCAGGCGAAGGCTTGGACTTGGATCCGGATTCAGATTCAGCGACCCAATAGGGATAAAGGGTCAGACTTGCGTTCACTGAATATGTCGCTCCAAGGTCATATTTCTTTTTACCACCATTTTCGGTAGCCCAACCCTTCTGGACATATCCTTCTCTTGTATAAGAGGCACCCTTCAACTTGATGGATTCATCGAAGGTCTTGACATCTGCAGGAACCACCTCTCTTCCGTAAGAGCCTGCCATATAAATGATATTGTATGTCCGGACTTTCCACTTTGCATAGAATGTCTTGTCGCCAGAAGAGCCCTTAGAAATCTGGCTTGCTGCATTAGTGAATTTCTTGTCGTAGTACCAACCGTCAAAAGTATAGCCTACCTTGGTCGGAGCCTTCAGCTTGATCGTCTCGCTTTCGATGGTATAAGTCTCCGGATTACTCTTGTTGTTGGCACCACCATCCAGCATGTACTTAATGGTGTATTCCTTAACCTTCCACTTAGCATAAGCTATCTTATTTTCGGTGACTGCGGCACCAAATCCAAATTCAGTCTTACCTTCCTTATCTGTAAACCAGCCGTCAAAGGCATATCCTTCGGTAGAAGGCTCCGTGGGCTTAGTTACCTTTCCACCCTCCTGAACCGTCACAAATGTCCTTCCATAACCCTGGGTATCAAAGATCACCGTGAATGTGGGAGCCTCTGTCCATACCGCATAGAACGTAATTTTCTTTGACGCCGTACCCAAATCCTCTGCTTCCGTAGCATCGGCCGTCTTGGCCCAACCCGCAAAGTAATAGGTCTTTTCTTCGGCAGTATAGGTTGTCGGCAAATCAATACCCTCAACATCTATGACACCCCCATCGGCCACGCTCTTCTTTTTAGTCGTAGCCTTATCAGGGAAGGTTCCGCCATTGGCGTCAAAAGTGATTTCGAACATGGGCTTCCAATAGGCATACACCGTCATAGAAGACACCACCGTACCCAAATTCTCCGCTGAGCCAGCGGCGTCGGGAGTCAAGGCCCACCCACCAAAAATGGTATCACCACGAGTTGGCGCCACAATTTCATCACTGGTAATCTGTTCCCCTGGTTTCAGGTATTTCACTGTCTTTGCATCGGCAGGGAACTTTCCGCCGTTAGCATCAAAGTATATTCCATAGACCAGTTCATCGTTGTTATCGCGACTAGTGCCATTAAGCACAATATGCACATCACCAACACTCCATGCGCCATCTTTGGTACATACGTTGTCCTTCATTTCACCACCATTCAGGTCGCAGGCCACCTTAGAAGAGTTGACATTCTTCACGCTAGAGGCAGCTCCTTCTACCGTTAAGGTATCCGTCTTCTTTCCTATGCCCTCGGTGATGACATCGGTATCAAAGTAGACTCTTGAAACTTTTAATTCACCGGCTTCAAAGAATCCTACAACACCACCAGCAACACCGTCTCCGCTATTGATAATGATGTTTCCGTCGTATACGCATGCATCAATAGTAGCTTTCCCTCCTTTACGGGCATAACCGGCAATGCCGCCCACATAAGATTCATCACCACTCACCAAGACATCGACGGTACTAAGGCTATTCGTAATGCTTCCCGACCATATATTACCGACAAGGCCGCCGATACCATTGCCACGTCCACTGGTAAGGACATTTCCAGACACGTAGCAGTTATCAACCGTACCGGACTTTTGGAACGCAACAACGGGCCCCACAGAAACCGGATTATCTTCGCCGCCACCAACGCCCTTACTGGCAGACGCCGCAATATCCACATCTATCAGATTCAGGTTCTTAATGGTTCCCCCTTGGAGAACACCAACAAAGCCGACATTCTGAGAATTGCATTTGGGTTTATTTTCTGGACATAGGCTACTGGAAATTTCCCCTAGTTCCTCTGAATCAAAATACAGATTGGAGATGGTATGCCCGTTTCCGTCAAAAATTCCATTAAAACCGATTCTACCAGTTCCAACGGCAATAGGAACAAACAAATGACCACCCATATCCAAGGAGTTCATCAGTTTAGCGTTTAGCTTGACTAAATTTTCGCTTTTTCCTTCCTCAAAGGTGCTATTCACCGAGTCTCTAAACCAAGCCAAGTTGGCTTCGGTCTCGATAAGGAAAAACTCCTGCTTATCAATGGTTGCCGTAGCAGGCTTCTTGGTAGATGTACCATCCCAAGCGGCGAAAGACACGCCTACCCCCGCTATAAAAAACAGCAGGGCAAAAACATTTGTCAGCGAATAAGAGGATTTCTGCATAAGCTGCTCCTTTTTTCGTATCCACTCACACCTGCAATATTTGCATATTGCAACGGCACTTTAGCTGAAAATAATCAAAAAAAAGAAAAAAAATGCTGCAACGGCTAAAAAATACGCACTTTGTCACATTTTAGAAACACCAAACTACATTATTCTAATTTGGAGTATTGCCCAATTCCCGCATACGACGGCGAGCACGAGAGCCGGGCCTGTTGCGACGGCGCCTCTGCTCAGGCTTAGCATGTTGCGCAGGCTGTGCAGTTTTGGGGGCCTGCTGCTTTGGGGCCTTGGGAGGGTTCTGCGCCGGTTTTTGGTGCCGTGCTGGCTTTGGGAAACCGCGGCCGCGGGCATTGCGCATTTCGCTTTCGGGAGTCTCCTTCTGCGGAGGCGGCAACTTCTCGAAGATAGCCTTATCCCCTTCGGGAATCTTTATCTTGGTAAGCTTCTCGATAGCACGCAAATCCTGCTCCTCGTCGGGGGCGCAGAATGAGATGGCGATGCCGTCCTTGCCGGCCCGGGCCGTACGGCCTATGCGATGCACGAAGGTCTCGGGAACATCGGGCAGATCGTAGTTGAACACATGGGAGACATCATCCACGTCAATTCCACGAGCGGCGATATCGGTAGCCACCAGCACACGAATCTTCTCGTCCTTGAAATTCTTTAGAGCTTCTTGTCTGCGTGTCTGGCTCTTGTTGCCGTGAATGGCGGCGCACTTGACACCTGCCTTTTCTAGTACGCGGGTAATCTTGTCGGCACCGTGCTTTGTGCGGCTGAACACCAGCACCTTCTTCATCTCGGGGTGATCAAGCAAAAGCTCTTTCAGAAGTGCTCCCTTGCGGCGCTTGTCAATGCGGTATAGTTCCTGACGAATACGCTCAATAGGCGTGCTTTGCGGAGCCACCTCTACCCTCACCGGGTTCGGATGCAGAATGGTGGCAGCCAGCTTGGTAATGTCATCGGGCATGGTGGCACTAAAAAACAGGTTCTGGCGCTTTTGCGGGAGCAGGGCCACCACCTTGCGGATATCATGGATGAATCCCATATCCAGCATACGGTCGGCTTCGTCCAGCACAAAAAATTCCAGGGCCTTCAGAGAAACCGCCTTTTGCTCGATAAGGTCCAGCAAGCGGCCCGGAGTGGCCACAAGCACATCTACACCACGGATTAGGCTGTTCTTTTGAGAAGCATCGCCTACACCGCCAAAGATGCAGGTGGTAGAAATAGCCGTAAACTGGGCGTACTGCTTAAAGCAATCCGCCACCTGAATGGCAAGCTCTCGGGTGGGGAGCAATATGAGGGCCCGGCAAGTCTTGGGCGCACGGAACTTTCCAGAATTCAAAAGCAGCTGCAAAATAGGCAGAGCGAATGCAGCCGTCTTTCCCGTTCCCGTCTGGGCGATTCCAAGCAAGTCCTTGCCCTCGAGCAAGCTGGGGATGGACTGTTCCTGAATGGGAGTGGGCTGTTCATAGCCTACGGCACGGACCGCACGCTGCAAGGGATTTGCCAGGGGGAGTTCAGAAAAAAGCATAGGGCTAAATGTAGAAAAAAACGCCGCCAGTATTCAACACGCTAAAATTCCACCTTGGCGAGCACACTGATATTACGACCCTTTTCGGGCATTACGGATTTGAGGCGAGACAGGTGATTGCGTACATCGGCGTCTAGCAGGTTGTCGCCGCGGAATACAAGGCTGTAATGGGCGAGTGCGAGTTCCCAACGGAATTCTAGTGACACTCCGAAGGTGATGTAACCTGGAGTGCGTTCCTCGTACTTGTCCACCTTATGTTGGGCAAGCGCAAAATCCGTATGTGCTCCGGAGCGTACATGTTCCCAGATGTAGGCAAGTTCGCCATGGAACTTGAGGGGCGGGATTTGCGGCATGTCGCCCCATCGGCGACCACTCCATTTGCTACGGCGGTAGAAGCCCCGCACGTAGCTTGCGCTTGATAAGGCACGGAAGCCCTGCTCCGCCGAGGTTTCTACAGAGGCGCTAGCGCCGTAGAGCAGGGCTTCATCGCCCCGCACTTCGTAAATGGGGAGCAGCTGTGACCAGTTGGTGTCTCCGGTGGCGCGCGGGGCGAGGTGGTTCAGGAACCACGTGCCGTAAGCGGAGGCGCGTACATTCAAGTAATCACCGTAAGCGCGGTACTCGAGCTCGCCACCGTAACCACTTTCGGCATCCAGCTTATGGTTGCCACGTTCGTAAGTGTAGGCGGCTAGGTGCGGCCCCTGATTGTAAAGCTCTTCGATGGTGGGCGCCCGTGTGGTCCTGAATACATCTAGCGTCAAGAATTTTCCCACACCGACGCGCTGCGAGAATTCCACGTCAAAAGCCCATAACGCAAAGTTGCGGTCTTCAATGGCCTCCTTGTCGGCGACCACACTTTCGTGGGGCCTAAAGAAGGCGCCGCCCATTCTTGCTGCTATTGTAATCTCCAGCCCACGCCACCCACTCATACTTGCTGCGGCAAAGGCTGACGCTCCATAAGATTGAGTAGGTGGCGTGAAAACATAACCGCCCATTTCGATCCAGCGGCGTTCAAGTTCTGCACCTAGGCGAATTCCAAAAAGGGGACCGAGACTTGCCAGGAGTTTTTCTAGGCGCAAGATCTCCTGATTTACTGCAAACTCGGCCCCCACCGCCTCCTCCTTTCCTTCAAATTCTTTGTGATGGTAACGATTGACGCGAAGTGTCACATCTAGCGTGTCGCGGGCGTTATCGTTCGGCAAGTAAAGTCCGCGCAATGTCAGGTCGCGTTTCCACATTTCAATGTCCACGCCGTTGGGGTGTCCGCCAATGAATCCGCCTGGAATCCCATAGTCGCTGTTGAACCAGCGGTAAGATGCTCCGAAACGGAAACGCCCCAAGGCGTAAGCCGCGCCCACGGCTCCGCTCCTATTTTCAATATCCGTATTTTCAAGCGTGCCATCGGGCGTTTCCATATCGCCCATGCGACGGGCCGAAAGTTCTCCTTTGAGTGATGCGCCTGCAACTTGCGTGTTGACGCCTACCGCTGTTGCGTACCCCGGCTGTGCACTTTCAGCATAGTCAGCGACATAGCCGTGAAAAAGGGTATCGCCAAAGGGAATGTCGTTGCGTTCTACTTGCACTACGCCGCCTGCGGCAGAAAACGAATGCGCCAAAATATGCGGGCCGCGTAAAACGCGATGCCGGTGTGCGGTTAAAACTTCTGATGCGACGGCGTGGTCGGGTGAGGTGGCACTCATGTCACCACAAAATGCACCGTCTTCTGTCAATTCGACGTGGCTCCCTGAAAGTCCCTTGATAACGGGGCGTGCGGCGGCAGGACCCATGGAACGGATGGCTACGTCGGGTTCGTTTTTAATAGTCTCTGCGATAGTCGTTGAAATCTCGCGTTCAAGCTTATCGCCTTTCAAATCATCATCTTCGCGGAGTCCATCCAAAATCGCTTGGGTGGGGCCTTCCGCCTGCACCACTGAACTTCCCAAATCTTGAACGAAGTCCTGCGTCGCTTCCTGTGCAAAAGGAAGATGAAGGAAGCCCCCTAAAAGGAGGCTCCCCATGGCAGCCCTAATAAGGCTAATCTTCATCTTCGTCTTCCTGGAACGGGCATTCTTCGGCATTCAAGGCCTTATCTACGATGACCTTGATTTCCGGCGTGCGTGCGTCAGCGTGATCATGATGGTTCACCTTCAGAATCAAGGTGGTCATGCCTTCCTTGACACCCTTCAGGTGGAAACCCCAGCCGCCTTCCCATTCAATGTCGAGAATCTTTTCGTCGCCCACGGTCCAGCCGAGGGAATGTTCGTCATCCTTAGGGCCCGAGACTTCTTTTTTGTCGGAGTCCAGGAACTTGATGTTCAAATGTTCGCTCAGGCAATTTGCATTCACGTGAAGTTCCTTGTGGCCTTCATCGACCTTGCCGCGGTATACGCTATAGGCAAGGGAATAGTCTGGCCAATAAAGGTTCCAGCCTTCCACTTCGAAATGTTCGTGCTGGTCGGTGGATGCACTGTTGCTGTCGCCGCATGCGGCAAAGAATACGCTGAGGATAATGCCCAAAAAGGCGAAGGAAAGAGTCTTGATAAATTTCATTTTTCTCTCGTTTGAATACAACAATCCTATCCGCGAAAAGATTTGCGGACAATACTCCAAAACACCGGGCGATTTTTCGCGAGGCAAAAAGCAGGATATTGCGGTTAAAGTTTTAACGAATTATGCCGAGAGAGCGGGAGGGGCGCGGGGCCTCGAAAAATGGAACTGCGGGTTCGTCCTGAAAACGCGAATTTCGCTTACCAGTTCACCGATAACCACCAAAAATACGGCTACATCGGGGACGTTGCCGTTAAAGTCGAGACCATTCTGTACCAGCGCGCAGACCGGGCAATCGTCATGCTCGTCAAAGTCATCGTGATGGTGCTGGGCGATTGAAAGCAGGCCCGCCACCACCAAAACAACGATTATGGTCTTCCAGAACTTCATTAAATAATCCAGTCAAAAAAGAGTTTATTTTCCGGACTGCATTTCCGCATTACGGACTATCGGGTACGAGGCTCCGTCCTCTTCTTCAAGGTAGTCGAAATAGCCTGTAATCATTATTTCTGCACCTTCGGCGGGGTATTCTTTCGGAAACTTACGGGGTTTTGCCAATTCAAAGGCGAGCCCCTGCGAACAACAGGCGAGAGCATCTTGAATCACGCAACCATAAAAACGCCGTTTGGATTCGTCATCGTAGTAGCTCGAAAAAACACCCTTCATCTTGATGTACTTTCCAATGTACTTTTGTGGATACATCACCATCTGGTAAACTTGGCCGTAGACCATGGTCCCACTCATACGCGAAAGGTCTATATCGAATTTCTTTTTACCGCCAGGTTCCCCTGCAAACAAGGTGGCAAAGGCAAGTAAAACAGCAAGAAGGACTTTAGACAACTTATACTCCCCTTCCCTGAATCAGGCTAATCGAATAGAAGAGGCCAAAAGCCACAATATCTGCCGCCACGATAGTGGAGCCTACGGGAGTTCCCGCAAGAATGGCGACAACGATTCCGATAAGCGAACATACGACCGAGATAATGGCCGAGGCGACCGTTACTGCAAAGAAACTCTTAAAAACGCGCATGGCCGAAAGCGACGGAAACACCACCAAGGCTGATACCAGGAGGGCTCCCACCAGGTTCATGGCCAGCACTATGATGACGGCCACGATGACTGCAATCAGCAAGTTGAATAGGGTCGTGTTGACGCCGGTGGCCTGTGCAAAATTTTCGTCAAAGGTAATGGCAAAAATCTTGTGGTAGAAAAGAATAAATACGGCAAGAACCGCAATTGAGAGCGCTATACACAAATAGACTTCTTCTACCCGGAGCGTCAAAATTGAAGTGGAGCCGAAAAGGGTCGTGCAAACGTCACCCGAAATATTCGCCGAAGTAGAGAATACGTTCATCAGCAAGTAACCGATGGCAAGTGCACCGACCGAAACCATCGCAATTGCCGCATCGCCCTTGATGCGGGCATTCTTTCCTGTGCATAGCAGAAGTACGGCTACCGCCACCGTTACCGGCAAGATGAGCAACATGTTGTTCGTAATCTTGAGTACGGCTGCAATGGAGAGTGCGCCGAAGGCTACATGGGAAAGGCCGTCCCCGATGTAGGAGTAACGCTTGAGTACCAAGGTAACTCCCAACAGCGACGAACAAAGCGAAACCAAC
>JAEEGL014977756.1_pt1 | contig 13601 bp, 15 predicted proteins | sample 9134231 | NCBI WGS metagenome assembly JAEEGL01 (sample SAMN16246548, study PRJNA631951) | gut metagenome | biome: gut microbiome; feature: rumen; material: fiber-attached | host: Bos | place: Iran: Karaj | collected 2018-10
CTTTGATGGTCACCTGCCCGAAATGAAACAGGTTGTGTCGGTCGTAGAGGTCGTGATCCACCGTTGCGATCTTTACTTCTGGGCCAATCAGCACGTTGTCCTCTATCACCACCTTCCCCGGCGAGAGAATCGTAGCCCCCTTGTTGATTGTGACATGCTTACCGATCGTCATCCGGCAGCCGCAGTCGCAATAGAATGGCGAGACGATGGCCACACTGTCATCGATCTCATGCTGGAACAGCTCTTCCAGCAGTCCCTTGTAGTCAGGATCAGTAGGTTTCTTGGCCGAGATCTTCAGGCACAGCTCATGGCTCCTGATCATCTCGCCCTCTATTTCCCGCATCCGAGGATCGCTATGATAGCCCGACCCCGTGGCATCTATGACTTCAAACATACCTTATATCTATATTATTTGGCAAAGGTACTAATAAAAATCCAAACCGCCATGCAGTTTGGATTTTTTTAATGTTTCGATTTTAAATTAGATCGTCCTGTCACCTCGAGCGCCCTTTGTCACCTCGAGCGCCCTTTGTCATTTCGACTAAGCGAAGCGCATGGAGAAATCTCCTGAGATCTCTCCACTCACTCCGTTCTTGCGTCCCTTCGGTAGCAAGCGACCTAAGGTCGAGCGCGGTCGAGATGACATTTAATCATCATCGATGGGACTGTCGTCGCCACCACCGCCGCCACCGTTGTTATCGCCGCCGGTATTGCCGCCGGTATTACCACCAGTGTTACCTCCGGTATTGGTGCCGCCGCCATTCTGCGAACCGCCCTGCTCAGAGCCCTCGCCAGATGCTGAACCCCGCTCGCCCTTGGCAGCAGCGACCTCTGCCTTGGTCTTGTCGGTCCAAGCGAGCTTGGCATCCTTCTTCAGCTCATCGCGAGTGAAGTCACCAGTGCTCTGCGCCAGGAGCTTGATCACCTTCACGGCAGGTCCCGTCTTCTGACCCTCGGCCAGCTGACCGATCGTAGCAGAAGCCACCTTGTCGTTCTCAGCGTCGTAGAGCGTCTCTAGCGCGTTGGCCTCTACCGTGGCCTTGAAGATGGCCAGGTTGTCGATCTTCACCGTGTTGCCCATGAGCACCATCTCACGCACACACTTTACGAAATCGATAAGGATACCCGTGATGGAACCCTCTGAGAACATGGTGTTGTGCTCGGCCATGTGGTGAGCCATTTCCTGGACTCCCATCGTCTGTTTGTAACTCACGCGGGCGTAGTACTTACCCGCCTGTTCGGTTTCTGAAGTTTCAGTCACCTTTGAAAGATACAATTCAATCATACTTGTACTGTTTTTTATGGTATTATATTATCAAGTGGACCAGCTGCACCGGGTGGCCCCTCCCGCTATGCTTTTATGGTACAAAGATAATAAAAATAATCGAAACCACCAAACATTTCCGCAACTTTTTTCGCACTATTTTTCAGATAAAATAACCCAGCATTATGACGCGATAATGCCGGGCTATTTACGTATAAGGAAGGGTTATTTGAGAGGGATCTTCCGCTTCGTCAAGAGGTAAAATTCACTATAGTCCTTGCAGCCTGGGGGCAGCTGATGATGCACCAGCGAGGGCAGCACTTTCTGAAGTTGCAGGAAGAGCCGTTCGCCGGGCTCGTCGCGGTCGGGATACATGTGGAAGCTAGTTGATAGTTGAGAGTGGATCGTTGATAGCAGCTCCACATCTTTCTTCTTCAGCAGCGTGGCCGAGGGGATGGCGATCGCCTTGTGGCCTGCCGAGAGCATCGCCCAGCAGTCGCTGCAGCGCTCGGTGATATAGAGCGCCTCGCCCGTGCTGAGCAGGCTGAGTACAGGCAGGTTGTAGATGGTGCACTCAGCGCCTTGCGGGAATCGGAAGCGGGGTAGGGCGCCCTTCACCAGATTGCGGTTCTGGATGCCTATCAGCTGGCCTTCGCGATTATAGTAGGGTGTCTGCAACCACGGCACGCCCTGCTTGTCTTTCCACGATGTCAACCGGCACCAGCGCACCACGCGCGCATCCAGCCTGCGCTCCTCGAAGAGAAACTTGCGGGCCTCGTCGTTCAGCCAAGGCCGCTCAAAGAAACGCTCATACCTTGTCGCATCGAAAGATGTCTGATGGCCGATGTCAGATGTCTGAGGCTGCCACTCATCAAGGATGATATTATGCTCATCGGCCAGCCATCGGCACGCTGCCTTAAAATCCACATGCAGATGATGCATCACGAGATCGATAGGTCCGCCCGAGGCCCCGCACACGAAGCATCGGTAAGAGTTCCTGCGCACCGAGAAAGACAGCGAGGCATGATGATCGTCATGAAACGGGCAGAGGCTCTTGTGCATCCTCACCCTGAGCCCGAGCCGCTCCGCGACCCCCTCAATCGGGAGGTCGCGGAGCTTTTGAAGTTCAATTCTATCCATAACTATTCACTATTCACTTTTCACTATTCACTTGCGAAGCGCCTAAATATTCCTCCGTCTTGGTGTAAAGTCCCGTCTGATTCGAATACTCGATGAACTTGCGATGTACCCACTTGCGTAACTGGCTGTTGGTTCCCTCCCTACTTTTGCCGAGCTCTATACGGAGCGCTTCGAGCTGGGCCTCGTTGAAGGTGTCGGGCAGCGAGTCGAGCATGTTTTTAGGGCCACGGCGCTGAGCCTCACTCTCCACGTCGTCATCCTTACCCAGCATGTTGCCAAAGAGTTGCATCTTGCTCCAGAGGTCGTGATAGACGAGCCACTCCACCAGTTCACCCATCGATTTGGTCCAGGTCTGATTGTTGAGTACCCAAAGGATGCAACCCGCCTTCCATGCCGACACCAGCGAGCGATGCGACATTTCAAACAGCACGTCATCATCAGTCAGGTCGGCCAGCGTGGCCATGTCAGCAGCCAACCGGTCGGTCAGTTTATTCAGGGGTCGGATGATGTAACGACCCTTGCAGAGGTCGAGACGTGCCAGATACTCGTCGAGTTTTTGGTAGAATTCGTCGGGAAACTTTCCCAGTCTGGGGATACGCCCCTCACGACTGCCACGCGGCTTAAAAGAAAACACCATGCGCCCAAACGTACCGTTAGTCAGCTCGTATTTATAGAACTTACGGGTTGAGTCCGGATTCGACGAGATCGTGATGCAGGCTCGTAGGAGTGGGTTGCCTGTAACACCGTCGGCTGTGGCGCGCAAGGCACCTGCACGGGCACGGTCGTAGATGTTGCGAAACATCAGCGACACCTGTTTATGACTGCCACACAGCTGGTCGGCCATCTCCACCTCAGGCAGGTTGTAGTACTGCGTGCGTCCGCCCTGCGCCTCAAGGCCAATCGCGTTCTTGAGGAAGGCCGGTTTGGTAGTGTCAGTCGGTGGAAACCAATAGGCCAAAGTCGGCTCGGCTGTCTTCTTCTTATTGTTGGGCTCGGTCTTGTTGAGTCTCTGCCATTCCCGATATTTGTCCTCCTCCGCCTTGTCGTGCTGGCGGAAATCGCGGCAAATGGCTTCTACAAGCATTGGATATTGTCCCTTATTATCACCACTTTTTGCCACGAGATTGGCCATCATGCCCGTCGGTTCCTTCCAACTGTTGTCGGGATACTGAAATTCCGTGCCGCTGATGTGTGCGCCTAGGACAGGGAAAAACATCGGAACCATTGGTTCGTGAATCACTTTTGAGGCCTGCGAAAGCAGGATTTTGATACATTCTGTACCTTTACCGAGGTTCGGCATAGCGGGCGCAGTCGCTTTTGAAATGTCGTATTTCATTGAATATCAGCTTTTTAGATGAATTAATATTGGTCGAGCGTTCCAGTTCCAGTTGTTCCAGTTGTTTTTTTGATGTCCCAATAATCCTATAATATTATATATAACTATCTATATATCAATTAGTTATATAATATTAATAGGGACTTTTGTACCTCATTTTTTAATTGGAACAATTGGAACTGTCACGCTTCGATCACTTCTCACTTCTCTATCAGGCCTTCGAGCGCCCAGAGCAGTTCGTTAGCCACGTCACTAGCAAATTGTGCCACGTTGAAGTCGACATCCATTTGCATGGGTCTGAAGTTCGGATGGTAGGTGCCGTCGTTGCGTCGGGTCACTGTGATGTACTCGCCTCGGAACACCTGCGGGTTTCGCTTTTCGGGAGGCGTCGGAATCGTCTCGATGAAAGTGTAATGCTCGTCCGTGTCACGAGTGAGCACACCCTGATAATCCTTACCAAGCTTTGAAATACTGTCGCTGTGCAGGATCGTCTTGACGTCCATGCACAAATCCGTGTTGGATTTTAAAATAAACTCTTTCATTGTTCTTCTAAGTTGAAATTAATACGAGAGAAGTCTTGAGAATGGGCCCTACACCAATCGCTTGATGCACAATTGATTCTCTCGGCTTCAACTCAGATGAATGATTACTTATTCAGTTTCACGATGTCGGTAACCAAGATGTCTTGAAATACCTGAAGTTCTCTTTCGTGTCCCTGAAATTCGTGGGTAGAGAAACGGAGCGTGGCCAAGACCACATCGCCCTCGTCGAACTTGCACGCCGCCAGATTGCCCAGCATGGCGCACACATACTCATTTTCAAACTTCTTGCCTTGCAAGCGTCCTTCGGCCGAGCGTGAGCCGCCCAGTTCACGAAGCACGATATTGCACTTCTGAATCTGTCCGCCCTCAGCTTTTGTTGACTGTACGCTAAAGGTCTCACCCTGGCGTACCACTCTGAATGGTTTTGCTTCCATTTTTACCTTTGCCAATGCCTTTAGTGGTCGATTGACGGGGCAAAGGTCTGAATTATAATTGGGTGAAAAAATAAAAGAAAGTTTCACTTAAAACTTTCACCAGACTATCTGACTGATAGTCAATAAAAAAGGATGCCTTCTGGCACCCCTAAACTTTCACAAAACTTTCACATTCTGTGTTTCTTTAAGACTTCTTTTACAGCTTTTTTTACCATTTTGTCATCTGGTGACATTCCCAATTCTCCTCTTATAGAGTGATCCTTTCCCTTCTCAGGTTCCAATAGTTCTGACATTCTCAGGTTTGATGTATTTGGGGTAATGATCCCATCTAAAACCATCATGTGAGATATCCTTGCTACAAGATTGCGATTAAAAACGGTACCTTTCTGACTACCTGGATTATATATCACTTTACCTACATTTTCTTGTTCTAGAATCTCAGACCAAATCTGAATATATTCGGTCTGATACTCTGTAGTTACTACAGGCATCAATCTTTCAATGTATTCCATCAATGCTTTTTTCACACCAACCTGCCTAACATCTGAAGTTTTATTTTGTGGTGACTGATAACTAACATGAACGCCGTCACCTGTGATGACGTTAATTTGTGAATTTGGGAAGTTACCACCTTCAAACAACCCTCTTAACTTTTCTATCTTTTTATCTATCTCTTCCATTTATATAGGCTAGTGTTTCACTTCTGTCACATTCCCGAGAAAAGCGTTGAATTGATCAACTTTTTCTATATTTGGATTGTTCAAAATTACTTGAGGAGTAGTTTCTGTAAAATAACCAGCTTTTTTCATTTCTTTATATGCTAATTCCCAAGCATTATTTCCACTAAACATTAATTGCATTATCTGCTTTGCATAGATTCTCTCTGTTAATGTATCGAATCCGTTGAATCCACTAATGATTTCATCTTTCGAAATATGAATTCTCGTCAGTTCAGCAATCTTCTTGTCTTTTTCTGCTAACTCCTTCTGATAAGATACTAGTTCATACCAACCTTTCATTCCTTCAACACGACGAAATAGAGTAGGTGTGGTTTGAAGTTGACGTCTGAGCGTAGCTTGAATATTACTTCCTGGTTTATACTTAATAATGGGTATAACACGTGGATATATGTCCCTTAACCTGGCTCTTCCACCAAGTTCCTCAAGGGCTTTTCTCACGGCCTCCTTATGCGTCATTGTACGTTGCTCCTTCATATAGCGCACAAAGATACAAAAAAAGTCGATCACCACCTATACATAGATCTTTAGTGGATCTATTTTTGATCTTATTTAACTATTTCGATGTATTCCTGGTAATGAGATATATGGGCAAACTATGCAAAAGAGGAAAGGAATTATAACTGTTTTCCTGCCAATAATTCCTCTGCCAGCGCTTTCACCCGCTGTTCTGTAATAGGTTCTTCTGACGAATACAATGCCTGCGTCTGCGGGCTATTCATTACCAGTCCTGTAGCATCTCTTGGCTCGATGTCGTATTCTGACACCAGATAGGCTGCAAGGTCAGCCATCAAATCCTCAAACTTCAAATACCTCTCTTCCATATTCCTTATTCTTTGATTAGTTCTTTCAATGCCGCTTTCGTGCAGAAGCAATACTGCACATATTTGCTCCCAAATTGGGACACGTTCTCTGCAAAGTCGAGTAGCGCTTCTGTGTCCAGATAGCGAGGCCCATACTTTTGTTTGTGTCGCTCAATCTCCTTATCCACAAATGCATCAGCCACAGGACCAATCACAATGTCATAGTCGTGAGTGAATGTTTTGTCAGAGCGGTTCAGAATGATGAATTTCGACCATTCAGCACTAAAGCCTTTGAACTCCTTGATCTTCAGACCATGCTCCTGCGCCTTTGTTGGATAATACATAAAAGGAGTAACCACCGGTTCACCGCCATCTCTGCTGGCCCTACGCTTGGCCATCAGGTAGGCTCGCTGCCATTGTTGTGTCAAGTAGAAGCCACAGCCAAAATCATTCCTTGACTGGCACTTCTTCAAGTTAGGCTTCACAATCTCGATATTGCTGCCATGTAAAAGTCTCATACAGCTTTCTTGAATTTCTCGCGGTTCCGGTTACACACTTTGTCAAGGTCGCTCAACAGGGTCTCGCGTGGCAGCGTCTGCTCGTAGGCATAGTTCTCTTCCAAGAACTGGATGCCCTTATACACCAGCAGGTAGCGGTAGGCATCTGCAAACGTCATTTTCTTGCTATGTGCATACCACATCACGCCAATTGTCACAAAGCGCACACGCTCCACTCGTTTCTCATCAGGCTCTTTCATGCCCATCACCTGGATGCTGATTTTTTCACCCATCGCATCCATCAGTAACGAAGCGTCCTCAAACGAGATATGTGTCTGACCCTTCTCTATCTTGCTGATGCTGCTCTTAGGCAGCCCCACGCGCTTACCCAGTTCCTCCTGAGTAATCTTTTTGGCTTTCCTCACCTGTTGGATAGTAGCCCCCAACATGCTGCCGTTTTCCTGTGTTTCGAACTTATTCTTCATTTTTAGTCCTCCATTCGTGTTGTTATTACAGCGCAAAGATATGAAAAATTTCCGAAATGAGAAACTTTTTGGACGTTTTTTTGCTGTTTAACTGAATTTTTTTCGATAGGGCATCGAAAATAGCATATATTACATCTACCGAATTAATCCCATCCCTCATCATCATGATTCTTAATTTGAAACGTGTTGGTATCATCTCAAATAGAAATTCATTCAAACGCCATTATAACCTCTTCGTATTTCTTTATCCAGTATGCTCCACGTTCAGCCTGATGCTCCAATAGCCTCGACTTGTTGAACACCTTGCCTTTCGTTTCATCCAAAGGTTTTTCCAGATGGATAAGCCAATAGGTATTGTCGCGTGTGGGCTTATAGTCAGAGGTATGTGATGCCATTTCCGCTACCTGTTCACGAGTTTTTACCTGTGGTTTTAAACTGGAGATGCGACATAGCTGTGCCTTCTTAGAATCCTTGCCAAGAAAAGCCAGCACATACTCGGTCCCTAACAGTTTTGGCATAGATAGAATCTTACTGATGGGCAGTATGTAAGTATGCGATTTCTCAAACCACTCCCATTGTTCTTCAGAACCTATCCTGCCAACAAGAACATGATGAGGCTGTTCGGCCTGAATGGCACCATTGAAGTCCACCAGAACCATTTCCTTATATGCCTTTCTCACCTCTTCATTCTCCAGTTCCTCACGACGTTTTGATGACAGTTCAAGATAGGACTTTTCCATATCTATACCCAGAAACTTCCTGCTGAGTAACGATGCCGCAACGCCAGTAGTACCACTACCATTAAATGGGTCTAGCACCCAGTCACTTTCTTTGGTGGATGCCATGATTATTCGAGCTAATAAACTTAAAGGTTTCTGCGTAGGATGTTTGCCACATGACTTCTCCCATTTTGCAACAGCAGGCATTCGCCAAACATCCGTCATCTGCTTACCGTCGTTCAGCTGGCGCATCAACTCGTAGTTATAACGATGCTGGGCCCGTTTTGATTTCTTAGCCCAGATAATGTACTCGGCAGAGTGCTTGAATACACGATGAGAAACGTTATCAGGTGGATCTGTCTTATTCCAGGTTACCACATTCAGTATTTTGAAACCCAATTCAGATAACTGATCCGCAACAGAAAAGATGTTGTGGTGAGTACCGCTAATCCATATGGTACCATTATCCTTCAATTTGTCTTTGCAAGCCGACAACCAATTATAGTTAAATTCATCGATAAACTCTTGAGAAGGAGCTTTGTCCCAATTTCCTTTATCCACACAAACAACCTTCCCACTACTAACGCTAATGCCACCATTACTCAGGAAATATGGCGGATCTGCAAATATCATATCGAACTTGAAGTCGAACGCCTCAAGTATCGACACACAATCACCTTCTACAAGAGTGAAGTCTTTGTTAACGGAACGGTAATATGGAGTAATCGCAGCCATTATTCCTTAATCAACTTAATGATTTTAAACCACATATCAAGAGTATATTTTGTAAAACGAGTAGAATCAGGAGTGAGCTTATATTTCTCAATAATATGTTTTACATCGCCAATATACCTTAACCCCTTTTTTCGACATTGGCGAAGTTGCTTTCCAGTTAATATATTTAAATCAACCAACTCGCTCAACGGCGTAGACAATTGAAACTTAGAATGTTCGCTTCGTTCTGTCTTCAAATAATGGCTTCTGGTATTGTTGGCTTTTTCTCGACGGTTAATAATTGTATATCTATTCCAGTCATTGTGCAAATTATTAATAGTTCCATCCTCATATTTTACAATGATACGAAGAGTATTTTTACTCGTCTTTTTTGCAATCACTGTACAAAGTTTAGAATCGTATTTGATAATATCACCTATCATTGCCTCCTTTATTACAGAATTACTACTATATTTTATTTCATTAAGATGATTATGTTGATTTGATTTGGATGTATGAGATACCTGTTCATATTTTAACTTGTTATAGGAAACAACATCTATTACGCCATTAGTATATTCTATAAAAATTTTTGAATACTTTCCATTTTGAATTATTTTTCTTACAGTACAATACTTCTTGTTATAATATATTTCGCCCCCAACTTTAAGATTGTCTATTTTATTAACATCTTGTGGTAATATTTCCGATTCCTTCCTATATGTTAGATGTTTCTGTTTGTTTTGTATGCTTATTTTTTTATCTGGATCAGAAGGCTTTCCATTATGCTTTCTTTTATTTATAGATAACTTGGGTGTTTTTTTTGCATTATCTGGAATATCATCTTCAACCTCATCTTGCACCCAAAATCCCTTATTGTCTTTTCCTTTTCTATACAATAATATGTCTCTGAGATGTCTGACCGTTTTTTCTTTAATTTGTCTTGCCCTTTCACGAGTTAAACCAAAATAATCTCCGATAGTCGCTAATGTTTCTTCCCTTCTGTTAATACCATAAAACATCTGTAATAATTGCCGTTCCCTTTTCTGCAGACAACTTAAGAGCTTTTTGACAGAAAATTGAGCTTCATTTTTGTTTATAGAATCCTCAATTGCATTCGTCCGACTCTCAAATGCATCCATATTGTCAGACAAATGCATCAATGACTTAAGGTTATATGGAAGTCCGTCTAAATATTTGATTCGTTCAAGATCAGGACTCTCATTTATATCTATATCGTTAATAGAAGGAGAATAACCATTTTCTTGCTCATAATGGTCTTTGAAGATCCTAATTTTTCGATATAAATACAATTGATTCAGAGGCAATCTTATCATATATGGCATACTTGCCATTGCAAGTGAAATTGATTGTAGAATCCATGACTTCGCATAATTAGAGAAACTGCGATATTGTGTATAATCAAAACGCTCTGCTGCTTTAACAAGGCCAACATTACCTTCTTGTATAATATCTTCAAGGGGAGCTCCTTTCCTGCAATATAGAAGGGCGATATTCGCCACAAGTCGTTGTTGACTCATTATGATCAGATCAAACGCATTTTTGTCTCCATTACGATATCGCTTGAATAATTCAATCATTTCTTCATTTGAATAAACGCGATATTTTGAAATCTGATGCAAATAGGAACGTAATGAATCGCTTAAATCTTCCTCTAAAAATCTGCTGATGTTGAATTTCTGTGGTATCTCGATAGAAGTAATGAGCGTCTCTTTTGTTTCTTTAGGTTCCTCAATTTCAATCGAACCTTCTTTTGCGAACCATAATGAGGAACTGTCTTGATACCAAAACGGAATGTTATCAGTAGAAAACATTATATCTGCCACATAGTATTTGTCCAAATCAAGTTCCATGGCGATGTCCTTGATTTTAAGACCATTATTACGTAATAGCAGAATATAAATTCTCCTGACTTCTTCCATGTTTACAAATCTGATGCCCTCATGTAATCTATGATTTCCTCACACCAGCCAATTAAACACTTTGTACGTCGATCAATAACAGCCTCTCCGTATTCTGGATAAAGTGACCTTACGATTTCTTTACCATCTCTAACCGCTTTTCTTTTGGGATATAAAGCCGTTTTGGCAAATAACTGACCAATGAGTTCATGTTTGATGATTAACTCAAATATCCTCACCTTTGCACTTTTGGGGTCTGTCATTATATCCTCGCCTAAAGGTGTCAGTTTCAGGTTCTCATCAATAAGGTCAAGGAAATAGCAAGCATTGGAATAATAAGACGCCTGACGCAATTCAAAGTTATTGAACGAAGCTATATCTGCTAACGTACAATTCATTGTGTTACCAATGAGTTTGAACGTTCTGATGACTGTAGCCAGCGTGTTTGCTTGAGGGAGTAGTTTTTTCATATTTTAAATATCCATTAAGTCATTCTGAACCAGCATAGTATAATACTTATGCAAGATGGTGTATCTGTCATTCTTGCTTTTATCAGCAAAATCTACCCCGAGTTTCTTACATAAAATAGGGAAACCGCCATTAGCATAATACTCAAATGCTTGATACATTTTGTTGCGGTCAGGATCGTCTTTTGGCTTTTCCCGTAAAATAGATTGATTCCCTTCCTTCAGATAAGCCAAGAAATTTATGATCTCCTTTTCCCTATCCTCAAAGTTAATAATCTGAACAGGTTCTGCTTTATTGGTAAAGGGAACAAAGACATCGTTAGCATAGCCAATAAGTGCAGAAATTACCAATATCTGATGATAATCATTGAAGATTCTTAACTCTCTCCAAAGATATCGCATCTGTTCTTCTTGGTCAAGATTGCGATTTATACGATAAGTAGTATCAATATTGATTGGCATAGTGTTTATTTTATATAAGTGATACCTTCATTTTCATCTTTGAATAATTTGGTTTTTGAACAAACTTCAGGTTCGACTAAAGCAGAAACTCCACCATAGCTCTTATCATCAGCCATCAGGATTATCTGATTGGCGAATGTATGAATGTACTGAGCAACATTCTCTAAGTTCTTGCCACTCAGTTCCGTAAAGGGAGAGTCTATGAGGAAGGGATAATCATGCGATACTTTCAATTTATCAGAGGTTCTGTCTTCATTAGAGTAATCTAAAATAGCTTTGGCAAAGGCTAGCGAATTTACCTTACTTTGTCCGGTAGATTTTCCTTCAGCTACTCTGAGAACAATCTTCTCATGGATTTCGCTCTGTGTGCATCCATCATCCTCGTAGGTTTTCATCTGTCCACTGTTTATCCAATTACTATGCAGAGTGTCATATTTACTCTTAACATAAGTTACAAGACGGTATTTGTCTTTCTTTTCATGTTGACACAAATATATGCGTCTTCCTTTATCTTCACTTAGGATAGAATATGCCTTCGTAAGATAATCATTGATGCTTAATAGGGATAATTCGCTATTACGCTCACCTATTTTCTCAATTGCATTTTTATAAAGATCCAATATATTCAATTGGTCTTCGAGATACTTAAGCATCTCTTGGTTTCCTGAAGCAGATTCTAACTCACTCTTTGCTTCTTTCAGACGCTTTTCTTTTCGTTCCTTTTCAAAAGAGATCCGTTCTTCGTCCTTTTTTAAACCGCCTTGCTGTTGCAATAGTTTTGTTCGTTCTGCTTCAAGTTCTCTTATAGTTCCTGAAACATTAGTTACTAATGATTGAGAGATTTCTGAGAGATTGGCCTTGATTTCAGCAACTTCATCTTCGTCTTTTTTCATCGCATCATAAGCTTCTTTCAACAATCTCCCTGTGCGTTTCTTCTCACCCTCGAACTGATTTGCCATATACAAAAGGGTGCTGCTAATATTGTCAGGAGGAAGTGTTGACAATAACTCTGTCAAATGTTTTTGCATATCAGCACCCATGTCACATCCACAAATACATTTGGGACGTTTTAGTATGTTTTTGACTGCCTCTACAGTTAATCCTGCAGGAATATCAACATTATCAATTGAATTCTTAACATCAAAAACTAAGCGATCTGTCACTAATGCATATCCATCAGACAACCTTTGATAAAATGTTTCTGTGCTTTTTTCAAAGTTTTTCTTGGCCCTATCTAAATCTCTCTCTAGTCCTTTGCGTTTCTGCTCAAGCTGCTTCGCTTCTTCCAGTTCAGAAAGTCGTAGAGAAATCTCTTCCAACTTGCCAGACACTTTTCCTTGGTTGATTTCTATCCCGCGAAGATTGATGCCAGCATCTTCAATAGCTTCTTCTAATTCCTCTATCTCCTTTTCGAGATCTTCTGCAGAATCATTACCAGAATTACGACTTATTCTTTTTTTGTCATTATGGATCTCTTTTTTCACATCTTTTATCTCGCACATACAGAGTTCAAATAACTTTTCGTTTGTAACGAGCGAAATAACATTCTTAATTGTAGTTTTGGATTGGTCATCAACCATGTTGAGTTTCTTCATACGTTCACCGTCGAAGGTAATTCCTTCCAAAATTGACTTTGGAATAATCCTTGAAAGTAATTCTTCGACTTTGCTTTCGTCTTCTTCTGCTAGTGAGCGTTCACCGTTTGTTTCTGTATGACTTAACTCAACCTTTACTCTTGAATCTACTTTATCATTCAATCGCATGAAGGTCTCAGTGCGCTTGATGAAATATTCAGTCCCTTTGTTAGTAAAGGATAATTCTACCCAGCAATCTACGGAATTTGCGTGCTTATCCACTTCCAACTTATGGTGTAGGGCCGAGTTTAATGAGTATGGGGTTTCTTCCTTCTCGCGCATACTTTTGAAGTTAAAACCATAAAGCACCCACTGGAAAGAGAATAGCATCTCTGTTTTTCCAGAGCCATTGACACCCATCACTAAAGAAATATTCTTAGTGCTTGTAGTGTCAAACTTAATTGTAAGGTCCTTAAAACAACGATAGTTGTGGTATCTTATGTAA
>JAEEGL015883166.1_pt1 | contig 13601 bp, 17 predicted proteins | sample 9134231 | NCBI WGS metagenome assembly JAEEGL01 (sample SAMN16246548, study PRJNA631951) | gut metagenome | biome: gut microbiome; feature: rumen; material: fiber-attached | host: Bos | place: Iran: Karaj | collected 2018-10
GAGCCTCAGCAACAGCGGCACTATGCCGGAAAGCTGAAAAATCTCGCGTGGCAGTCCTGAAGCCACGGATTCAAGCAGAGGTTGGTAGGTTGATTCTCGAACACCTTGGGCTTGGGAAATTGAAGGACAGAAAAGAATGAAAAGGATTGGCTATGTCATAGAAGAAGCAATAGAATGGAGCAACCTGAACGAAGCCTTCGATACGGTTGTTCACGGCACGAAGCGCAAGGAATCTGCCGAGGGTCAGGAATTGCTTGCCACCCGGAAAGAGTTCCTTGAAAGTGTCGCTGCCGAGATTGCTTCCGGCCATCTTGATTTGGGTAAAAGCCATGAAAGGGATATTGTCGAGGCAGGAAAGAGACGCCATCTGCAAATTTTCAGCATGAGGGCTCGTGTCAAGGTAGCCGCAGTGATGATTCCCGTTGACCGTCATCTTCGCAAGAGGTTTATCCGCACGACTGCAAGCAGCATAAAAGGAAGAGGCTTGCACGATTTGAAGTCATATATAGAGCGTGACATAAAAGAGGATCCTCATGGTACGATGTACGCATACAAATTCGATGTCAGGAAGTTCTATGATACGGTTCATCATGATTTTGTGCGCTATGCCTTGAACAGAGTCTTCAAGGACAAAAGGCTGCTTGACATCTTTGACCAGTTCCTTACTGCTTTTGACAACAGTACATTCGACGAACTTTATGACGACGGCATCGGCCTGTCTATGGGCTTGCGTTCATCGCAAGGTTTTGGAAATATCCTTTTGTCGACATTCCTCGATCATTATCTAAAAGACGTGTATCAGGTCAAGCACTATTATCGTTTCTGTGACGATGGCTTGATACTCAGTGGCATGAAACTGTTGCTATGGGAATATCAGGGAATAGTCCACAGGCAAGTTGAGTCAATCGGTCAGGAAGTGAAAGACAATGAGAGAGTCTATCCTATAGAAGAAGGCGTTGACTTTCTCGGTTATGTTACATACCCTACATACTCATGGATGCGTAAGCGGGTGAAAAAGAACTTCGCCCGCAAACTGCATAAGGTAAAAAGCCGCAGGCGGAGAACGGAACTTGTCGCGTCGTTCTACGGTATGGCGAAACACGCCAACTGTCGTAATTTAATGAAGACACTATTAACAGCAAACGAGATGAAAAAGTTTTCAGAACTTGGTGTTTCATACACCCCATTGGATGGCAAGAAGCGGTTCACGGGTGAGGTAGTCCGCCTTGGAGCCATCGTAAACAAAGAGATTGAAGTCCACGATTTCGAGAGGAATGTCAAGACCTCGCACGGTGACGAGCGTTACCTTATTTCATTCCGTGACAAGGCTACGGGAGAGTTCGGTAAGTTTTTCACCAATTCGGATGAGATGAAAAGCATCCTCGAAAGCCTTTCGGGAATGAAAGAGGCGTTTCCTTTCGAGACCGTGATACGGAGCGAAATCTACGGCGCAGGAAAAACCAAATACAAGTTCACATAATGAGAGACGATTTCTATAAGTTCAGAGACTCGGAAGCAGAAACCAACAAAGTGTCGCGCATTGCGAAAAACCACTACATCATTCTTTTCGGGCACGGTGTGGAAGAGGATGATGACAACACTGTGTTCGTTTGGCGCAAGGACTATGACCACATGCCGAGCAAGGCCGAGGCGAAAACCGACATCGAGGCGCTTATCAACGGACAGACCGACAACAAGATTCTTTCGGGCCTCCGATGGAGAGGCAATTCCGTTTGGCTGTCATCCGAAAACCAGTTCAATTTCAAGTGCGCATACGACATCGCCGTGCAGACCAATGGAGCGAGTTTGCCAGCAAGATACAAACTTGGACAGGACGAGAACGGCACACCGATCTACTATACCTTTGAGGATTTGGCCACCTTCACCGACTTCTATACCAGTTGCGTTTCGTGGATTTACAACTGCATCAACGAAGGCTGGACCGAGAAGGACAGCGTGGATTACGATGCGATGTTTGGCGAATAAATCGGCTTTTCGGAAAAACATTTGAGACCTCTTTAGGACTATTGGTAGAATAAAGGCCGATAGTCATGGCAATAGCCAAAGGAACGATAACACTCAACAACCTCACCGATTCGCTTACGGTGCTCATTTCGCCGTCGAGTTGCGTCATCAGCACGGATTACAATGGCGGCAATCCCGATCTTACCAATGCGTATGCAGAAGTGACTGTAATGCGTGGCAGTGCGCTTGTCGGCTTTACGTTGTCGTTTGCATCATCGAGCAATCAGGGAATCGGTTATTCCATCATTGATACTGACAGTTACCACAAGCGGATTGCTGTTACTTCCTTACCTAATGGTATTGTGTCTGGCGCGTTGGCATTCAATCTCGTCACACAGGACGGCTATTCTACACAGGTGAACTTCCAGTTTGCTGTGATGCGCGATTCGAGTATGTTCGACTGGATCCAGGATTGGGAGAGCAATAAGACTACCATTGGCAGTACCTATCTTATCACACCGAAGATTTTTGTTGGCCATCGCACAGCGAGTGGCCCTGGTCTTGGAACACTAAGCGGTGTGTATATCGGACCAGATGACCAATACATTGGAACGGTTGGCATGTATGGTCTTTATGAGGGTGAAGAAATCTTCCACATCAACAAGGACGGTGGTGTTATTGGCGGATGGACCATCGGGACAGATTATCTGTACAGCTCACATGTGCTGTTGGGTGCCGACACTTCGTATGTCGGATTATCGCCATACGAGCTGACAGAATCCATTGTTTCGGCCAATGGATTCTCGCACAGGGCAGTGGTTCGTGAGCATGGCGGTGTGGCTTTGTTCTTCGAGTTTGATTCCAATAACAATGTGGCAGACTATGGCCTTGAAGGGTATCTTCCTGCGATTGAGTCTGGCGGAAGATTGCTATACCAAAAGACATTCAGCCTTGGTAGCGAGAACAAGATTGCTGCATGGCTTTTTGACACCGAAGCCTTGTGGATTGGTACGAAATCCAATACGGCAAATTCGTTCACATCCACTTCATCGAGCATTACCATTGGCACAAACGGACTTCGTGGATACAAATGGCGGCTTGAATCCAATGGTGTTGCTGTTTTTGCAGGAGGTGCTGTGTCTTTTGCCGCAAACGGGAGCGGATATGTTGCAAACCAGAATTTGAGTTGGTCAACGACTGGCGCGGTTACTGCTTGCGGCGGGAAGGTCGTGTTCAATACAGATGGCTCCGGGCATGTTGCCAACGGCAACTTGAGTTGGTCGACAAGCGGAGCCATTTCTGCATGTAATGGGAAAGTGGCTTTCAACACAGACGGCAGCGGTTATGTGGCCAATCAGAACATAATTTGGGACGCATCTGGAAACATTGAGTTTGCCGGGTCTTCGATGGAACTGACCGGCGCCATCTATGTCAAAGACGAAAGAGAAAACATTAAGGCTGGAATGCTTGCAACGGGTTCAGGTTCAAGCGGCATCAGGTTCTTTGCGGGGTCCTCGACTCCAGCAAGCGCACCGTTCCGAGTTGACGAGACAGGATTGCTTTACGCATCAAACGCAAACATTACCGGAAGCATTAGTTCTACGAGCGGCACCATAGGCGGGTGGACCATTGACACGGATTCTATTTTCAAGGGAACAAAGGCGACGACGGGATTCACTGGTTCGTCTGGCTCGATCACCATCGGCAGCACTGGTATGAGGGGGTACAAGTGGCGTATTGAGTCGAATGGTGTCGCCGCTTTTGCCAACGGCAATGTGTTGTTTAATGCTGATGGATCAGGAAACGTGGCAAACGGGCTCGTCAGTTGGACCACAAACGGCACGTTGACCATAGGAGGCTCAAATGGGACCACTTTACAGAACGACATGGTTCTTACGGGTGGAATCAAGGTAAAGAAAAACGGCGTTGTAAAGGCAGGAATGCTTGCCGATGGATCCGGTTCTTCTGGTATTAGGTTCTTTGCAGGTTCAAGCACGCCGTCTTCGGCTCCATTCAGGGTTGATGAAGATGGTGTATTGACATCAACAAACGCAGTCATTTCTGGACAGATTACAGCAAGCAGCGGTTATATCGGCAATTGGATTATCAATACAGCGGCCAATGGCGGCACCATCGTTTCTGATAACAGCGGGACCCCAAAGGTAACTCTTGATGCCTCTGGAAGCATAAGGCTGTATATCAACAGCATGGAGGCTTGTATAGAACACATGATTTGCGGTGGTGAAGGTTATTCCAGAGGAATAGGCTCCGAAATCAAACTCGACGCCGACCTTGGTATCATCAAAATCAGAACAGTGGGTGACGTTTCCGGTGGTGTAGGGTCGGTATTACTTACACCTACGGGAATATATGCTGACAGGGCGGGGATGCTTGCCCCTTCAAGCGATGACACCTATTCCCAACGAGCAGCCATCGTTGGAGATGGCAAGTCGACACTTGTCGCTACAAGCCACAATAACGGCAGTGATGAGAACTGTGTGATTGGCGTGTATGGTTCCGCAACGAACACAAGAGCATCGTCGGCTGCGCCGAGCTATGGCGGCTTTTTCGAAGGCTTGAAGATGCGTGGGTTGTATCTTGGAAGAAAAGTCATAACAGCGACTGGCAGCCATCAACTCGACGAAAAAGACACCCTTGTCGTTGCGCTGCCGCAAGTGAATGGTACGCCTGCAAATATATACCTGCCAACGGAAGGCGCACACGAAGGTCGTACAATTATTGTCAAGTTGCTCAATTCAGGCGAGGCAACTGTATACCCAGGTAGCGGATCGTACATGAATTCGACAAGTAACACAAACGGAATCATGATTGCCAACGGGGAAACATGGGTTTTTATTTTGGTTAAAATACCGGTGACGACATCAGGTGGTTCGTCTGCTGGCGATTCGTCTGGAGACGAAAGGGAATCGGGAACTGGAACTGAAATAAGCGGAAGCACTACTACATATTATAACGTTTGGACATCAATGAAAGCAAGTAACCAATGAGAAGAGACATAGAAGTAAAGGCATTGACTTGTGATGTGACGCTTGAAAGCAAAAAGCGCATCATGCTTTATCCATTCCAATGGGTGACAAACCCGACAGGACTGCAACGCTACATCTATGGCGAAATCATAGTCCCTGCCTATGTGTCTGAAAACACATTGAGACAAAACGGAATGTATGTCACGATACCTTATACGCCGAAATATAAGGAGTTTATGGTCCGTGTCAAGCGGATGATAGGCTCGACCTCGTTTGTCTATCTTCAGAATCCAATTGACGGTTCAGATTGGTTTACGGCCAAGGTGGGGATGTACGGCAGGTCTGCCGAAAATGCCTTCGCTTCGCAGTTGATGCTGATATCGGAAAAATCGCTTCATGTGATGGTTGATGGCGGCAATGCCATGCTATATGATGCTGACGAGTTGGATTTCAATATCGTCAAGGCTAACAAACAAAATGGCAATATGCTGTTGAAATGTGTGCCTACCAACAACTACCGCTATCCAGTTACCGGGGTTGGACTTGTACGGTGGACAAACTCTAACATCGAGTACACAAGACTGTCTGAAATCCTGCAACGCGAGTTCCAGGACGACGGCGTGACCGTCATGGATGCCTCATACGACTTCAACACCAAGGACCTTTATCTTGACCTTGACACAACTTTTGTAGATTTGGAATAATGGCGACCTATACTGTAAAACCGAACCAGAACATCTTTGATGTTGCCATCATGCTTCACGGCAGCGTGGAAGGTTTGTTCGACTTGCTGATCAGCAATGAATGGCTGAACATGACAACCGAGTTGAAGGCTGGAATGAACCTGGAATACCATGAGTTCTACAAGACAAACGAAGGCATCGTCTCGGAAATCGCTGACCAAGGCTATCTTGCCGCAAACGGAGAACGGCATGTTTACCATAAGAGCACGGAATTGCCACTGGTGTTCGTCTTTGCCATTGCCGACAACGATACCGAGCGGATGTGGTTCAGTGTCTCGGCAGAAAGTGGTTCCATGCTTGTGGACTGGGGCGACAACTCCGACATGGAGGAAATAACCTTGTCGACTACGGCGACCCGTATTGAGCATTGGTTCAACGACAAGGTTGATAAGCGCAGGGTGAAGGTGTATGGCAACTTTGAACTCAACACTTTTGACGCGGAAGGCATACCAGGAACCATATACACAATGCGTACTGTCACGGTTGACGAATTTTCGAACCGTAAAAACAAATACCCGCTCGATGGACTATTGCTTTTTGAAGGCACTTATTCTGTGGATCTGCGCTACGCCAAGGTGAGAGACCTTACGCCTATCGGCGATATGAGCCTGCAAATGCTTGACCTGCGCGGTGCAGAAATCGGCAGCGACGCGGTTGACGACTACCTGACTTACATCGTCGACAACTATGGAAGCAGGCGTGACTGCACGGTCTTGCTGACGACGGAGCCTTCAGCAATCGGGATGGCCGCAATACAGACCATCATCGGCGAACAGAGTTGGAACCAGAGCGGTCATTGGGTCTTCAACATCAACGGAACGATTTATACATACACTGGAGAATAATGGCAAGGACATTGACGGAAATATACAGCGCGGCAAAAGAGAAGCGCGATGAGTATCTTGAACTGACCGAGTTCCACAACAGTTCGAAGATGTCCGTTTTGGACGCATTCACTTGGGTGGTGTCTGCCTGCATTTGGGTGTTTGAGGACATCATTGATGTGTTCAAGGTAGATTTGGCCAAGGATTTGCAGTTCCGCATAAACGGCACGGCTGCCTATTATGCCAATGCCTTGCTGAAATACCAAAGCGGCGACGAGTTGCAGATGAACGACGAAGGGACTGCTTTCTCCTATCCGAACATCGACATTTCAAAGCGCATCATCACAAAGGTGAGTTATTCAGAGGTGCAAGAGGAAGGTTTCAACGACAAGATGCTGTATCTGAAGGTGGCTACCGGTGAGCCTGGGGCATACGAGCGTATCAGCGACATGGAGCTGCTGTCAGTTCAAGCATACTTGAACAAGATTTCGTTTGCGGGTACGCACGGCGTTGTGGTGAGCAGAAACGGCGATGTGCTGATACCAAGACTTACAGTGTATTACGACGGCGCCGTTGGTCCCGAAGAAGTGTATGCCAACATCGAGGCTTCTCTTAACGACTTCGTGCAGAACCTTCCGTTTGACGGCGTGGTGTATGTGCAGAAAATCATCGACGCGATACAGAAAGCCGAGCATGTGGTGGATGTGTACATGGGCGAGAACCAAGGTGTTTTCGTCGCGCAATACGACAGCGATAACCAGCTTGTCGTTCAGGACACCGATGAGAACGAAGAACCTATCTATGAAATGCGTGTCAGCCGTTCGTTCGTGCCCAATGCCGGATTCGTGAAGCAAAGCACGGGAGAGGATGTTGAAGAACAGTTCCAGAAATGGGCTGAATCCATAACACTTGTTGTGGAAGGACAAGAAACAGAAACTGAAGAATGAGGTACAAGATTAATTTCGACAAGACCGTGAACCAACTTGTGCCGCACTACATCGGCGGCAGAAGGCTGATACTGTACCTACAAGCGCTCGTTAGCCCATTGCAGGCATTGAATGATGCTTTTGTCGAGTGGGCAAAGGAAACGCGGATAGAGGCATCCATGACCTCACAAATATTCAAATTTGAGTGGTTTTTGAACAGGAAGTTCAGACGGTATTTCGCCAACCAAGATTCGAGGATTATCATAAGCAACGGTTCGTCTCTTGGTGTCCCTCTTTATTGGCAGTCGGAAAACATGCCCAACACGGCATTCTACCATCAGAATGGCGACGACCAGGGAAGCATTGAGGACAATCCTGCGTTCTATTACAGTAACGAAAGACTGACAGGAAGCGGGTTCAGTTTTGTCGTTCATTCGCCAAGACCTGACACCACATTGATAACGCAATCCTCATACGACAGCCAATTGCGTTACTGGATTGACAGATACAGACTTGCAAGCAAGACATACAACATACAATATCACGACTAATGAAACAATTTAGCGCACAGACCGGCGGACGATACACCTTTGTTGATGATTTAATCAACTTACAGGATCTTGCACTATCAATCGTAAGCATCTTCGACAATTGCGACAATTTCATCGTGTCGGGATGTGAGATTTCAGGTGACACGGTGTCGCCTGGTTATGTCTATATCAACAAAAAGATACGCTGGTTTAACGGTGCCACGGGCGTTGAGTTCCCGTGTTACATCTACGAGCAGAACATGGCCGAGACCATGACCTATGCCAACGGTCAGGACAAGGTTGGAAGGCATATCTACGGATGTGCTTTGGCTGCATCGGTCCCGTCGAGCAACGACCCGCTGACCAATGCCGCGCCGCAATACATCCAACTGACAGAGCGCGGTGGCCTGCGTCTCAACGAGGCGTTCTTTGGCTCCAACTGCCTACTGTTGTCGGCTTCTGACACTCAGGTTGTAAGAAGCGACGTGCTCTTTGCAGCGAACGTGTCGATAGACGGCTCGCTGAACCTCGGTTCGCTGACAATCGTCAACGGCAGTTCAACAGGCCGCTTGTATCACGACTCGAACGGCAGGTTTGTCCTTTCGAACAAGAAAGGTTCCGGCGCCACTTACGGTATGAGTATCGTGCATGACACTGGCTTTGTGTTCGCTGCTGACGGCTCGAACATCTTGAGAGTACATTCGAGCCAGGTGACGGCAACCGTGCCTTTCACAGCACCGAGAGTAAGCACGTCAAATGTCACCATCGCATCGGACAACATCTACGAGCACGCCACCAATACCGACAACGGATGCCTGAAAGTCAATATGCTTGGCTACAACGGCGGTTCAGGCAAATACCGCGACACCATGATTGGCGACGGCAAGGGCACGGCCATTGTTTTCGTTGATGGTTCTGCTGCAAGAGCGCAGATCAACGGAACGGTTGTCGCAATCAGCTCCGCAAAGGAAGCGTTTGTACTGAAAAGCACATATCCCTGTTCCGACGAAGAGAACTTTCTCAAGACCCTCGTGATCGAAGACTCTGAGGCGGTCGTTGCCGCTATCTTCGGTTACAATTCAGCATCTGATTCTGTACATTCGAGTGACAGAGGTAATCTACTGTCAATCATCAACAACATCGGCAGTATCAACATCGTCGGAACGGGATATGTGAACATAGGTCCTGTAATCCAAGAGAACGGAGTGGCGCTTTCAACGAAGTATATTCTCAGGTCCGAATTGCCGTCATGGGTGTTCGGCAACGCACCAACGAGCGGTATGACACAGGAAATTGCTGATGGCAGGTATGCGCGATTGACCAACGGACTGGCACAATTCATCCGTGGTTCGAACACCGCATCGGTGCTTTGCAGCCAGATAGGGGCGATGACGCAGACGCAAGCGGATGCAAGGTATGCAAAATTAAGTTCCTACCTTGCAGATATGGCCCGTACTGATTCGGAAAAAGCGCTTATCAGGCAAAACATCGGAGCGGCGGCGAGCAATCAACTTCAGAGTACAATATATGATTCAGGGTGGAAGGACTTGAGAGGAGGACTGCTGTTTGCACGCCAATGGGGTAAAGTGGTTTCTATCCAAGGCACTGTTTTTACTACACCCGCTGGAAACATATCGTTTGTCATTCCGGCAGGTATCGCCCCGCCTGCATACGATGTTGAGTTGTTGGCCCCAGAAGCAACAAGAAGCAACGAAACCCTTTTCTTCCGGGTGAAGATAGCGGCAGGGGAAAGAAATGCAAGAATAACGCATTGCCCGGAAACAATGGTTAATTCGCCAGTAACAGTCACATTAACTTATATGGTAGCATAATGTTCAAAGTACACAGAAATCTCTATGATGCCCAGGAAAACGGCAAGGAAGTGAAAATTGAGACACATGAAGTCAAGTCAGAACCGAAGATTGTCGAAACAGTCAGGGCCGTCGCACAGGAAAGCGAAGCAGAAAAGCCAGTCAAGAGTGGCAAGAAAAGGAAGAAAGCCAAGAAGGAAGAGGTTTGAGGACATCCGGCTCGGCTATCTCATGCGCTATCGTGCGCCGATCGAGTTCGCGCTGATAGTTGATTCTTGCGGGGCAAAGGATGCCCCGTCAGCCGACATCATCGAAAAGCTGGCCTACATATCCGACAACAAGTTCTTCAGGACGATACAGTTCAGGAGAGCGTTGATAGACTATCGGAAAAACGGCTTGAGAAGCAAGAAGGCTTGGAGTGTTACCCACAAGACAAAACGCTGATTTTGAAAAGTTTTCGCTGTCCATACATTTATCTGGAAAAAGTGTTACTTTTGCCGGAAATTTGATTCGTATAGTTTCTTTGTTGAATCCGGCAATGTAAACTTAATGAACAAATGTGGCCGTGAGAATCCCACCAGGCCAAATTCCGACAAAAAGAAAGAACTTTTCGACAAGTATGTGATGCCCAACTACGATTTCGTGAAGAAATTGTGTGAGCGTTACACGGCCTCGCGGCAGGATGTCGACGAAAACTTCAACGATGTCCTGCTCAACCTTTACATCTATATCGAGACATACGACGAGAGTCGCGACCTGAAAACGTGGCTCCATGTCGTCACAAAGCGTTATGTGTTCGGCGTAAACAAGAGGCGGATGCAATATGGCAATTCATTGCAGGACATCGAAACTGTTTACGGCACGGACTGTGAAGACAAGCCTTGCGAAATGGAATACTGCGACGGCGGCTACCACGACGGCCTGTCAGTGGCCCTCGACCTCATGCCTCAGATACACCGCAAGGCGTTTGAAATGCAGATGTCCGGGTATTCCCTCAAGGAGATTGCGAAGATACTGAACGAATCGGGCGAACTCGAATCGAACAACATCAACACCGTGAAGACCAGGGTGTTCAACGCGAGGAAGTTCCTGCGCAAGCATGTCGACAGGGAGGGGAATCTCATCATTGAAAACAAATAATCAAGACTCTATGGAAGAAGACAACAAATTGAAGGACGAACCCATCGTTCAGTTCAGGTCAATCAGCGATGTGGTCGCATTGCAGGTCAAGAATCCCGAAATTGAGGAACCGCTTGCGGAAATCTCCGGCTATGACCTCCGCGTCAGCTTCAACTTCAAGTACCTGAAATCGCTGGAAGACGTGGAGATTGCTTCGGCGGCTATCGGCGACCTGTTCAAACAAATGATGCTTGAGGAATTGTTGGGCAAGCGAAAAACCGAATAACACCGTCAGCCACTATTTGTGAGTAGAAAGGAAAGCGTATGCCAGACAATGAAATCATACCAGTGAGCGAGGCTGAAGTGGTTGCTCCCGTTGAAGCAGGTGCCATGTTGCCAAATCCTGTCGGACTTAACGACCGTGAACAGAAGTTCTGCGAGTTGTATGCAGCAGGCAAGGCACCATTCGCCGGTAATGCCATAAAATGCTATGAAGAGGCTTTCGGCGGCAACGATCCATTGTCGGGCATGAAGGCACACATTCTCCTGTCAAAGAATGAGGTGCAGCGATATCTTTCGACTATCAGCAATCTTGATTTCGACAAGACGAAGTACATGAAGGAGTTCCTGAACACGACGCTGATGAACATCGTGGAAGAAATGTCCACTTGTGCAGGTGCCAAAGACAGGAACGGCAACACGATACCACCTTCGTCATGCCGTGGAGTTGCGGTAAGTGGAATCAAGCTGCTGATGGATCTTAACGGACTCAAGGAAGGCGGTCATGATGCCGAGTTGAAGATAAAGAACGAAAGCGGCGGAAACATCACGTTCAACGTCATAGTCCCCGCAGGCACGAAACAGAAAGAGGAGATTGGCCAATGATGGAGAATGACATCATCGTCGTGATACCGTCGAAGAGATTGTCGGAAATGCGCATGGAGCCTCTGCTGAACCATAAGATGGAAGTGACAGAGCCGGTCTATTCGAAGGAAGGTGTGTTGCTTGGGTGCTGGGCCTCGTTGATTGACGAGACTTTCCTTGGGGAGAAAGAATGGTTTATACCTTACGAATCAATCTTCATAATGAAATAAATAATGGACCTGACTCAAGTTATTACTGACTTCATTGTCACTGGAGGTTTTGTCAGCCTCTTTCTTATCACGGAACGCAAGACAGCGGCATCGCTCAAGAACATGCAGATGATTTTCGACACATTGAAGAAGCAGCATGATGATCTGCAAGTGCGATACGACCGCGAGACCGACAAGGTTGGGAAACTCTACACTGAAATTGACGAGTTGCACAACAAACTTGATGCTGCGAACACACAGGCTGCCACCGGAAAACTGAAAAGGTGCGACAGAATCATGTGTACGCATAGGCTTCCACCGATGATAGACGAGTGGAAACTTGATTTAATGGAAGATAACCAAATTGAAGGAGTATATAATGAACAAGACGGGCAAAACTAACATTGGTCTTGTCGAATACGCGATGAGACAGCTGGGCAGACCTTATTGGTACGGCACATTCGGCCAACTTGCTACAAAGGCCCTGCACGAAAACCGAAAGAAGGCATACCCGAAGTATTATACTGCTAACGACTATCCAAAGCAGTACGGCAAAAAAGTCCATGACTGCATCGGGCTTGTCAAGGGCTATTTCTGGACCAAGGGTGCCGACTCAACCGAATATGAGTATTGCAAAGTGTTTCCAGATGTGTCTGCTGATGCACAATACAGACGTTCGACACGGAAGGGCGGAACCATTTCAACACTTCCAGAGGTGCCTGGTGTGCTGGTCTTTATGGACGGGCATGTTGGCGTGTATATTGGCGGCGGTTGGGTGATTGAAGCCCGTGGACATCAGTTCGGCGTTGTCAAGACCAGACTCAAAGACCGTCCGTGGAAACGATGGGCTTTCGTCGACGAGTTGGAGTACATCGAGGAGAAACCTGATGTCGACGAGGACAAACCTGGAGTAATCACTAATGTAAGTTGCAACTTAAAATGACGGAGAAGCTAAAGATTGCGTTGGCGGCATTAGCCGTCGCCTGCTTGCTTATTGCTGCAAGTTTCTCCGCCGGTTGGCTGGCGAGAGATAATCGGATCACGCTGCCAATATCCGATACAACAACTATCGTGACAATAGATTCGTTGGCTATTCAAGGGACGGATGTAAGACCAGATTCTGACTCGTTGATTCGCATAGACAGCATACCTTACCCGGTCCCTGTACCTTATCCGGTTATAAAGTATGTTGACGGAGAAAAAATAATCATACACGACACGGTAGAAGTCTATCTTGCAAGAGAACATCGGCTGTTCAGCATTCCAGACACTTTGGATGTATGGTACAGCGGTGTTGCACCGAAGATAGATTCTGCCACCGTTTATATGCACCATACTACGCAGATCATCAAGCAGCCGTATGAGGTTCCTAAACAGCCGTTGCTTACACTTGACTTGGGCATCGGGAACCACCAGTGGCAGCAACTCGACCCCTATGTCTTTGCAAGGGCGACTGTCAATGTCAGCAAATGGAAGATTGAGCCTTATGCCGGATATTCATACACGCAACAGCCGCTGTTCGGAGTGAGCGTGTCGAGAAGTTTTGTATTGATAAAATAAAACGGCATTTCCGCAAACCTTGAAACGGAATCCGGCCTATTCAAATAATAAACCAACACTTAA
>JAEEGL017064456.1_pt1 | contig 13601 bp, 10 predicted proteins | sample 9134231 | NCBI WGS metagenome assembly JAEEGL01 (sample SAMN16246548, study PRJNA631951) | gut metagenome | biome: gut microbiome; feature: rumen; material: fiber-attached | host: Bos | place: Iran: Karaj | collected 2018-10
AACGCTTCCGTATCCAGGGATAATATGCGGCATTATGATTCCAACATTTTAGACTGTCCATGTTCTTATCAATGAAAATCGTCAGATGTTTGCCTTTCCAATGCCCCGACTACAGCCGAGGCTGACAGATCAAATTCATAGTAGTTTATTATACACCATCACCACGGATTTTTCCACTATAAAAAAACGGCACTCTGCTGTGGCAGAGTGCCTTGCTGGTTTTGTGGTTAAACGGCTTTGAACAGTTTTTGCGAGTCCTGCGCCTTGCCCGCGAGCTTTTCCTGCTCCCGGCGGGCCAGACGCGCGCAGGCCGGGCGCGCACGCGCTATCCATACTCAGCCCATACGGTCAAGCTCATAATACGCAAGGAGATACATCTCTCTCCCGCTGCTCTGCCAATAGATAGGCGAGCACACGGCTGTTCCTGTGTGCACGGCTGTGATCGCCCCTGCGGCGGCGCGCTGAGCGGCTTCTGCCGGAGTCAGATGATAATACATGAGCGGGATGCCCTGCTCGCTCCAATAGATGTCCAGATCCAGCTCGTAAATGGTGAACCGGAAGCGACAGGTCCCGTCCCGGAGCCTGCAGGCCTCATCCACGACCGTAAAGCGGTTGTAACTCTCCCCGTCACCCGCCGGATAGTAGAAGCGGCCGTTTTCATACCAGCAGTGGTTCCAGTCAAACGTGCCGATACCGAGCGCGGCGGAATAGTCCTCCCCCTCGACGGGCTGAAGATCCTCCGGATAGGCGATCCGAGGGCCGATGATCTCAAAGAACTTCTCGCGGGTCATGGTCTCATACCCGTCTCTGTACTCCATCTCCGTCGGCCGGTTGATCTTGTTCCAGAGATGGGCGAAGGAGAACAGCTGCGCGATGTACGTATCGGTGGAATCGTAGTGATCGAAAGTCCCGAGTTCGCCGAACCATTGCTCGGAGAAATTGCTCAGCGAGAGGTTGGCCGCATACTGCTGCGCAGCCGAGAGGGGGAAAGGCGTGCCCTGTTCCAGCGGCCTCGGGGTGTGCGTTTCCTCCGGGACGCTCACATCCGGCGCGCTTGTGAACAGGTCGATGCTGTGGACGCCCAATGCCGGCACCTGCAAAATGGGCTCGAAGTTTTCATCCCAGGTCGTGCAGATCCCGTCCAGCAGCGTATAATACAGACGGTCACCGTTTCCCAGATCGACGAGCGTGAAGCACGGCCAGGCGGGCGCCTCAGTGACTGCGACCTTCACGCCATCACTTTTGCGGCAGATGTCGTAGCGATTCTCCGGGTGATCGATAATTTCCCCGTAGCCGTATTCATTCATTGTATAACCGTCCAGATAGTAAAAGCCGTCGTCAACGACGTCGCCGAGCCCGCCGCCGATAAGTCCTTCCGGCCGCGGCAGTTCTTCGTAGCGGCAATCATCCACATGTGTTCCGCTGAGCGTGAACAGCATGGTGGGGCTACCGGCGTTAGAGGCGGGTATCCAGCACAGGTACAAATCCTCTGTGAATGATCCATCGGCAGCCAGCCCACGGACAACAGAAATGCTACTGAAAACCGGCTTGGTAACAAGTTCGCCGGTCCGCGTGCAGAAGCCGAACAGATAAAAGGTCAGCGCATTGTCTCCTGTGGAGTAAATATCGGCGACATAAGGGATCAACTCTTCATCGCCTTCATAGGGGAGCACGGTGTCGAGGTAGGCGTACACGTCCTCCACCGTCTCCAAGCAGTCAAGGCTCACATCCTCCGCGGAGGCAACGGCCGGTTTTGCGGCGGCTGTCTGCCCGGCAGCGGGGGCGCCGGAGGGGACCGGCACGGCCGTTTCCGTCGTCTCCGTCCTTCCGCAGGCGGCCGTCAAAAGGGCCGCAAGAAGGATAAGGAGCGCGGCTGTTTTCTTCCATGGTTTCAGTAAATCTCTTTTCATAAATACATATACCTTTTTAAGATCTCTTCTGCGCCATTTGGCGCGACGCAGATTGTTCTTTCCGGAAATCCGGGCTTACCGGGCCTTCCCGTCACACCAACAAAATCAGGGTTTTTATTATACACCTCCTCCGCGGATTATTCCACACAAAAAAACGGCACTCTGCTGCAGCAGAGTGCCTTATGGTTTTTTGGGGTTAAACTGCTCTGAACAATTTCTGCGTGGACGGTTCTTTCCCCGCGAGCTTTCCCCGTTCCCTGCGGGTTTTCCCCGCTTCTCCCACCCGGCAAAGATTTCTTGCGCGGCGGACTTTCCTGCCCGGGATGGATATGATATAATAAAAACAACAGATCCTTATAAAGGATCCGGATGCGAAAACCGGAAAAGACCGAAGCATGATGGGGGTGGACAACATGACATCGGGTTCGGAAGCGAATACCGCGAAGAGCCCCGACGAACGGCGCGAGGCGGGCGATATCGCCGCCGCCGTGGAGCGCGTTCGGCGGATGGAAGCGCTTTTTGACCGGCTTTCCGGTGCGCTGCAGCATGAGCCTGCGCTTCTCGGATCGGAGGAAGCGCTTCGGACGGCTGTCCGGACTCTGTCGGCGTATCAGTCCGGCGGAGACTGGCAGCGGGATTATGAGCTGGATGAGCAGGGCCTGCTCCCCGCCGATCTCAAGCGGGGAGTGCTGTCGCAGGACGGCTTGTACGATCTGCTGTGCGCCCCCGAGATCGAAGCCGTGCTGGCGGACGGACCGGATCGCGGGGCGGAGCCGGTGCGGATCGAAACCGTACGCACGGGGACCTTCTCTATGGAGTTTTTCCGCTTCGGAAGGGGGGACAAGACCCTGGTCATCCTCCCGGGCCTGAGCGTTCAAAGCGTCATGGGCGCCGCGGACGCCATCGCCGCCGCCTATCGCCCCATCGAGGACGCGTATACCGTCTATGTGTTTGACCGGCGTTCCAATGTCCCCTCGCCGTACACGGTGAGAGACATGGCGCGGGACACGGCCGAGGCCTTCCGGGCGCTGGGCCTGAAGGACGTCTGCCTCTTCGGCGCGTCCCAGGGCGGCATGATCGCGCTGGTGCTCGCCATAGAGTATCCGGAGCTTGTGGGCAGGATGGTGCTGGGCTCAAGCTCCGCCCACGTGCAGGAGGCGCAGTACCGTGTGCTGGAGGAGTGGATCCGCCTTGCGAAGGCCGGAGACCGGGTCGGACTGTACCTGGCCTTCGGGAGAGAGATCTATCCGCCGGCGGTGTTCGACGCCTGCCGGGATTCGCTGATCGCGGCGGCCGGGACGGTGACCGATGCGGAGCTGGCGCGCTTTATATGTCTTGCGGAGGGTACCCGGGGTTTCGACGTGGTAAAGGATCTGGACCGGATCCGCTGCCCGGTCCTTGCGATCGGTGTATACGAGGACGGCGTCCTGGATTCGGATGCGACGATGGAGATCGCCGAAAAACTGGACGTCCGCCCGGATTTCCGGCTCTACCTGTATACGGGATACGGGCATGCCGCCTTTGACACGGCCCCGGATTACAAGGAGCGGCTCCTGCGCTTCTTCGCCTCTTGACGGGTTCCCGTACGGCGCGGGAGGACCGGGATCCCCCGCCGCCTGCTTTTCCCCGCGTCCTGTCCGGCGCTTGATTCTGTTTCCGCTGGACAGATATGGGGAAATATTGGTATAATAAAACATTCAAAACAGCTGTGCCGTCCCGCAGGGCGATCGGATCGGGAGGCCGGAGAAAGGGGGAGCCCCGTGAACAGACACAAGTGGTTTCTGCTCCTGCAGTCGATCCTCTGCATCGCGCTGGCGCTGCTGCTCGCTTTGGCGGCGATCCGCCTCTGCCGGGAAGGTCTCGCCGCCAGGGCGGAGGATCCGCTGGCACCGGTTTTCTCCCGCGAAAAGGTCGCCGCGTGTTTCCGGCCCCTCGCTCCTCTGTTTTTTGTCAGCGTCGGCGTGACGGCGCTGGGCCTGAGCCTGGGCGTGAAGGACGACACGGTCCGGAAACCCGGAGCGGGCGGAGAGCTGCAGAACCGATCCGCAGCGGGCGGAGGGACCCTGCGGGCTCTCCTGCTGCTTGCGGCGGTCGGCCTGATCGCGGCGGGCGTGTTCAACGGCAGCGCGCGGGATGTTTTCGGAAAAGCCGTGAAGATCTGTACGGAGTGTGTCGGCCTTGGATAAGACAAACACGGCGCGGCGGCGGGCAAGGCGCCCGGCGGCCAGAAAATGGATCAAGCTCTACAGCGCGCTGCTGCACAATGCGCATCTGAAGGGCTTCCTCGACGGGGAGATCTATGAGGGGGCGGCGAAATACGCTTGCGTCCCCGGCCTGAACTGCTACTCCTGCCCGGGAGCGGTCGGCGCCTGCCCCCTGGGCGCGCTGCAGAACGCGCTGGCCTCCGCCGGTCATCGCACCGGCTGGTATGTGCTCGGGACGCTCCTGCTCTTCGGCACGATCCTGGGCCGGACCGTCTGCGGCTGGCTCTGCCCGCTGGGACTCATCCAGGAGCTGCTGAACCGGATCCCCACCTTCAAAATCCGGAAATCCCGTGCGACACGGCTCCTGACCGGGCTGAAGTATATCCTGCTGGCGGTCTTTGTCGTCGCCGTCCCGCTCTGGTACGGCCTGAAGCACGGTCTGCCGCTGCCGGCCTTCTGCAAGTACATCTGTGCTGCCGGCACCCTGGAGGGCGCGGCGTGCCTGCTCTCCCACCCGGATAACAGCGGGCTTTTCGCGATGCTGGGGCCCGTCTTCACAGGCAAATTCGTCGTCCTGCTGCTCATCGGGCTGGCCTGCATCTTCTGCTACCGCAGTTTTTGCCGCTTCCTATGCCCGCTCGGAGCGCTCTACGGGCTGTTCAACCGCTTCTGCCTGGTCGGCGTGACGGTAGATGCGGACCGCTGCAGCGGCTGCGGCACCTGTGTGCGCCGCTGCGGCATGGATGTGAAGCGCGTGGGGGACCGCGAGTGCATCCACTGCGCCGAGTGCATGGCGGTCTGCTCGCAGAAGGCCATCTCGCTCAAGGCTGGCGGGATTACGCTGAAAGCCCCGGAGGGCGGCGCTCCCGGGGAACCGGCGCAGGCGGCGGAGAAGAGGCGGACCGCGGCACGGGTCATCCGGGGCGCCGCCCTGGCGGTGCTGTGCTTCGCCCTGATCTGGTTCAACGTCCTGGATCCGGCGCTGAAAACCGCCCCGGATCCCTCCGATATCCCGGCCGCGGAGGAGAGCGCCGTGCCGATCGGCGCCGGGGTCGGTATGCGGCTGCCGGACTTCACGATCCCCTGCCTTGATGGGACGGAGTTCCGTCTCGCCGATACCCGCGGCAGGGTGACCTTCATCAATCTGTGGGCCACCTACTGCGCGCCCTGCGTCAGGGAGCTGCCGTACTTCAGCGCGCTGTGCCGGGAGCACGGGGACGATATCGCCGTGCTCGCCGTCCACTCGTCTCTGGTGACGGACGATCCGGCGGCGTTCCTGGCCGACAGGGACTGGGACATGTCCTTCGCCGTCGACACGGACGACACGATCTGGCGGATCGCGGACGGCTCCGCCGCCCTGCCCCAGACCGTCGTCCTGGACCGCAGCGGCACGGTGATCTGCAACCGCAAGGGCTCGGTCACGCCCGAGATGCTGGCCGCGCTCTACGAGCAGGCCGCAAGGGGCTCCGCCGCGGATCCCCCGGCTCCCGCCCCGGCCGCGGAGGCCGAAAGGTATCGCATCCTGGTGACCGACGAGAGCGGAACGCCGGTCCCCGGCGTGATGGTGCAGTTCTGCTCGGATACGGAGTGCCGGATGGAGCGGACCGACGAGAGCGGCACCGCGTACTTCGATCCGGGAACGGGCCCCTGCACCGTCCATGTTCTCCGGGTCCCCGCCGGTTTTGTCCCGGACGATACGGAGTACGCCGTCCCGGAGACGCCGGCGTCCATGACCATCGTCCTCCGGGCGGAGGACGCGGAATAGAGCGACCCGTTCCGTCCGGTCCGAAAACGTGAACACAGCGCGTGACCGCGCATGATCCCATTATACAAGAGGAGGAATCACAATGCTGAACATCAACAAAACGATCCAAAACGGGGAAGCCGTCTTCACTCTGGAAGGACGGCTGGACACCATCACGGCTCCGGAGCTGGAGAGGGAACTGAAGGGATCTCTCGAAGGCGTGAGTTCGCTGACACTGGACTTTGAAAAGCTGGATTACATCTCCTCGGCCGGGCTGCGTGTCCTGCTCGCGGTACATAAGCTCATGGCGAAGCAGGGCGGGATGAAGCTCCGCGGCGTGAACGAGACGATCCAGGAGATCTTCGAGGTCACAGGCTTTTCGAGCATCCTGACCATCGAGTAGAGGGAGGAAACGACCATGAAAAAGATCACCGCCGTGCTGTTGACCGCACTGATGCTCCTGACCCTGATCCCCTGCGCGCATGCAGCGGGAGAGACGGTCTCTGTTGTCGGAGACACGGTCACGATCGACGATATCTCGATGCGGCCCGACGGCGCCGTCTGGCGTCTGTATGAGAACCAGGGCCTGAAGCTGCCGGTCCCTCTGGAGTACGAAGAGCTCCTGCTGATCGCCCCAGTGGAGGATCCTGAGGACGGAACGCTCTTCGACGTCACGGAAAAGGCCTCGATGGAGGCGGCCCTGGCCGCGGGCGAGGAGGGTGCCGGCGCCGGTTGGCTCTTCTCGATCGCCCGCATCGACGAGACCGCGCGGCAGAATCTGCTCTGCTACACGGACCTCTCCGGCGTGGAGATCTTCGCGAAGGACGCGGAAGGGATGTACTACGTTTTCCGTCACCCCACCGACGTGCGCTATGTGCGGGAGGACGTCGAGGCCATGCGGCGCGATCAGGAGATCTGGACTGCTCTCAACGAGTGGGCCTGGAACACCGTGCGCGCGGACTTTCTTGTGGAGAACCCCGGTCTGACGGCCGTAACGCAGGGGAGTACCGAGCTTGACCTATACCTCGCACGCCTCGCGTACATGCCCGGCGCGACCTACACCCTCAGCACCCTGGATTACGGCCCGCTCGCCCCGACGGACGGCTTTGACGCCGCGCCCTGGCTCGAGAAGCTGATGACGGGTGTGAGCTATGAACCGATCGAGGGCGAGGCCCCGGACGGCGAATACGTCGTGCTCGCCTTCCCCGACGACGGCGTGCGCTTTGATTTCTTCCGCGGGGACGAGAACTGCATCCGCATGGTCTGGGGCGAGTGGGAACGGCTCTTTATGGCCCGCTTCGAGGATGAAAGCGTCCTTGCGACGGAAGTCGTGCAGGACTGGTACGACGCGCTGGCCGCGGAGTTCGGCTTCGGTATGGCGCCCGCGGCGCTCCTCGGCGGCTGGACGCTGACGGAGGACATCGCGCTCACGGACAAGGCGTGGAGCGTTTTTGAGGAAGCGATGGAGGGCTTTGTCGGCGTGGATTACGAGCCGCTCGCCCTGCTGGGCACGCAGCTCGTCTCCGGCACGAACTACTGCTTCCTCTGCCGGGGGACCGTGGTCTATCCCGGCGCACAGCCCTACTGCGCGCTCGTATATATCTATGAGGACCTGCAGGGCGCGGTCTCGATCACGGAGATCGCGCCGCTGGACATCGCGGCGCTGTCGCAGGGCACGGGTGAATAACTGCTCTTCCCCGCTGTGAAGGCTGTATCGGACTCCGGTCCGGCCGTCGCGGCGTTTGAAAGACCAAATACGGGGGAATCCGGATTGAAAAAAGTGCTTGGCATCACCTTTGGCGGTTTGCAGAAAAAGACTATCCTGCTGGTTTTGTTCATGCTGGCGGTTGCCGTCGGTGTGTTTGTAGCGGTTTCCGTTTATCAGAACGAAATGTTGGTCCGGATCGTGGGCGAGACGAGGACCGAGCAACAGCAGGCGATCTCACACGCCTCCGAGGAAACGATGCGCCGCGTGCTGGAGGAATCGCTCGTCGAGACCACGGACCTGCAGGCCAAGATCGCCAACAACGATTTTTCCGAGATCATTCACGACATCCACATGATGCAGACGGTCGCCGAACAGATGTTTGCGACGCGCAGCGGGCAGGAAGCCGTGACGGTCGGCCCGCCAGACCTCGCGCTGGATGGGACGCCCTCCGCGATGGTGCTGTTCGAAGAGGGCGTGGACTACCGCTCCTCGCCCTATCTTGCCGCCGCCTGTGAGATGAGCGGTTACCTGCTCACTGTGCAGCGCCATTCCGACAAGATCGAAGGCTGCTATATCGGGCTTGCCGACGGCACGCATCTGGGGGTCGACAACTCAACCGCGGACAAATACGACGAGGACGGGACGCAGATTCCCTTTCCGGTTCGGCAGCGGCCTTGGTATAAGGGAGCTGTCGAGACCGGAGACGTGTTCTTTACGGGCATCGAGAAGGACGCCTTCAGCGACCGGATCTTTCTGACCTGCTCCGCTCCGGTCTATGTCGACAGGGAACTCTTCGGCGTTGTGGGCGTGGACGTCGTGCTGGAGAGCATGATGGATTTCATCGGCAGCACCTCTCCGGAGGACCGGAATTATGCCTATGTCGTCAACGACAGGGGACAGGTGATCCTTGCTTCCGGGACCGATGGCGTGTTCGCGGTGGAGCTTTCCGATCAGGCGAAGGATCTGCGCAGCTTGGGCAACGAGGAGCTGGCCGCCTTTGTCGACAGGGCGCTGCACGAACCGACCGGGCTCACGGCCCTTTGTGTGGACGGTATTGATTATTATATGGCCGGGGCGCCGTTGCCCGAAGTCGGCTGGGCGGTCGTCTCCACCGTGGACAAGGAGGTCACCGAGCGGCACGAGCAGCATCTGCTTGCCCGGTACGACACGATCAACGGGGAAGCGAGCGCCAGGTTCCGGAACGGCATGACCCGCACGAAGCAAACCGCCCTCCTGCTGATCATCGTCATCTTTCTGCTGGGTGCCTGCGCGGCGCTGTTCATGTCCGGCCGGATCGTCAGACCCATCGAGGAAATGACGAGGAGCATTGTGCAGAGCAGCGGCTCCGGCCATCTGTTCGAGATGAGGGACAGCTACCGCACCAACGACGAGATCGAGGTCTTGGCTGAGGCCTTCGAGGACCTCTCGAAGAAGAACAAGCGCTATATCGAGGAAATCACGTCGATCACCGCGGAGAAGGAGCGCGTCATTACCGAGCTCCAGATGGCGCGTGCTATCCAGAGCAGCATGCTGCCGCACGTCTTCCCGCCCTTCCCGGACCGCCGGGAGTTCGAGCTCTATGCGTCCATGGATCCGGCCAAGGAGGTCGGCGGCGACTTCTATGACTTTTTCCTGATTGACGATGACCACCTGTGCCTGGTCACGGCGGATGTCTCGGGCAAGGGCATCCCCGCGGCGCTCTTCATGATGATTTCCAAGGTCATCCTGCAGAGCTGCGCCATGCTTGGGAAGTCCGCCGCCGAGATCCTTACCAAGACCAACGAAGCCCTCTGCACCAACAATCAGGTGGAGATGTTCGTCACGGTCTGGCTCGGCATCCTGGAGATTTCCACCGGCAGGCTCACGGCGGCCAACGCCGGGCACGAGTATCCGGTCCTTAAGTGCGCCGACGGAAGCTTTGCACTTTTCAAAGACCGGCATGGTTTCGTCATCGGCGGCATAGAGGGCGTGACATATGAGGAATACCAGCTGCAGCTTGGCCCCGGCGACAAACTCTTCGTATACACGGATGGCGTACCGGAAGCGACGAACGCCGAGAATCACATGTTCGGCACGGAGCGGATGCTCGCGGCTCTGAACGAGGCCCCGGAGGCCGGACCGGAGCAGCTGCTGAAGAACGTCCGCCGCGCGGTGGACGGCTTTGTCAAGGACGCGGAGCAGTTCGACGATCTGACGATGCTCTGCCTGGAATACAAAGGAGGAAACGGAAATGAAGCTTGAACTCAAGGGCCGCATTGATTCCAACAACGCCTCTCGGGTTGAAAGGGACGTCATGGAAAAGCTTGCGGAGCGCAGCGGCGAGGCCGTCGTGCTGGACGCCGCCGCGCTGGACTATATCTCCTCCGCCGGGCTGCGGGTACTGCTGCGCGTTCGCAAGACACACCCGGACATGCGGATCGTGAACGTCAACTCCGAGGTCTACGAGATTCTGGATATGACCGGCTTCACCGAAATGATGCCGGTAGAAAAGGCCTACCGCGTTGTGTCCGTGGAGGGCTGCGAGGAGATCGGCCGCGGCGCCAACGGCACCATTTACCGCATCGACCAGGACAATGTGGTCAAGGTCTACAACAACGCCGACGCGCTGGAGGACATCCAACACGAGCGCGAGGTGGCCAAGCTCGCCCTGATCCTCGGCATCCCCACGGCAATCTCCTACGACGTGGTCCGAGTCGGCGAGAGCTACGGCTCGGTCTTCGAGCTCCTGAACGCCCGCTCCTTTTCGAAGATCCTCGCGACTGAGCCGGATAAGATGGACTGGTGCGTGACGGAATACGTGGAGCTGCTGAAGAAGATCCACGCGACCCTCGTCCCTGCCGGGAAGCTCCCGGACATGAAGGAGACGGCACTCTCCTGGGCGCGCTTCATGCGGGATCATCTGCCGGAAGCGGCCGGGGAGAAGCTCGTGGCGATGGTGGAAGCCGTGCCCCACGACGACCATATGATCCACGGCGACTATCATACGAAGAACGTGGAACTCCAGAACGACGAGGTACTGCTCATCGACATGGACACGCTCGCGGTCGGTCATCCGATCTTTGAGCTGGCCTCGATGTACAATTCCTTCGTCGGCTACTCCGAATACGACCACGAGACCATCCGGCGCTTCCAGGGCTTCGACCACGAGACCGGCTCCGCTTTCTGGCGCAAGTCTCTCGCGGCCTATCTGGATACGAGCTGCGAAGACAAGATCCGCGAGGTGGAGGACAAGGCGCGCATTCTCGGCTATACCCGCATGATCCGCCGTTCCATCCGCCGCAAAGGGCTCGAGACGGAGGCCGGCCGCGCGGAGATCGCGCTTTGGAAGGAGCGGCTGCTCGCGCTGCTGGACACGACGGATACGCTGCTCTTCCGCTTCGACGAGCTGGAGCTGGACGCCGTGCCGGAGAAGCTCGAAGAGGTGCAGACCTTTGTGGAGGAGCGCCTCGCGGAGACCGACTGTCCGCCGAAGGCGCTGATGCAGATCAGCATTGCGGTGGAGGAGATTTTCGTCAACATCGCCAGCTACGCCTATGCGCCGGACAAGGGCCGGGCGAAGGTGCGCGTGGAGGTTTCCGGCGACCCGGTCCGTGTAGCGATCACCTTTGTGGATCACGGGATACCCTACGACCCCCTGGCACGGGAGGACCCGGATGTCAGCGTGCCCGCGGAGGAGCGTGAGGTCGGCGGCCTCGGCATTTTCATGACCAAGGAACTCATGGACGATGTGACCTACACGTATCGGGACGGGCAGAATATCCTGACCCTGACCAAGAATCTATGAATATGGAACTGCCGCAGACGATCGACCTGCACATGCACAGCACCGTCTCCGACGGCACCGACAGCCCGGCCGAGCTCCTTGACTGCGTCAGGGAGGCCGGGCTGGGCCTGTTTGCGCTGACGGACCACGACGCGGTGAAGGGCTGCCGGAGCATCCGCGCCCTGCTGCGGGAAGGGGATCCGTCCTTCCTCTGCGGCGTGGAGTTCTCCTGCCGGGACACGGGAGGGAAATACCACATCCTCGGCTACGGCTTCGACCCGGACGCAGCGCCGATCGCGGAGATCACGGACGCCGCCCACGGCCTGCGCATGAAGAAGGTCCTGGCCCGGCTGGACTTCCTGCGGGACGAGTTCGGCTTCGTCTTCCCGGAGGAGGAACTCAAAAAGCTGCTTGCTATGGACAACCCCGGCAAGCCGCACATCGGGAACCTGATGGTCCGCTACGGCTACGCGGAGAGCAAGGAACAGGCGATCCGCGAGTTCATCAACCGCATCCATTTCCGCAGCGAGTTCCTCCGCCCGGAGCAGGCGATCGGAGCCATCCTCGGCGCGGGCGGCATCCCGGTGCTCGCCCATCCCTCCTTCGGGGACGGGGACCAGCTCGTGCTCGGCGAGGAGATGGACGCGCGCATCCGGCACCTCATGGCTTTCGGACTGCAGGGCCTCGAGGCCTTTTACTCCGGCTTCACGCCGAAGCTCAGCCGGGAGATCCTCGATTTTGCCGGGCGCTACGGCCTGTATGTCACGGCGGGCAGCGACTACCACGGGAAAAACAAGCTGATCTCCCTCGGTGACACGGGGCTGGACGGCGCGGCGGAGCGGCCGGAGGGCCTGGAGCGCTTCCTGCGGGACGTGGAGAGGAAACAGCCTTGATCCGATTCGACACGAGAAACAAAAAACCGAAGCTGTGGAACGTCGCAGCACTGAGCGGCGTGGCGGCGGCGATCGCGGCCGCGCTGCTGCTCACCGGGGCGGAGGAGCACGCCGCGGCGGTCAGCCTGGTCCTCGACCTGTATTTCCCGCTCGTCCTGGTTATGCTGATCGCGGCCTTCCGCGGGCAGCTGCAGTACAATCCCTATTCCTACAACACGATCTTCTATATGGGCTTTGCCCTGTTCCTGCTGGCGGTCTGGCTCCTGCAGCTGCGGCTCACGGTGCTGCTGATCCGGCAGCCGGAGCGGTATACGGCCGATGAGATCCTGCACCTCCTGCTGGGCTCGGCCAAGACCTACATGTTCCTGACCTCGCCCTTCCTGTTGCTCTTTTCCGCGGCGCTCTGCGTCTCAAACGTCTCGCTGATCCGGCACGAGGGCTTCCGCACGGTCAATGTCCTGGGCATTCTTCTCTCCGGCCTGCTGGTGGGCGGCGTCGTCTTTCTCTTCGTCTTTGATTATGCCGTGTCCGGCAGCGCGCGGGAGCTCATGCTCCACGACCTGATCGCGAACCTCTGTGCCGCGGTCTATCTCTATTTCGAGTGCATGCTGATCGGCGTCATGATCGCGGATGCGATCGTCGTCCGCTACGAACCGGAGCCGGACAAAGACTTCATCATCATCCTCGGCTGCGGCATCCGGAAGGACGGGACCCCCTCGCCGCTGCTGCGCGGGCGGATCGACCGGGCGCTGGCCTTCGCCGACAAGCAGAAGGCGCTGACCGGGAAGGAAGCGATCTTCGTGCCCTCCGGCGGGCAGGGGCCGGACGAACCGGTCTCCGAGAGCGCGGCGATGACGCGCTATCTGCTGGAGCAGGGCGTCCCGCCATCGCGCATCCTGGAAGAGGATCGCTCCACGGATACCCACGAGAATATGCGCTTTTCCAAGGAGAAGATCCGGGCGGTCAGGCCGGACGGGAAGATCGCCTTCGCCACGACCAATTACCACGTGTTTCGCGGCGGGCTCTGCGCGCGGCGCGTGAAGATGCGCGCGGTGGGCATGGGCGCGAAAACAAAGTGGTATTTCTGGCCGAACGCGGCGGTGCGTGAATTCGTCGGGCTCCTGACCGAGCACAGGCTCAAGCAGGGCCTGATCCTCGGCGGTATGCTCGTGTTTTACGTGGCGCTGACGCTGCTGGCCTATCGATAAAAAACGGAAGAGGCGGGAAAATGAAGCAGACAGCCAATCGAAAGATGCTCACGAAGCTGCTGTTCCGGCTGCTGCCGGTCCAGATCATGCTGGCGGTAGTCGGGGCGGTCAACGGCATCGTATCCAGCTATTTTGCCACCAACTTTGTCAGCACGGAGGCGATGGGCGCCA
>JAEEGL010202778.1_pt1 | contig 13600 bp, 12 predicted proteins | sample 9134231 | NCBI WGS metagenome assembly JAEEGL01 (sample SAMN16246548, study PRJNA631951) | gut metagenome | biome: gut microbiome; feature: rumen; material: fiber-attached | host: Bos | place: Iran: Karaj | collected 2018-10
AAATAAGCGAATCAGGCTATTATCGCTGGCTCAGAAATCATGGCAAGCCCGGTGCAAGGCAGCTTCTTCTGGTCAAAATACAAGGAATTCTTTCAGAGCATCCTGACAACAAGAATTACGGTGTCAGAAGGATGCAGGCAGCTCTTGCACAGAAAGGCACTCATGTCAGTCTCAGGACAGTATATCGCACTATGAGCGAAGCGGGCCTTATCCACAGGCACCGCAGACCACACGGTATCACAAAAGCTGATACTGAAACTCAGAACAGAGAAAACCTGATCAAAAGAAATTTCAGTGCAGATAAGCCGATGAAAAAGCTGCTAACCGATATTACCGAAGTCCAGTGTGCAGACGGAAAGCTCTATGTATCGCCGATACTCGACTGCTTCAACGGCGAGATCGTAGCTCTTGAAATGCGTGACAACATGAAGAAGGAACTTTGCATAGACACCGTAAAACAGCTGCGCGAGAAGTACGGCAGACTCGATGGAACTGTCCTTCACAGCGACCGTGGCTGCCAGTATACAAGCTATGCCTTCCGCAGGGAACTTGTAACAAACGGACTTATTCAGAGCCTCAGTGGCACAGCTCACTGCTATGATAATGCTCGCATGGAGAGCTTTTTTGCCACACTGAAAAAAGAAAAGCTGTATCAGATCCCGACCTACAGAATGAAACGTGAAGAGGTCAAAACTGTTATCTTCAGATACATCTTCGGCTACTACAACACCCAGAGGATCAACAGTTTCAATGCAGGTGGTCTCCCACCTGTGACATTAAGAACTTCAACCAAGTCGGCTCATTATGCCGCCTGACTCCTGCCTATCCAAGATTTTGGGTATTCTCCGACTGCACATTTCTTGACAATTCCATTAATGTGTTTATCTGAATAAAACAACAGAGTCCTCATAGCTTCGATTAAGGACTTTTGTCATTAACTCTAATGAACCATACATATCAGAATAGTTGATTCTATTGCTGAGATTTTTTTAATGCTCCGCCACAGCTTACACAGAATTGACTGCTGGATCTATTTTGAGTGCCGCAATTTGGACATCTGCATTTAGCTTCTCCTAAAACTTCCTCAATGCTCAGCTTTCCGCCTTGTGTTATTTCTTCCCATGCCTTCTTTTCAGGCTCTATATTGATTATGCCAATAACAGGAATGCCTATCATGGTAAATAATATTAGTCCGATAAACCAATGAGATGTAATAAAACATATCGCTGAAATCATGAAAAATCCGAAGACAAATCCATACTTTAACATCATATTTTCTAAATCGCCATTCCAGAAGCGATTATTATTATGATTTTTACGCCAAAGGAAACGTTTAGCCTTTTGACATTTTGCCTCGAAATCTTTTAATTGCCATGAATATCTTTTAATATAATCTTCTTTAACATGATTATCAATATTTAGCTTCCGTATCTTATCTATGTGATCAATGTATTCCTGCTTATATGTAAACTTTTCTTCAGTTTTTAGGATGTCCTTATTTGAATCAATATCTGTTCGGGCCTTATCTGCTTCCTCTCTTGAATTATATGTGTGACTTCCGACAGAACGATATGCTCTATCAAGTTGACCACGCCTTTTTTCAATCGTTTTTATTGAAGCCGAATAAACGCTTTCGTCAAGGCTGCATTTTTGTGCATATTCTAATATTCTATTTTTTAGGTTCACGGTCTCTTCTTCACACGCTTTAATTCTGTCTGGAGATTTTTCATCTCCTTTATTTTTGTTCTTTGACAAGCCGTTCGCAAGATTGTTTAAGTTATTTGAGATTGCCTTATTTAGAGCATTATATGCACCGGAATTATATTTGCTCGATAGGCTAAGTTTATTACTATAGCTCTCTATGTTTTCCTTCAGCTTGATTATTCCATCTGCATTCTCCAAATCCAGAAATTCATTATTGAGTTTATTGCTCACAAGTGTATTTAAGTATGAAGCAGCAGTCTCGGAAATAAGAACAATATTTTTGTCGGAGTCTTTAACCTCAAGCCCTAAAGAAGCCGCATTTTTTAATACATCCTCCCTGTTTTTTACCAATCCATCGAGATCGTTACCAAGATTGCAGCTAAGTGTCTTATATACAACATCGCTGAGATCATCCTGTGAAGGTGTAATCCCGAAAAACTTTGCAATATTAAGTATTTCTTGATAATTGTCTGAAGATATTAGTAGAAAAGTTAAATAGTATTCATACACATATGGGTCAAGGGTTAGAATTTTATATGCAAATTCTTTTTGCTGATTAAATGTTAATGAAACTGTCGTAAGGTTGTTAAATATCGAACGGGCATTGGCAGAATCGGTTTTTGATACAAAACCTCCAAGTTTTAACTTGGCTGCTTTGTTAAGCGAGTTTGTTAATACCAGCATAACATCAAAAATAGCACTATACGCCCCGTCTAAAAGAGCTTTGCGTTTCTGCTTATCATTAAATAAGGCTTTGCGCTTATCATCTGCTTTTGCTTCGTCCCAAGCATTTCCAACGGCGTTAGCAATGTCATGTCCCATTCCTTCAATGGCATTCATTTGTGCTGCTTGGAACTTATTTCCCCATGCTTGAGCCATATTTCCTCCAATAGTAGCGGACGTCCATCTGGGACGACATTCCTTACGCATTTTTCGGTAATAACTCGCATTATTAAGATTACTTATAATCCGCTCATCTTCAACAGCAAAAGTTCTATAGGCACGATTAAAATCATCAAAAATGCAAAGCCGCTCGCATTCGTCATAAACATTGTTTGTATCAATAACATTTACGCCTACAGAAATTGAATCGCTAACCACTTCCATTATGCTGTCTTCGATTGCGACAGAAAGGGCTTTATATGCAGAACTAAGTAATTCATCAATGTTTCTCAAATTATCGAATACACGCTGGAATTTTAGGAAGCCTTCATCTGCTAAGCTCTTATATTTTGTCCGTAATTGCGTATAAACATTTCGCTGTGGAGAAATCACTAGTTCATTACCAAATATCGGAAATGATTCCGAGTAATTATATTGTTGAATAATTTCGTTTAATTTTTTCATGATAAAACCTCCCGATAGTGACAATAATGTTATATGGTGATATAATATGATCAGAACAACGATTTTCGCAAATTTATATAATTCAAGTAATTATATCCGTTATACGCTATATATAGCCTCTTTTAGCATTACGATTGACGAGAATTCTGACGGTTAACAATATTTAAGCGGCAGGAGTGATGAGGCTCATACAGTACGCCTTACGTTCCATAGAGCTGTGAACATAGCGATTCAGCGTTGTTTGTACACTCGCATGACCAAGTATCTCCGAGAGCGTCTTAATATCAAAGCCCGCTTGCAGGCAGTTGGTAGCGAACATATGGCGGAGGCTATGGTACGTTACTGACGGTAAATCGGCTTTTTTCAGCATAGATTTGAAGCGATTCTGTAGTGTGCGAGGTTCGATAACTCTTGTTGTATTGGAAAGTATATATCGGTCATTATTACTGCGGAAATTCCGCAGTATTTTCATAAGGAAAGACGGTATAGGTATCATGCGCTGTGACGTTCTGCTCTTGGGAGTACCGATAATGAGCTGAGTGCCGTCATTGCCTGTGCGTATACGCTGTATAGTTCTCCTGACGGTCAAAAGACTTTTATCAACGTCAATGTCGCTCCACATAAGACCGCAGACTTCACCGACACGAAGTCCCGTATAATAGCTTAATAATACGCACAATGACGTTGTATTCAGATTGGATAAAAGATACTTACACAGCTTACGCTGCTGCGTAGGAGTAAGCAGCGGCTTTTCTTCCATAATGCACTTAGGCGTTATAACATCTGCAAGAATGTTCCTTGTACTATGTATCTTGGAAGTATGCTTCGCCATAGCTTTGAAAACAACGATAATATCGGAAATGTACTTAGGGGAGAGTCCTGAAGTCAGCTTCTCATCAATAAACGCGTGAAGCATTTGTACCGTCAGCGTTTCATAGATAAGACCACCGAATTTAGGAAGTAAATGCTTCTCAACCTTCATTTGATAATTAGCGTAGGTTGAAGACTTCACTCGGAGCTTTATCGCAGACAGCCATTCAATGAAAAGTTCTTGTACCGTCAGATGACAGGAAGCAGTCATAGTAGGAGCAGCGACTTTTAGTGGAGCGAGCTTTGCCCTTACCTCTGCATAGGAATGACCGTATACAGAGCGATATTTAGCCTTTCCGTTATCTGTGAAGCCGCATTTATACCGTCCCTCCCAACGTCCGTCTTTGCGTTTATAGATGTTTTCCCCTCTACGTGCCATGTCTCTCCCTCCTCATTGACCATATTTCTGACGGTAAATAAACTGTAGAACCATACAAACAAAGACTTTACTCTTTGTAAAAACTGCTGATTTTTGTTTGGAGCTTGTAAATTTTTCTTATATTACATTGAAGAAAATATGAAATTGTGGTAAAATCATACATATAAAACAAGCTGAATGACCGCCGCAGATTATATAAATTTGCGGTGATTTTTATGTCCACTGAATAAGCACAGTATTTCTTACAGCTTGCACTATTGCATTCTATACAATATTTATTGTATCATATCAAATTCATATTGTCAATCAACTATGATAAAATATTTTCATAGGACGGTGACGGTATGAAAGAAAAATATTTTGATAAATACAGAACGATCGGCTTGAAGATAAGCTACTACCGCAAGCTCCGCGGACTAACGCAGGAGCAACTCGCTGAAAAGATTGAAAAAAATCTCGCATTCATCGGAGCAGTGGAAGCGCCCAACGTGAACAGGACTGTATCGCTTGATACGCTGTTCGATATTGCCGAAGCTCTTGACGTTCCTGCATACAAATTTCTGACAGAAGATGAATAATAATATCCCCGTTGTTACGCTCACAATGAACGTAATAGCGGGGATTTTCATATACCTAGACTTTAGCTGCCATTATCAGTTGATCGCTAAATCAGTTACATTGCGGATATTTGCATTTTCATAGCTGATAAACGCTTACAAACAGCCGGCGCCCCCATATGGGGGACGCACATTAAGTATAAATACAGCTGTTTTGTAGTATTCTCTATCAGGTGATTGGGAGAATATGTTGATTATAGTTGTTTATTCCTCGTCTGGCTTCTTCATATAACCACGGCAGTAGTTACCAGTAACCTCATGAACGTGCATAGCCAGCTGTTTCAGTTCTGACTTGCCACTGTGGTACAGCTTTCCGTCCTTCGCATTTACCGAATTGACCATATAATGTGCATGATAAAGAGAATTGCCCTGATTCTCCTTATGCAGCGCAGCTATGGTTTGATGATCTTTGAAGAAAGCAGCGATATCATCAGTATACTTACGAGCTGTCGCTTCATCATGCACAGTCTTCTTATCAAATGCAACCATGAAGTGCATTACCGGATTATCACCGATTTTTCCGTAGTATTTCTTCATCGCAATCATCTGTTCGTATGTATAATCCACGTTTGAATCACACACACCGTAGCCCATTGTATCTACGCGTTCTTCATCCGGCTCCGGTTTATCCTTGTATACGTATTCAACGCAATTACGGAAGTAACCTCTTCCTTCGCCGTTATCAGTAATTCTCTTCTGTGTCAGAATATCCATAATGAATGCGCCTCTCTTTCCATTTTCTTAGCATCTTCTTCGGAATACTTTGCGAGCAGTTTAACAGCTTCATTAGCGTAATTCTGGAACTGCATCATTTTAGGTGGGGTATTGTCTGTTTTCGAGTGGTTCAGTCGTTCATTCATGACTGCGTTAGGCTTAATGCCTCTTTCTGCCGCCTCACGCTCGATGCTGTTAGCGGTTGCTTCCGTCATAAGTACAGTCTTACGGACAGTCTTTAAGTCTTCTTTGTTTCTCATAGTGTTTTTCCTTTCGTAATATATTCCCATAAAGCGTGTAATACCTATAACTCCATATTCAGGTACTGTATATTACACACATACATATGTTCATATATACTAATACCCTTATTGTTGTTATCCATTACTTATCCCTCTATTATTTATATTTAATACAGGTCGCTTACGCTCTACAGGTTATCATATAGTAATACTTTTTTGAAGAAATTGTATTACTTTTCCGAGAATTTTAATTTTGTAAACATATATAATTATTATGAAATAATTATTTCATAATAAAAGCTTTTATTTTCCCTATTTATAGCCTTCTACTCCGAGAATTCTTCTTTTCTGTATATACATTATTATGATGATACCATGCTCGTGGTAATCAAATTCAGAAAGGAGGACTGAATCATGTTTGACAATAAGCGCTATCTGACCTGTGGAGTGGACAGCACTATCCCATTGGAATTACAGATGTTTTTGTGGGAATGTGTAGAGCGTATGCCTGCTCCGAAAGACTACTTACAGGTGTTCGAGTTAATGCCTGTTGACTGTTTACAGTCGATAACGCACAGTTCAGAAGAACCGGAGTATCACATGGAGTACCTGCTCCCATTGGATACTCCAATCAAAGAGAAGCTGTACATCATTGATGATGGCGATCACAGCACCATGTTACTTGCAAACGAATACTAATGGAAAATGCCGCTCCTTCGGGAGCGGCTCTACTATTTTACGGAGGTTTTTACAATGGAAGAGAATAAAACAAACGCACTATACTGCTCACACTGCGGAGCACTTATCGGTGAGGACGGAGATTATGAGGAAATCGATGGTGAAATCATATGCATGGATTGTGTGAATAATTATACTTGCACATGCGATGAATGCAACGAATTGATATTCACTTCAGAGTCATACGGTGATGAATACACTACTTTATGCTCATCATGCTATAATACGAGATTTACAAGATGTAGTTGTTGTGATGCTTTGCTTCGCAATGATGATGCGTACCACCTTGACGGATATGATTACTGTTCAGAGTGCTACCATGACGAGGTTGATCGTAACAGAAGCATCCACGATTATGGCTATAAGCCTGAGCCAATATTCTATGGTGATTCTAAGCGATATTTCGGTGTAGAACTGGAGATAGACGGAGCAGGCAAAGACGATGAGAACGCTGAAAAATTACTGCTGATTGCCAACAGCACCTCAGATAGTCAAATGATTTATGTTAAGTCGGATGGTAGCCTGGATGAAGGCTTAGAGATAGTTTCGATGCCCTTCAGTCTGGATTATCATAAGCAGTTTCAGTGGGAGGAGCTGATGAAGAAGGCTATATCACTGGGATATCGTTCACATCAAACTTCAACTTGTGGTTTGCATATTCATGTTAATCGCGATTGTTTCGGTGATAACCGCGATGAGCAGGATGTAGTTATTTCAAGAATACTGTACTTTGTGGAGCATCACTGGAACGAGATGCTGAAGTTCAGCCGCCGTTCAGAGTATGCAATGAACCGTTGGGCAGCACGTTATGGCTTTGAGAAAACCGGACGTGAGATACTGGATAAGGCGAAGAAAGGTAACAACGGCAGATATGCAGCAGTCAACCTTATGAACTGGGCAACGATAGAGTTCCGCCTGTTCAGAGGTACGCTGAAATACAATACTCTCATTGCTGCTTTAGAGCTTGTAAACGCGATCTGTGACCTTGCTGTCAATCTCACTGATGAAGGAATGTCGAAGATGTCTTGGTCTGAGTTTGTAGATACCTTACACGAACCTGAGCTTATACAATACCTCAAAGAGCGTAAGCTGTACGTTAACGAAGATATCGCAAACGAGGAGGATATGTAATGAAAGCTGATATGAAAAAGGTCGTTGCAAGTTCCGCAGGTGAAATTATAGCAGTTGCCGCGCTTGTCACTGCTACGGTTGTTGTGGATATGATAAGTGACAAACTGAAGGAAATCGCAGACAAAAAGAAGAAGCCAATGATAGATATTATCGTAAAGGAGGACAAGTAATATGTGTTCATTATTCGGTTGGTTGGATTACGAGGGAATCATGCCCCATAGGATGCTGAGAAAACTTACACAAGCTCTGGCTAATGCAGCTGAGGAAAGAGGAACAGATGCAGCCGGTATCAGCTACATTCGCAACGGTGAAGTCGTTATTTACAAGAGGCCGAAACCTGCTCACAAGCTGCACTTCAATCCGCCTGACGGTACTGCTGCTGTAATGGGGCATACCCGTATGACTACCCAGGGCGACGGCAAACATAACTACAATAATCATCCATTCCCCGGCAAGTCAGGGGATACTTCATTTGCCTTTGCCCACAACGGAGTCCTGTGGAATGACAAGGAACTCCGCAAGGACAAGCTTATCCCCGATACCCACATTGAGACAGATTCATACGCAGCTTGTCAGCTTATTGAAGCACAGCAGAAGCTGGATTTCGATTCATTGAAGTATATGGCAGAAACTGTCGAGGGTAACTTTACGTTTACCATACTTGACGAGTACAACAGCTTATACATTATAAAGGGAAGCAATCCAATGTGCCTGCTTCATTTCCCTGTGTTGGGACTGTACGTATACGCTTCCACCGAGAGCATAATGAAGAAAGCTCTGAAGCAGGTTGGACTTCATAAGTTCGCAATGGAGCGGGTTGAGACTGACGAAGGAGATATACTCCGTATTGATAAGAACGGTGAGATCACTCGCTCTGAGTTTGAGCCTAAGAATTATCGTTCCAAGTATGGAAGCTGGTATGACTATGATGATTCGCCCTACTATAACATCCATGAAGAAATGCTCCTTGCATACTGCGGCTGTTATGGCGTGGACAGTTCAGATGTTGAGCTCCTCCTTGAATACGGGTATTCCTGTGACGAGATCGAAGAGATGCTCGCGGATCATGATCTGCTCCAAGAGGCTCTTCGTGATGTGAAGTATATGTGCGGAGAAAGCCTGTATGAGAGTTGCTATGGAGGTGCCTGGTGATGGGCAAGATCGGATACATTCGCGTCTCAACTGAACATCAGGAGACCGCCAGACAGGAAGCCCTCATGAAACAGTATCAGGTAGAGCGTGTCTTCGCTGAGAAGATGTCCGGTAAGAACGCCGACCGTCCCGAACTGAAAGCAATGTTGGAATACGTTCGTGAGGGCGATACATTATATATTGAAAGTATCAGTAGGCTTGGTCGTTCCACGCGAGATCTGCTCAACATTATAGACGTGCTTCAGCGAAAACAGGTTACTCTTGTAAGCATCAAGGAGAACATCGATACCAACACTCCGCAGGGACGATTTGTCTTGTCTATATTTGCAGCACTTTCAGAGCTTGAACGTGAGCAGACCTTGCAGAGACAGCGTGAAGGTATTGCTATTGCCAAGTCTCAGGGAAAGTATAAAGGCAGACAACCTATCCCTATTGACTGGGACAAGTTCGGGCAGCTGTATGAGCAGTGGAAGTCCGGAAATATCACAGCCGTGGATTTTCAGAAACAAATGGGACTTCAAGCCAACACTTTCTACCGCCGGATCAGAGAGTACAAAAGAAAGATAACATAAACAGGAGCGAGCCGGCAAATGCCGGCTCAATTCTCTTTCAATAGGGTGGCGGTTTTATATGACATATTTCAAAAGCCCAAAAACAACTTATATGACACAGTTTTTGAGTATGTCATACGACTATGGTCATATGACATAAGGCTTTGTTGTTGTTTTACAGCTTATCTATATCACGAAGAAGATGGTTATAGCTATCATTGAAGCTTGTCACCATATTTGAAAACATCCTGTAATTAAACTTGTCCGGACACGTTATCTTGTATTCTTCGCTGTGTATGTTACTTGCAATGGAAATAATAGTATCTAAGCTATTATGGATACCTTTTTTAGTTTTCATCAATTCGACAAGATCAGCACACAGTTGTTCTAATTTAGGATAGTCTTCATCAAAACTTTCTTTCAATGAATCTATAACGCATACAAGGTAAGGCTTATAGCTCTGGTCTTCCGCTGAATCAGTAAGATTCTTAAGCTCATGCTGCTTATCACTTATTTTGTCAGTCTGTTTTTTCAAATCACACAAAGCCTCATTTGTTAATTCACATAACTTAGTCAAAGCCTTTTTCTCAGACTCCTCAAGTGTATATGACAGTAAAATTTTGTGTCTGTCTGATTCTGGTTCATCTTTAACCTTTTTACCTTTTCCGCCCTTTTTAATTGCCGATCCTATGACAATAGAAGTGTAATACTCAGCGATTTCTTCTGACACTATATCAATGTCATCCTCATTAACGGCTATATTTAGATCCCGAGCAAATTTCATTATCCTTGATTCATCATAATCCTGTAACTCTTCACAGTAGCGTTCTCGGAATTCTTCATCGAACTCAGTTTCAAGCTTAGGAATTAATCTGCTAAGGTCATTCTCTCCGACGTAATATTTTCTGAGGGTACCACCTTTATTTCCTTCAAAATGACGCACTCCTTCGTCATCAATATATGTCTGGAACTCATCATCTATAAAAGCTTTATCATTATCGGTCAATCCCATTTTAAGTAAATCCCGCGTTAATATGTCATTATTGGTTTTCTTGCCATCAATATCTTCATGAAACGCTTGAGCATACTTTGAAAACTCTGTGCCGTTTTTAGCCATTACAATACCTCCTCAAAAATTTGTTCAATTATTATAATACACCTTAAAACAAGACGAGACAAGATCACAACTTGTTTAGCTCATCTCGTCGTGCGTCTATCCTTAAAATAATTATAGCAAATCGAAATGCAAGCGGCAATACCCTGCTTGCAAAAATATTTGCAGAGTGTCATGAATGCGGTAATTATAAAAATATGGTTTCCGAACAAGCATCAAAGAGGGGCTTTTGATGTTTTGCAGAGAACAAAATTCAATTTGCACCGCATTTCGGACTGCTCGAAAATAATTTTAGAAAGGTTATGAAAAATAATGAATGATGAGCAAGTATTAGCAGAAGAGTTATTTCCGGATGTTCGTTCTCCCAAGCCTGTTCCTAATGCTGCCGAAAATGCTGCTTTGCAAACAGCAGTAGAGTTGGCAAATGTTCAGAAACGTCTCGGACTGTCGCTAACGATGTATGACAAAAATCTCCACAAGATTTCCGGAAAGGTTGATAACATGAAAGATCTTATGAGAAATCCGGAGTTCGTTTCGAGATTGAATCAGGACCTGTACATCAGTAGTGGCAGTGAGAGGACTTGGTTCAAACTGACCGTGAAACACGGTAATATCAAAGCAATAAAGTTTTTGCTGACATTTATTATCAGAGGACTTAAAATAATAAACTACACCAAGGTGGGCTTCGATTATGTCATCGTTAAGTATTATGCAAACGAAGGTGAGGCTGTGGAATATACTACAGTAATTCCCTACTCAGGCTTTACTCCTGATAAGATCTGCACGTACTTCCCGCAGCTTATCGGTCAGACCGCAAACAACACAAAGGAGATTGGCAAACTTCTTTGTTACATGATATCGCAGCATTTAGTATTTCCGAAACCTGAAACACTTGATTATTATAGTTACAAGCAAGGTTTCGTAAAAAAACTCAAGGGGCATTTCAAGTTTAACCCCGCCAAAACACTTCCTGTTGAAATGCTGCCGTATATGCCAGTAGGTATAACATCAAGACAATATCCTATGTGTATCGAACGTTGTGAAAATGAAGACATGTCTCCGATATTAGCTCCGCTGTTTGCAAATCAGAAAAAGCTACAAGTCATACTTCTGTCCAGATTTGCGAGCTTGCATCAGTCGTTCTTCGCCATGAATGGCATTTATGCGGATAACATCTTAATTGTTAAACCATCGGCCGAAGTCCCTGTGGCTCTGTCAGTCGCTCTGCTGAAAAATACTCGTTACGATTCTCTTGATGCACCGCCGATAGGACAAAACATCAAGCCTTTGAAGTTTGAACTGGAAACCGTCAACGATGGTATGGTCGTTGCAATCGACGTGTTCGCTGCGGATCAGTTGAAAAAAGGAGAAAAAGGCTATGATCTGATGATTAGTGATGCTACCGGAGCAACTGATAATAGCAATGGTGTACATCACATGTCGGCACTCATATCCAAATTCGCCGACTTATACATACCCAAGGAAGTATGCTGTGTCCTTGAATTTGACAATGTAAGTACCAATTACCCGCCTGAGGCATTCAAAAATGCGCTTCGCCGTTCAGATGCAAACGTCATTACACGAATCGAAGATGGTTGCAACAAAGGTACTTTTTTAAAAGTTTTCAATAATCATATCAACGAGATTATGCATAAAATGCCATGCGCTTTACCACGCTCAAAGTATTTTACCTATATCATGCTCATGACAGCTTTGCGAATGTACAACGAGTGGTTCTCACCACTCTTCAGTCCAGATATTGAGCAATATATCAGAGATTGGCTCTGCTCGCAGGAGCAGGAGGTACAGCCGCTGTATGATATTATCTGTTCCGAGTACGGAAAGATTCTCAACCAGAAGATCGCTGACGACTGTTACCGCTTGATCTTGAAGGAAGAGACAACTCCGTTTGATAAGGGCAGTCACACAGTAGTAGTTGATAAGGATGAACGCCAGATCTATGTTGAGACGGCAGACAGCTTTGACATTGCTAAGGATGAAATGACCTCTATCGCTGATACAGATAGCCTGACTGCTTCTCTTTACAGCGGAGGATATCTTCCGCACAACGCAAAAGACGAGAAAAGTATTCGCATAGCAGCTATCTCTTCTGACGGCACACCTTATCCTTTATATGTTCACGCAATAAGCTATAAGCTGCTTACGCAGGAGAATAAGCTCAGATTTGACTTGCTTGACAAGGAGGCAAACCTCTTTACTTACGACGAGATACCGAGAGAAGGTTTCCTGCCGTTGATAAAGACGGTTGACGGAAGGTTTGCAGGCAAGATGATACGCTATGCAGCGGAGGAATCTAACATCTACTTCGGCACAGGCAAAACTGGATCCGGTAAGAGTTGGGCTATTGCTCAGCTGATCTGTATGCTTTTCATGCTCGGTCAAGTCGTTGTTGTATTTGATGTAAGCGGCAGTTATACGAAGGAAAAACTCATGAAGATGCTTCCACCTGAAGTAGTTGAGAAACTCTTCCGTTTTATCAATATCGGTGCTAGTTACGGCATGGATATGATACCTGTTGATCTCGGCTCCTTGAGAGGCTGTGAGACTCTTCCGGACAAGAAGAGGGCTATCTATAGCGTTCTCAGAGCAGCTACCGGTTCCATTGACAAGGGTACATCACGAAAGCTGAAGGGTTTCTTATCTGACTATCTCAAGGACGAGGAATATTCAGTTTCACTGAAAGCCCTCTGCTCAAAATTAGAATACGCTGGAGATTTCGGTGCTGAGATTGCAGATAGGGTTGAGTCCGTCCTCGATGACGTCAATGAAGTTGGATTTGAAGAGCAGACATGGGACGAACTGTTCTTACAGGAACGCAAGATCATCGTTATCAACCTCGGCAACGAGGTCGGTGACAGCACACATCAGCTCTTGGATATGATGGTCGGCTCGCTGTTCAACTGGCAGATGTCGCACGATGCAGGATTTCTCTCTATTGCAATAGATGAACTTATCGATCAGGATTTCAGCACAGGTTCTCCGCTCCAGACGCTCGTTAAGCAGGGACGTAAGTACCATAG
>JAEEGL010292557.1_pt1 | contig 13600 bp, 13 predicted proteins | sample 9134231 | NCBI WGS metagenome assembly JAEEGL01 (sample SAMN16246548, study PRJNA631951) | gut metagenome | biome: gut microbiome; feature: rumen; material: fiber-attached | host: Bos | place: Iran: Karaj | collected 2018-10
GTTCTCGTTTCTTCCACTTGTAATAACCTGAACGGCTGACGCCCATAAGGCTGCATAGGTCCTTTACATCGTAGTCACGGGACAGAAGATCGACTATTTCAAATTCTTCGGTCTTAAACGAACATATTCCTGTTCCCCAGCTTCGTTCATCCGAACAGTATAGTTTTTTTTGAGCCGTTCGTTCTCTATCCGGAGCTTCAGAATCTCCCGCTTGTATGCCTCTTCAGTTCGGTCGATTCCTTCCGGCAAAACATCACGGATCTCCGCGTCGGCTCTGGCCAGACCTTCCAGTCCGCCTTCCTCATACTGCTTCAGCCACTTCTTGAAAGCACCGTCGGATACATGATTGGCCTCACAGAAATTGCTCAGCTTGATTCGAGGGTTGCTTCTGTACTGGCGGATAAGGAATTCCTTTTCAAGAGGATTCAGATGCTTGGACATACGCAGACACTCCTTTCCGGCAGATGATACCGGCTGAGGAATCCGGCGACTGCGGTCGCCGGGTACTTGTCTCTTCAGTCGCTGCAAGCAACTCCTTCAGAGACAAGTTTTGTATAGCCCTATCATACATCCCTCGTCGGTATTTTTCTACCTCTCCGTGTCCACTTTTATGATAGCATCAATTCAGCTAGAAATAAACACCGGCGAGAGGTTCCCTTGACCAGGGAATCCTCTCAATTTGGATGATATATTATTCTTGTTCCGGTGCAAAGCAATAGGCACTCCTTCAAAGCGGATCACTTCAAAGGGAGCGCCTTTTTGCTTTATAAAATGTCACGGTGGGCTTGGTTGTAAGTGTAAATGAGGTATAAAACAAATCGTGCAAGGACGGCAAACGCCCTGTATTTCGGCTTTTTGGTGCGGTGTTCATTACATGCCCCAGCAGATAAACAGGATCTTCACCATATAAATGATCTCTTTCTCCCAAAAATCAGGGATAATACGAGGTGCAAACGGGGTGTAAACTGCGTGAGGGATGGTCAAAAGTACTCGATTTTACAGGGAAAAACGGCTTCTGTCAGAGGCTTGCCGTGATATACTGCCTTGTTTTCCGTCAGCTGCTTTTATTCCCACCTCAGCCCTGCATGGCGGCAATGTCCTCTTCGGAGATCGGGCAGGGCTTTCCGCCCGTGGACTCAATCATATACAGAATCCTCGCGGTAAGCTCCAGAACCGTACTGACCTTGAACGCCTTTTCCATGCTGCCGCCCACTGCAACAGCGCCGTGAGAGCGGATCAGACAGGCGTTGGCCTTCTCCCCGAGCGCCGCTGCACAGGCCGCTGCCAGTTCCGGACTGCCCGGGAGCGCATAAGGCGTCGTCCGGCACACATCCCCCAGTGTCTGAGCAGCCGCGTCCGTGATGAGCGGGATGCTCTTCCCCTGGCAGGCATAAATCATGGAATAGAGCGGGTGGGTATGAACAACGGCATTCACATCCCTGCGCGCACGGTAGACGGCCAGATGCATCCCGGTTTCGATGCTGGGCCTCCGCGTTCCATTCACAATGTTCCCCGCGGCATCGCAGACGACGATGTCTTCTTCCCGGATGCTGTCATATTTCATCGAACTCGGGGTGATGTAGACGAGTCCGGTTTCCGGGTCTCTGGCGCTGATGTTGCCCCAGCTCTCCACGGTAAGCCCCGAATCGGCCATCCGCAGGCCGCTCTGCACAATCAGTTCGCGGTATTCCTTCTCCGTCATAAGGACTTCTCCTCCATTCTGTCCTCTGTGATGTCTTTTGCCGTTACGCTTCGCCCTCAATTTCCAGAATCTTCCGGAACTGGGTTTCATAGAGTTCCCGATAGGTTCCGCCGAGGGCGAGCAGTTCCTCGTGGCTGCCCTGCTCAGTAATAGTCCCGTCCTTCACCACCAGAATCCGGTCCGCCTTTAAAATCGTGGACAGCCGATGCGCGATGACAATGCTGGTTCTCCCCTCCATCAGTGCCTCCAGGGCATCCTGAATCGCATTTTCGGTGATGGAGTCGAGCGCCGAGGTTGCCTCATCCAGGATCAGGATCTTCGGGTCTTTCAGAATCACGCGGGCGATGCTGAGGCGCTGTTTTTCTCCGCCGGAAAGCTTCAGGCCGCGGTTGCCGACCAGGGTCTCATAGCCGTCCGGCTGTGCCGCAATAAACTCGCTGAGGTTTGCGATGAAGCAGGCGGCATCCAGTTCCTCCTGGCTGGCGTCCTCCTTGGCATACAGCAGGTTTTCCCGGATGGTCCCGTTGAAGAGATAGCTGTCCTGCGTCACCACTCCGATGCAGGAGCGCAGATAGCTGAGGTCAAATTCCCTCACATCAACGCCGGCTACACTCACACTGCCGCCCAGCACGTCGTACAGCCGCGGGATCAGATTGACGACCGTTGACTTTCCGGAACCGCTCGGTCCCACAATTGCATACATTTTCCCGGCTGGCACCGTGTAATCGATGTCGGTCAGCAGCGGCTTTTCCGGATCATAGCTGAAAGAAACGTGCTTATAGACAATATCCCCGTGGCTCACATCCGGCTTCTGCCCGTTTTTCGGGGAGACGATCGGATTCTTCATGTCAAAATAATCGAAAATACGCGTGAAAAGTGCCAGCGAACGCGTAAAGTCCACATGAATGTTCAGCAGCGATTCCACCGGCCGGTAGAGCCGGTTGACCAGCGAGACCGAAGCGGTGATGGTACCTACCGTAAGCCCCGGATCAGAACGGGCAATGATGAACCAGCCGCCCGCGAAGTAGATCAGCAGCGGGCCCAGCTGGGTGAACATCCCCATGATGACCCGGAACCAGCGGCCGCTCTGCTGTTCCTTCAGGTTCAGCCGCGTCACTTCCTCGTTTACCGCGACAAAGCGCTGATACTCCCGTTTCTCCCGGGTAAAGAGCTTGACCAGCAGGGAGCCGGATACCGACAGCGTTTCGTTAATCAGCTGGTTCATCTCATCGTTTTTCGCCTGGCTGTCAGTAAGAAGGCGGTAGCGCTTTTTCCCGACGCTTCTGGTGGGGAGGATCAGCAGCGGCAGGACCACAATGCCCACCAGCGCCAGCTTCCAGCTCATGGTAAAGAGGGCGACCAGCGTGGTCGTCACCGTTGCGATGTTCGAGACGATGCTGGACAGCGTTCCCGAAATGACCGAACTCACACCGCTGATGTCCGTGTTCATGCGGGTGATGATGTCGCCCTGCTTTTCCGAGGTGAAAAAGGCATGGGGCATATGCTGCAGATGGTCATACATCTGGTTCTTCATGTCGAAGATAATCCGCTGGGAGATCCAGGCGTTGATATAGCTCTCCAGAACCGAGATGACCTGCGAGCCGGTCAGCGTGACGAAGGCCAGGACCAGAAGCTTCACCAGCAGGGTCAGATTCTCTCCAACCAGCGCCTCGTCCACGATACGTCCGGTGATGATGCTGGGAAGCAGACCCAGGACCGCGGAGATCAGAATGGTCACAAATACGAGCAGAAACTGCGGCCAGTAAGGGACCAGATAGGAGAGGATGCGCCGAATCAGCGCTCCGTTTACCACCGGCAGATTCTGTTTTTCCTCATCGGTCAGGAAACCGCGTGGACCGAGTCCGCGTCCGGGAGGCGCCATATCCGCCACTCCTTTCACAGCTTTTCTGCTATTGTATGTGCTTCGACCCTCTCCGTCAAGGAAAAACCGGTGAATTTTCCGCAGATCTGCGGGATTTTTGTGTTATTTAACGATTGACGCGGCCATGAGGATTCGTTATACTAATCGGGCCGTTTTACTTCGGAATACTGTACTTCTTTTGGAGGTTTCTTATATGATCGGACAGATTTCCCGTGATGAAATCCGCAGCGCCATTGCCGACAAGCTCTGCGCGCATTTCAGTGTTTCTCCCAACAACGCAACCGAAGACCAGGTTTTTCAGGCCTCGGCCATCGTCATCCGGGAGCTGATGAGCCGCTTCCTTGCCATTGAAGATCCCCTCCGCAGGGAAAAGGAAGTCCACTACATGTCGATGGAGTTTCTGATGGGGCGCAGCCTGATGAAGAACGCCTGGAATCTCGGTGTCGGTGAGGCGCTCACCGGCGCACTGGAGGATCTCGGCTTCAACGCCTCGGACATTTTTGAGGCCGAGCCCGATGCCGGTCTCGGCAACGGCGGTCTCGGACGTCTGGCCGCCTGCTATATGGACAGCATCGCCTCTCTCGGTCTTGAGGGTACCGGCTATTCCATCTGCTATGAGCTGGGCATTTTCAAACAGCAGTTTAAGGACGGCAAGCAGACCGAGGTCGCCGACAACTGGCGCACCGCCGCCGAGAGCTGGCTGATCCCCCGTTATGAAGACGCGGTCGAAGTCCGCTTCGGCGGGCAGATTTCTCCCCACTGGGATAATCACGGCCATTACTATGCCGAACATACCGGCTATACCGCCGTCAACGCCATACCCCGTGACATGCTGATTGCAGGCTATGGTGAAAACACCGTCAACACGCTGCGGCTCTGGGACGCCAAGAGCCCCAGCTCGCTGGACATGTATCTCTTCTCCGAGGGTGAGTATGTCAAGAGCATGGAACAGCGCACCATGGCGGAAGTAATCACAAAGGTTCTCTATCCCGCCGATGACCATATTGAGGGCAAGACGCTCCGCCTGAAGCAGCAGTATTTCTTCGTCTCCGCCAGCGCTCAGGACATCGTGCGCAAGCACATCCGCAAGTGGGGCGATATCCGCAGTTTCTCCAGCCACCACATTATCCAGATTAACGACACCCATCCCGCCATGGTGATTCCGGAGCTTATGCGCCTCTTCATGGACGAGCACGGTCTCGGCTGGGACGAAGCCTGGGAAATTGTCCGCAACAGCGTCGCCTACACCAACCACACCGTCATGTCCGAGGCACTGGAAAAATGGCCGCAGGATCTGATGCAGCAGCTGCTGCCGCGGCTTTGGGAGATCATGTGCGAGATCAACCGCCGTTGGTGCGACTATCTCGTCCAGTCTTTCGGCTGGGACGAGCGGGTCGGCCGCAATCTCATTATCCGCGACAACAAGGTTCACATGGCCAATCTCTGTCTGGCGACCTGCCGCATGGTCAACGGTGTTTCGCGTCTGCACGGAGAGATTCTGCGCAACGATCTTTTCCGCGACGTCTGCTCTCTCCGCCCCGACCGCTTCACCCACGTCACCAACGGCATCGACCATCGCCGCTGGCTTGCGCAGATCAATCCCGAACTGCACGGTCTGGTCACGGAGCTGCTGGGCGGCGAGGACTACCTCCTCAAGCCCGAGCTTCTCTCCGGTCTGCGCGCCTATGAGCAGGACAGCGCCGTTCTTGAGCGCATCAACAGCATCAAGCGGAACAACCGGGAGAAGTTCAACTCCTTCCTCAAGGCAAACGGCAGCGATCTCCAGCTCAACTCCGATGCGATGATGGACGTGCAGATCAAGCGTCTGCACGAGTATAAGCGCCAGCTCCTCTGCGCCATGGGCATCGCCGCGCTTCAGCTTCAGCTGCGCGACAACCCGAACCGGGAATTCCAGCCCCGCAGCTTCGTCTTCGGCGCCAAGTCCGCCGCCGGCTATCGTACGGCGAAACGGATTATCGAGCTGCTTCTTTCCATGCAGAAAGACATCAACAGCGACCCCGTCTGCAAGGACCGCCTTCAGATCTGTTTTGTGGAGAACTACCGCGTCTCTGCCGCCGAAGCCATTGTGCCCGCCGCCGATATTTCGGAACAGATTTCCACGGCAGGCAAGGAAGCCTCCGGCACCGGCTGCATGAAGCTGATGATGAACGGCGCCGTCACCATCGGCACCCTGGACGGGGCGAATGTCGAGATGTACGAACGTCTCGGCGATGAAAACATGTTCCTCTTCGGTCTGCATACCGACGAGATCGCAGCGATGCGCCGGAACGGTTATGACCCGGTGGGCATTTCCAACCGCGACAGCGAGCTTTCCCGCGTGCTGCAGCGCTTCAGCCAGGGCTTCTCCGACGGAAAGAGCTATTCCGATCTGGTTTCCGGACTGCTTTACGGCGGCGACCCCTATATGCTGATAGCCGACTACCGCGCGTATGTGGACTGCCGTGACCGGCTTTACGCCCGCATTGCCGATGAGCGCGAGCGCGCCCGTCTTGCCCTGGTGAACACCGCGGAAAGCGGCTTCTTCGCCGCAGACCGCGCCATCCGCGAATACGCCGAAAAGATCTGGGATCTGTAAGCATCCCGCTGCAGGAAAACGGAGCATTTCAGGAAGGCTGAAAGCCTTTCCGGCTTGCTGCAGGCAGGCGATTATCCTCTCAGAAAGAACAGCGTTAGAAAGGCGGATTGACAAATGCGGATTCTGGGCAACATACTATGGATCATCCTTGGCGGGCTGGTGAGTGCTCTCGGATGGGTGGGGGCAGGCTGCCTGTGGTGCATCACAATCATCGGCTTTCCGGTCGGAGTGCAGTGCTTCAAGCTGGCCAGCATCTCGCTGAATCCCTTCGGCAAGGAGATTTATTACGAAGGGGAAGCCGTGTCTTTCCTTCTGAACGTTTTCTGGTTCCTGCTCAGCGGGTGGGTGCTGGCGCTTGTCAACTTCCTGCTCGGTGTTCTGCTCTGCATCACGATCGTTGGAATCCCCTTCGGGAAACAGTACTTTAAGATCGCGAAGCTTTCCCTGCGTCCATTCGGTGCAGTCGTGGAAAGAGTGCATTACCTGTAAAGCGTCTGAAGGACAAAGCGGCCGGAAGGCGGGACTGTTTTCTTAACTGAATATGTGTTTTCATGAAAGGACCCTCTGAAGCAGATTTCAGGCTCTCGCAGTCTGCTCCGGCAGGGTCCTTTTCTCAGCAAAATTCCCGGAAGCAGCTGCCTCATCCTGGCCTGCTCCCGGGGATTTCCTTTTCATGTTTTTTCAGCGCAGAGCGCCGCTGCCGGTCTTTTCCTGTCTCACGGAATTCAGCTGCAGACGGAAAGGATCAGCCGGAAGACCTGTTCTGCGGTTGCCCGGATATTGGCCGCTGCAGTTTCCGGGCGCATGGCTTCCGCTAAACTGACGGGCGCCCGGAGCACAGGGAAAAACGCATCAATCCCGTGCAGGTTGCATACTGCGGCATCGTCTTCCGCGCAGCCGCAGAATGCCAGCACGGTGGCACCGGCCTTTTTCCCGACCGCTGCCGCGGCAGCCGGCGCTTTTCCCATGGCCGTCTGGAAATCCAGCCGGCCTTCTCCGGTAATGAGATAATCGGCACCGGCAGCTTCCTTTTCAAGACCGACCGCATCCAGAACGATCGACGTGCCCGGCTGAAGGACTCCTCCCAGAAATGAACTGAACGCAAAGCCCAGGCCGCCTGCAGCACCCGCCCCCGGTGATTCGGACAGGTCTGTCCCGGTGGCATCCTTTACAAGACGGGCATAATGCAGCAGCGCCAGATCCATTTCGTGAACGATCTCCGGCGTTGCTCCCTTCTGCGGGCCGTAAACCGCAGAACAGCCGTTCTTCCCGCACAGGGGATTGTTCACGTCGCAGGCTACCCGGATCTCACAGGAAGCGAGGCGGGGATCCAGGCGGGAGCAGTCTATGGACGAGACTTTTTCAAGATCCCGCCCGAACCCCTCCAGTGCCGCTCCGTCCGGATCCAGAAACGCTGCACCGAGCGCGGTCAGCATTCCCAGTCCGCCGTCATTGGTGGCGCTGCCGCCGATGCCGATCAGAAAGCGGCGGCAGCCTGCGTCCAGCGCGCTGAGAATCATCTCCCCCACGCCGCGTGTCGTGGTGTTCATCGGATTAAGCCGTTCGGCAGGAACGAGCGAGATGCCCGCCGCCTGTGACATTTCCATGATGGCAAGGCTTTTCTCCCGGATGATTCCGTATTTCGCGCGCACCGGGCTTCCGAGCGGCCCCGTGACTTCCGCGAAGCATTCTTTTCCTCCCATACCGGCAGTCAGTGCTTCAACAGTGCCCTCTCCTCCGTCCGCCAGAGGCAGGACCGTTACTTCGGCATCTTCTACGGCGGCGAGAATTCCCTCACGTACCGCATTTCCGGCTTCCAGAGAGCTCAGGCTGCCTTTAAAAGAATCCATTGCGACCACGATTTTCATGAAATGCCTTTCTTCCGCAGAACGGTCGTTTACCTCAGGAAGCCGTTGACGATCTGTTCCTCCGCCTGCTGCTCGGTGAGGCCGAGGGTCATGAGTTTGACGAGCTGTTCGCCTGCTATTTTCCCGATGGCTGCCTCATGCACCAGCATGGCGTCCACATTGTTTGCTTCCAGGGAAGGGATCGCCAGAATATGCCCTCTGTCCATGATAATGGAGTCGCATTCCGTGTGTCCGCTGCAGGGGGCGTTGCCGGTGATGCGGGCGTTGAAGGTCTGGCTGGAATCGTCTCTCGCCACCGAGCGTGATACCACGTCGGCGGTTGCGCCGTCACCGTTGAGATTCACCTGGTAGCTGCTTACCGCGTTCTGCGTGCCGTGCGTCATCAGGCGCTCCTTCACGACAAGGCGGGCGTTTGCCTTCAGCTCCGCAAGGGTGGTGCGCTCGGTCGAATCCACGCCCTTGATCTGCTCCATTTCCATCTCCATGGAGCTTCCCTCTTCCATATAAACCTCCGTCACCGGATTCAGGATGCGCTGCCCTTTTCCGTCTCCGGAGCCGTAGTGCTTCTCGACATACCGGACTTTCGCGCCTTTCCCGATGTAGAAGCGGTGAATCCCGTCGTGCTCCGAGTCCTGGCTGCCGCAGTTGTCAATGCCGCAGCCGGCGACGATGACCACGTCGCTGTCTTCGCCGACATAGAAGTCGTTGTAGACTGTCTCTTTGATACCGCTCTTCGAGAGTACCACCGGGATATGCACGCTCTCGTTTCTGGTTCCGGGTTTGATGCGGATATCGATTCCGCTGCCGTCTTCTTTGGAAATGATGTCGATGTTGGCGGTTGTATTGCGTCCAGCAAGTTCACTGTTCGCACGGAAGTTGTACGCTCCCTCCGGAATGGAATGCAGGTCCGCAATTTCCTCAATCAGTCTTTTCTGAATGGCATCCAGTTTCACCATCTTCTCTTCCCCCTCACTGCAGCCGGACACAGGCCTGATTCAGCCCGGTCAGTCCGGGCATAATCTCTTCCGGCCTGCCGCGTTCCCTGATGCTGCCTTCCGACAGGACGAGGATTTCGTCGGCGATGTTCAGAATGCGTTCCTGATGGGAAATAATGATGATGGAGCTGTCCTCAATCTCCTTCCGCATCTTTTCGAAGATGCGGATCAGGTTCTGGAAGCTCCAGAGGTCGATGCCCGCTTCCGGTTCATCGAACACGGAAAGGCGGGTATGGCGGGCGAGGAGCGTCGCAATCTCAATCCGCTTGAGTTCGCCGCCCGAGAGTGAGGAGTTGATTTCGCGGTCAATATAATCCCGGGCGCAGAGGCCGACCTCCGAAAGATACTCACAGGCGGAAGAAACCGAAAGATTTTTCCCCGCGGCCAGCCGCAGCAGGTCTTTCACGCGAATCCCCTTAAAGCGGACCGGCTGCTGAAAGGCAAAGCTGATCCCCAGTTTCGCGCGCTCAGTGATATCCAGGTCTGTGATCTCCTTCCCGTCAAAGAGGATGCTGCCGGCAGTCGGTTTCTCGATCCCCATGATCAGACGGGCCAGCGTTGATTTTCCGCTGCCGTTGGGGCCGGTGATGACGGCGAACTTTCCGTCGTCGATGCTTACGTTCAGATCATGCAGAATTTCCTTCTCTTTGCCGTCTTCCTCCACGGCAAAGCAGAGATTCCTGATTTCGAGCATTCTAGTTTTCTTCTCCGTTTTCTTATTTATTGATCTGCCGCTTCCCGCTGTTCGCGGATTTTCCGCTTCCAGCACTGGTGGCACATCGCCATGTAGCTGTCGTTGCCGCCGAGAAAAACCTGATCACCTTCCGTGACAATCCTGCCGCGGGCATCGATCCTGGCGTTGACCGTCGCCTTGCGCCCGCAGGCGCAGACCGTCTTGATTTCCGTCAGGGAGTCCGCCAGCTCCATCAGCCGCTGCGCCCCCGGGAAAAAGTGCGTCAGAAAATCCGTCCGCAGGCCGAAGCAGAGCACCGGCAGATCGTCCTCGTCCACCAGGCTGCGCAGTTCGTCAATCTGCGCCGGGGTGAAAAACTGCGCCTCGTCCGCGATGATGACATCATGCGTTCCTGCTGCCCGGTACGCCTCGAGGATGCTCTGTTCCGGGGTGATCACCTGCGCGCGGCAGGAAAGTCCGATGCGGCTTTTGATCAGGTCCGCTCCGTCCCGGGTGTCTACGCTCGGCTTGATGAGCCAGACCGTCATGCCCAGCTCTTCGTAATTAAACTTGGTGATCAGCGCCTGGGCAGACTTGGACGAGCCCATTGCGCCGTATTTGAAGTACAGCTTTGCCATTTTCCGCATTTCTCCTGTCCTGTTGTGTTATCCCTCAGCGCTCCAGATGCGCGCGGACGCGCTCCATGATCATTTCCAGGGCAACCGGATTGTGTCCTCCCTCGGGAACGATGATATCCGCGCGGCGTTTTGAGGGTTCCACGAACTGCTCATGCATGGGCTTTACGGTTGCGAGATACTGGTTTACCACACTCTCGAGACTCCTGCCGCGGTCCCGGACATCCCGGACTATCCGCCGCAGGATCCGCACGTCCGCATCCGCGTCCACAAAGATTTTGATATCCATCTCATCGCAAAGCTCCCGGCTTGCAAAGAGCAGAATCCCTTCTGCCAGAACCACTTTTGCCGGGCGGATTGTCCGCGTCTGCTCCAGCCGGTCGTGAATCGCATAATCGTACAGGGGGCTCTGGATAGTTTTCCCCGCCTTCAGGGCCCGCAGGTCCTTCAGAAAGAGTTCTGTGTCGAAAGCGTCCGGGTGGTCATAATTGATCTTCTGCCGCTCCTCAAAAGGGGTGTTGTGACGCTCTTTGTAATAGTTGTCGTAAGAGAGCACACAGACATCGCTGCCGAAACGCTGTACCAGCCGTCTGGTAATGGTCGTTTTCCCGCTCCCGGTCCCACCGGCAATGCCGATGACCATGGTCTGCCGCATGTTCTTTCCCTCCGTTCACTCCTTCGGTTCGCCTTATCATATCACAGAACCCTGCCGCTTTCAATTTGACTTTTCACTTTTTGTGTCTTATACTGAATTCAGGTTCCTGAAACAGGGCTTTTTAATAGAATCATGATCCCTTTCTGAAGTCTGAAGGAGGTATCCGCCATGTCTGTTCCAACCCCTCATATCAGCGCTGCCAAAGAGCAGATTGCCAAAACGGTTCTGATGCCGGGTGATCCGCTGCGCTCAAAATTTATTGCCGAAACTTTCCTGACCGATCCTGTTCTGGTCAACAACGTCCGCGGCGTGCAGGGCCATACCGGCACATGGAAGGGTGTTCCGGTGACCGTGATGGCTTCCGGCATGGGAATCCCGTCCATCGGCATTTACAGCTGGGAGCTCTTCAATTTCTATGATGTGGACAACATCATCCGCATCGGCTCCGCCGGTGCCCTGCAGGATGACCTGAAGCTGCGCGACGTCATCGCCGGTCAGGCTGCCTGCACCAATTCCAACTACGTCAGAAGCTTCGGGCTCGGTGAAACCGCAAGCTTCGCGCCCATTGCGGACTACACCCTGCTCAGCACGGCCGTCTCTGTTGCCAGAGCCCGCGGCATCGACATGCGCGTCGGCAACATTCTCTCTTCCGACCCCTTCTATGCAGCTGAGGGCTGCTCAAAGAATGACATGTGGAAACGCATGGGTGTGCTCGCCGTGGAGATGGAGGCTGCCGGTCTCTACTGCAATGCCGCCTATGCCGGCAAGCGCGCTCTCTGCATCTGCACGATTTCCGATCATATCTACCGCCCCGAAGACAATCTTCCCGCGGAAGAACGGCAGAGTTCCTTTACCCAGATGATGGAGATTGCCCTGGACACCGCCGTTGAGATGGCAAAGCTGTAAAACAATTCCCTGTTTTGAGAGGGGCAGGCATCACGGCTGTCCCTTCTATGATGGAGGTCGCACCGAACAATGGGACATAAGCTGAGAGCACAGGATATCATTAACCTGGCTGCACCGCACACCTGGGGTGCTTCGGTAATGCCTGCCGTTCTTGCTGCCGCTTTCAGCTGCCGGATACAGGGTTCACTTCCTCCGGACTTGTTAATCTGCCTCTTTCTGACTGTTGTCCTGATGCAGTCGGCTGTCAATACGCTGAACGATTATGCGGATTTTGTAAAAGGAACGGATACAAAAGAAAACTCTCCCGATGCGGAAGATGCGGTTATCGTCTACGGACTGGAACCCCGGACTGCGCGAAGGCTGGGCATCGGCTTTCTGTCGGCGGCGGTGATTCCGGGGTTTTATGCGGTATTCCGCTGCGGCATCGTGCCGCTGGTCATCGGTGTCCTTGGGGGTCTGGTCATTCTGGCGTATTCTTCCGGCAGGTTTCCTCTCTCATATCTGCCTTTGGGTGAAATCGTTTCCGGTTTTGTGATGGGCGGGCTGATCCCGCTGGCGGGCGTGCAGATGCTGACGGGGCAGCTTCGGTTTCTCATCCTGCTGAAATCACTTCCGCTTATCATCGGCATCGGCATGGTGATGCTCTCCAACAACGGCTGTGATATTGACCGCGACCTGGATTCGGGCCGGCGAACGCTGCCCTGTCTGCTTGGGAAGAGGAAGACCGGGGTCTTATACCGCGTGCTGCTGATGCTGTGGCTGCTGAGCCCTGTTGTCCTGCTTCTGGCAGGATGCAGCACCATCTCTGCGCTCGTTTACTTTTTGTGCCTGCCGGTATCCGTCAGCACCTTTTCCCGGCAGTTCCGCACCCCGCTGAGTCCTGAAACCCGCGGCGCGGTGATGTCCGGAGTAAACTCTTTGCTGATCATGCTGAGCTTTTCTTATGCGGTGGCAATTCTGACCGGAGGGTAACATGACAGGCAGGGAAGAGTTTGTGTATCAGGTTTTTCAGAAGATTGCCGACGGTTATGACCGCGCCAACCGGCGCATCAGCCTGGGGGCGGATCTCCGCTGGAAAAAGTCCGCCGCAGTGCTGCTGTGTGAAAGCCTGCCCGTGAGGCCGGAAGTCCTGGATATCGGCTGCGGAACCGGAGATATGCTTCGCATTCTTTCCGGGCTGCGTCCGGACGCCCGGCTAACCGGGCTGGATTTTTCTTTAAACATGCTGGAAGCTGCGAAAGAAAACTGCGGCGCCATTCCAAACCTCTGCCTGCTGCAGGGGAACGCCATGCGGCTGCCTTTTGAGAATGACAGCTTTGACGGAATCAGCATCTCGTTCGCGCTGCGGAACATGGCAGACTACGGGCAGGTTTTGCGTGAAGCGGTCAGGGTGCTGCGGCCGGGTGGAAAACTGGCGGTCATCGATTCTTTTGTACCGCAAACAAAGGTCGTTCAGCCGTTTTACCGACTCTATTTCTCAGGCATCATGCCCATTTTAGGCGGCGGACTCCGCAGGCACAGGGAATACCGATGGCTGAGCCGGAGCACCAAAGAGTTTATTACCGCAGATGAACTTTGCGCCATGATGGAGCGTGCCGGCCTTCGGGCGCTGCAGAGAAGAAGCTTCATGTTCGGCGCCTGTGTCTGCGCGGCAGGTATAAAGTATAACTCCCGGGCACGGTGAATAA
>JAEEGL010802609.1_pt1 | contig 13600 bp, 17 predicted proteins | sample 9134231 | NCBI WGS metagenome assembly JAEEGL01 (sample SAMN16246548, study PRJNA631951) | gut metagenome | biome: gut microbiome; feature: rumen; material: fiber-attached | host: Bos | place: Iran: Karaj | collected 2018-10
GTAATAATGCTTCAGGATATACAGTAGCTTATGCGTTTGTATATTATACAAAAACCACAGATTGATATAAAAGCAAATAAACGTAACAATGTAAAAAAATTCCATTTATGTATAAAAAAGGCTAGACAAAAAAGGCAATGTCAAGTATAATTATATTAGTTAATTAATAGGAGAAAAAAGTTATGGATATTAATGAAAGAGTAGATAGAATAGAAACCAAAATTGAAAATCTTGAAAATAAATTTAATGATTCTATTCCAGAAATCCAATCAGGGATAAGGGAAATTAAAGTTATGTTACAAGAAAGACCAATTCAAGAAAATTTAAAAAACAATATAATTGAAAAAGAAATACAAGTTTTGGAATCTAAATATGAACAAAAAGTAAATTCTTTACAAGAACGCATAAAAAAAGCAGAAGATAATCAAGTTTGGCTAAGAAGAACTGTAATAGCTGGTTTAATTGGATTGGTCATAGAAGTAATAATATTTGTAGTAAAAATGATGTAATGAGGTTTAAATACCTCATTTTTTATTGCAAAATAAAAATATGTATGTTATAATCAAATTGAGAGGATAGATAAGAAGTCATGGACTTATCGAAAGCATACTCCATTGTGTTTCCTCTTGTTAAAACAAAATGGATGGGGAATGGAGAAAATAAAATGTTAGAAGTATTATTAGGACAAATACCAGAAGCTATATATTTTGCTTTATTTATGATATTTGTTAAACAACTAAAAGAAAAAAGAATTTTATTTATTATTTTAATGATAGCAGAATATTTATTATTAAAAGTTTTTATAAAATATAACATATGGTTTCAAATATCATATACCTTTATGACTTTTTTGATTTTAAAATTTTTATATAAAGAAAAAGCACAAATAACAGATATATTTACTTTTACAATTTCTAGCATTGTTTTAATATTAATTAGTTTCGTTTCATATTCCATTATATGGGAAACGATAGGAAATTATCTTATAGCTGCTATAATTAATAGATTATTTTTAATTATATTTTTATTAATTACATACAAAAAACTTTATAACATTCAGAAACTATATAAAAAGCTATGGAATAGGCAAGATAATAAAAAACATAAAGTAAAATCTACTACTTTTAGAGCAATCAATGTAGTCGTTTTTAATTTATTATTTTTCATTATTAATTTAGGCATAATTTTTACTTTTATTATAGGAAGGAGTGTTTGATATGGGAAGTTGGGATAGTTGGTTTTGGTTTTATGATGCTAAAGATGGAGAGTAATGGAAATGGAAAGATTTAAGTATATTTTTGGAAGTTTATTTTTTAATATCGCAGAAACAATACTTATCTTTTTAGTAGGTAAGTTACTTAGCTTACCTACTAATTTTATTATAATTGTTATGTTGACTTTTATGATAAGTAGAGGTTTCTTTGGGAAAGCTTTACATTTTAAAGCTTGGTATAGATGTTTAATATGGAGTTGTTTAATATTATTAAGTTTATTTTTAATATTAAAGATTGATTTGAAAATATCTATATTATTTGCAATATTTAGTGCTTTTATAATGACAGGAAAATCAAATATAAATGATATGTATTTGTGGAAACCTAAAAACGAAAGTAAGTATTATGATATTGAAGAATATATTAAATATCATGAGTTTGATAAAGAATTAATTGAATTTGAAGAAAACATTCAGAAGAAAGATAAAGTTTTATTTCTTATGTATAAATATAGATTTAAAGAACATAAAACCTTTTCAGAGATTTCAGAATTATTAGATATAGAAACAAATAGAATAACAACAGAATTAGATAAAATTGCATTTGGAATGAGAATATTTTGTAAAATATAAAGACTGGTTTATAACTGGTCTTTTATTTTTTTATATACACTGTGTAGAAATATTTAATTTAATATGTATATAATATTTTTAGAAAGGAGATAAACAAAAAAAATAATACTAATTGCCTATTATTAGTTTGTTTTTTGTTTATCTTTATTCATTTAATAGGAGGAATAAATAATGAACTATCCAATGTTTTCAAATAATAATAACCCAATGTATATGCAAAATTTGCAAAGCCTTCAAGATATGAGAGATAGAATTGACAGTCAAATGAAACAAATGCAACAGCAAAATCAAGTACCACAACCAATAGCACAACCCATCACGCAAAACTTTCAGATAGCACCTACTCAAGTAAATAATGAATTAGAAAGTAAATATGCAGATAGCATAGAAACAGTTAAAAATACTTTTGTTATGAAAACAGGAATATTTCTTAACAAAGATTTTTCTACTTTATGGGTTAAAGATGTTACTGGGAATATTAGAACTTTTAGAACAGAAGAAATTATAGAAATGGATGAAAAAGATAAAGAAATATATATGTTGAAAAAACAATTAGAAGAAATGAAAGGAATGATATCAAATGCAAATGAATCCGCTAATGCAAATGTTAATGAGCAGATTACAAACTCAAAGCCCCCAAGGTTACAAAATGATAAACGAAGCAATGCAAAATAATGGTAATCCTCAGGCAATAGTTCACCAGATGATGAGCAATGCGACACCAGAACAAAAAGAAAGTTTGTTTAAACAATGTAAACAATACGGAGTTCCTGATGGATTGCTTTCACAATTACAAAATATGAAATAGAGGAAATATGCTTTAATTTGCATATTTCCAAATGAAACCTTTAGCAGTTTTTCTTTTTCCTTTACAACAATCAGAAATATGACGACAATTATAAAACAATTCAATTTCTTTAATGCTATGCCATTGTTTTATAAAATTCCCTTGTAAATCAAATTGATTTACTTTTATTTTTCGAGGTTTCATTAGCTTTAGACGATATGCTTCTTCAATGTTGTGACTTTGAGTACAATATTCTAAATTGTTGACATTATTGTTTAATTTATTGCCATCTTTGTGATTTATTATTGAAAAATTGTTTGGATTAGATATAAAAGTTTCTGCAACTAATTTATGCACAAAGAAAAGCTTTTGCTTTTTGTCTTTATTTAATCCTATTCTATAATAACCATAAGGAGTAAGCGTTTTTGCTAATAAATGAGTCTTATTTGTATTATTATAATTTAAACTTCGTACATTCCCATTGTCGCTAATTTGATAACGACCATTATATCCTTTAATATCTTTCCAAATTTCTTGCATTACAACTCCTTTCTGTTATGTAAAGAAAAAAGGAACTTATATAAATGCATCAATTATGAGATTTTAATGTTGAGTTAAGAAGCTCATAAAAGATACACTTATATAAATTCCTTTGCCTTAACTCAACACCTATATTATAACACGCGTGAGGTGTAAAGTCAATAAAGGAATTAAAATTAAAAAAAAGGAGGATTAAATTATGGGAGATAATTTATCACCAGCGGATATAAAAGCAGTTGTAGGTGGAAATAACAACGGATTTGCTTATCCAGTTTACCCATACGGTGGAGGATTTGGAAATAGTGGATTTGGTAATGATGGAAGTTGGATTTGGATAATCCTTATACTTGTTCTATTAGGTGGATTTAATGGAAATGGAAACGGATTTGGTAATGACTATGCGTGGTTATCAAACGGACAAAAAGATATTATGACAAACACAAATAACGGATTTAACACATTACATTTAAGCGACCAAGTAGAAGGTGTAAGAGATGGTATTTATTCATTATCTAACCAATTATGTAATTGTTGTGCAGATATGAACCAAACTGTAAGTAATGGTTTCTATAATGCAGAAATAGGTGCAAATAACAGACAGATGGCAAATATGCAACAATCATTTAACAACCAAATAGCTACATTACAAGGATTTAATGGTTTACAAAAATCATTAGATAGTTGTTGTTGTGAAAACAGATTAGGAATAGCTAATCTAAATTCAACAATTTTAGCTGAAAACTGTGCAGACCGTGCAGCTTTAGCAGATGGTTTAAAAGATGTATTAATTAATCAAACAGCAAATACACAAAGAATTTTAGACCAATTATGCTCAGATAAAATTGATGCTAAAAATGAAAAAATTGCAGATTTACAAAGAGAATTACAAATGGCTGACTTAAAAGCATCTCAAATCGAACAAAATGCTTTTATTGCTCAAGGATTTAGCAATGAAGTTGACCAATTGTATAATAGACTTTCTTCATGCCCTGTTCCTAGTACACCGGTCTATGGAAGAACACCAATATTCACATGTAATAACAGTGGATGTGGATGTGGATGCGGAAACGCATTTGGAAATACAATAGTATAATAGCAAAATGTCGATAAGACAATCTCGAAAGAGAACTTGCTAATAAAGGTAGTAAGTTTATCTTGCTATCTTTTTTTATAAAACAAAATAAAGGAGGGAATAAAATGAGTGTAGGAACAATACAAGCAGTACAAGAACCAGAAATAACATTAACTTCTAATACAGCATCCGTTCCTTTTTCAACAGTAGATTTAAGAACAAGAAGTGCTATAAATTGCAACGGATGGATGAACCACAATGAAGGAAGTGCATTGTTTAGTATTCTTGAAGGTGGAATATATGAAGTAGATTTTAATGCAAATGTAACAAGTGCAGCAGCAGGACAAGTTGCCTTAGCTTTATTTGCAGATGGAGTACAAGTTATAGGAACTGAAATGGATGAAACTATTGCGGCAGCAGGAGAATTTGCAAATATTGGATTTGATAAAAAAATAAGAGTATGTTGCAAAGGTACAGTTAATTTGGCAATAACAAGTTTACCAACAATAGTATATAATGGTGGAGCAGAACCAGTTGTTACAGATACTGAAATACCAATTATTAAAAATGCAGAAATTAGCGTAACTCGCCTTGCTTAATATTAATAAAATTGAGGAAAAATAATGAATAATTTTGAAAACAATTTAGAAATTTTATCCAATATAATTCAATTAAAAAGTTATGAAATATTGGTTAATGATTTTAATAATACTGATTTAATGAAATATTTAAAACATCAAGATGAAATACTAAATAAAATAATAAAACAGAATGAAAAAATAATTTCTCTTTTGGAAGGAGGAAAAAATGGACATAGAAGAAATAATACAGAAAATAGTTGATAATGGAAGAATAGAGGATATGAAAACTTTGTCTGATATGTTAGAAGATACAATGGAAGAATTGGAAAAATACGACAAAAACTGTTTTGATAAATATATGATGAAATTATATAAAATGGCTTATGGTAATGTGTTGCCTGATAAATTAAAAATCCAATGGGTAAACAATATGAAACCAGCAGCAAGATGGCAAGTAGAACAAATAGAAGAGATAAAAAATATATATATGAGATACGGAGTAAATATGCCATTCTATTCTTTTTTTGTAATTATTAATTTATTATATTCTGATATGAGTAATTCTTTAGGTGAAATTAATAATGAAGAAGATTTGACTAGATATATACAAGCTACAAATGATTGGTATTATGATGAAGATGCATATAATACACAAGAAGCTAAATTATTAGCATATTGGGAATATGTTGTCAATTAATTCACCAGATGTTGATTTTCCTTTATTTTTATTATATAATATATAAAGGAGGCAATATCATGAAAGTAGGAGAAAAAATAGGTAAAATTTTATTATTACAAAAAATAGGGAGAGGTTATCACAAAGATGCTATGTGGAAATGTAAGTGTGATTGCGGAAAAATTTTTTATAGATGTACTTCTAGTGTAAAAAAAGGAAAAAGTTGTGGATGCGATAAATATGAAAATTTAATTGGCAAAAGGTTTGGTAAATTAACTGTCATTAAAAAACTTGAAAACAATAAATTTAATCATAGCACATGGTTATGCAAATGTGATTGTGGAAATAAAATTGTTATAGATAGGTCAAATTTATCTATAAACAAAACTAAAACAGTTAGTTGTGGATGCCATAAAAAAGAAATTATCACAAAACATAATAAATATAAAACCAAAATTTATTCAGTATATATTGCAATGAAACAAAGATGTTATAATAAACAAAGTATTCCATATAAATATTATGGTGGCAGAGGAATAAAAATTTGTGATGAATGGCTTGACGAAGAAAATGGTTTTATTAATTTTTACAATTGGTCTATAAATAATGGATGGAAAGAAGGACTTTCAATTGACAGAATAAATACAAATGCAGATTATAAGCCAGATAATTGTAGGTGGACAAATTCATTAACACAAATGAACAATACGAGAAGAAATCATTATGTAACACATAACAATGAAACACATACCATAGCAGAATGGGCAAGAATATTAAATGAAAATTATTCTACATTATACAACAAATTAAAAAATAATAATTTTAAATTCTAATTATAGAAAGGAGAGAAAAAACATGAACGAAATGAATCCAAATTATGATAATAGAGATTACGATAATAGAGATTATAGAAACTATAGAGATTATAGAGATTATAGAGATTACAGAGATTATAGAGATTATGACCGTAGAGGCGGAAGAATGAATATGAGAAACTATAGAAATTATCGTGAAGATTATCATGAAGAATTAGAAATAGCAATGGAAGATATGAGAGAGCAATTTAGAAAATTAGAAGACATATCAGAAATGGCTCATAATATGCAAGATAAAAATATGATAATGAAAATTGCACAAAAAGAAAAAGAAAATTATATGGCATTAAAACAAATTATTGATAAGGAAATGTAATAAAAGGTTTAATAGGCAACCTTTATGGCAAGTTACTCAAGTGGTTAAGAGAACGGTCTGCAAAACCGTCATCAACAGTTCAATTCTGTTACTTGCCTCCAGCTATTGACTATTTTTACTTTTTCTTATAAAATATATATATCAATATTTGGCAGAAAAATTCATCCTAAAAAAGCAATAGATTTTTTTTAAAAGAAAATTCTATTGTTTTTTTACTTTATATGGTATAATTATATTGCTTACATCAAAGTATTTTTTTATTTATTTTTTACCTTTTTTATTTTTTTTATAGAATTAGATATATTTTTATATATTTAATTCTATTTTTTTGATATAATATAATTATAAAATAGGAAAAGGAGGAATTGCAATGGAAAATTTTTTACAAATTATTATTATTGCAATACTTGCAGAAGCTGTTTGGGAAAATCTAAAAATGATTTGGCAACAAGGCAAAATAAGTATAGACAACATAGGAGCTTTGATTATTAGTATTGTAATTACATTATCAACTCAATTAGATGTATTTGCGATATTAAATTTTAAAATTTCAATACCATTTATAGGAAGTATATTAACTGGTATTTTAATTAGCAGAGGTGCTAATTGTATTCATGACATTTTAACAAAAATACAAACAATTAAATAAAATATTTTATTAGAAAGGAGCTAATAATGAAGATTAATGTAACAGAAAATAAAGTATCTATAAAAGAAGAACAAATATTAAATGAGAATGAGTATAATATACACAAAATACAATTTGATTTTTCTTCTGAATATACTGATGATTTAGTTAAAGTAGCTTTATTTAGTATAGATAATCATACTTATAAAAAAATCATTTCAAATAATGAATGTGATATTCCACCAGAAGTATTAACTCAAAGAGGATATTCAATATTAGGTGTATATGCTTATAAAACAGAACAAGACACTCTTGCTTTAAGATATTCTCCATCTCCTACAAGAATTTCTGTTTATGATGGTTCATATAAAGCAGAAGCTGAAAATAGTGAACCTATAACTCCTAGTGAAATTGAACAATATCAACAGATTCTTCAAAATTCTTTGCAAAATTTTCAAAATGAATTTAATACTTTAGCTCAAAATACAGAAACTAGTATTACTGAAATAGAAGAAGAATTGCAAAGGAAAGTTGATGAAGGATATTTTGATGGGGAAGATGGTTTTTCTCCTATTGCAAACGTAATACAATTATCAAATGGAGTAAAAATAGAAATTGAAGATAAAAATGGAAAAACAACTGCTGATGTATTAAACGGAGCTGATGGTAAAGATGGAGAAAATGGACAAGATGGACAAGATGGATATACTCCACAAAGAGGAATTGATTATTGGACCGAAGAAGATAAACAAGAAGTAGAAGAAGAAGCAACTCAACAAATAGAAGGCAAAATAGAAGAATATAATGAAAATGCAGCTGAAAAATTAAATCAATATAATCAAAATAGTGTACAAAAAACTAATGATTATAATACAAATGCAGAGCAAAAAATGTCTGCATATAATACAAATGCTAATCAAAAAGTAGAATCTTTTAATACAAATGCAAGCAGTAAATTATCTGAATATAATTCAAATGCAGAGCAAAAAGAAACTTCATATAATACGAATGCTAGTCAAAAACTAGAAACTTTTAACACAAATGCAACAAGTAAATTAACTGAATATAATACAAATCATACTGAAAAAATGAGTGTTTATAATAGTAATACTACACAAAAATTAAATGCGTTTAATGAAAACGCAACTCAAAAAACAGAAGATTTCGATGAACATACAGAAGAAATTCAAGAGAGCATAGAAAATTTACAAGCAGAAAATGAAAGATTAAGAAACACCCTCCCAACCACAACAGGAACAGGACAAGCTATAACCCTAAATAAAACAGCAGAGCTAGAATTTAAAAAGCCACCATTACCAATGGGAAATAGTGAGCAGGTACAGTATAGTGGGAAGCAATTAATTCCATTTACTAATCAAGATTTTACTTTAAATGGAGTTAGACATTATGTTCAAAATGGAACGTTATATTTGAATGGAACAACTACTACTGAGACAAATCAAAGAAATGAATTATATAAATCTAATTTTAGTATGACACTTCCTGCAGGAACGTATTATTTTAAAAGAGGTACATCAAACATTCCAATGTATATTATCAAATATGATGATAATACCAATATAGTAACAAATGAAGGTCAATTCACATTAGAAGAAACTACACAAGTGTATTTTGGTATATATCTATATCAAAGAACGCTTAATAATGAGAAAATTGATTGCCAATTAGAATTAGGAAATAGTGCAACATCATATGAACCATATACATATGGACAAGCACCTAATCCTAATTTTGAAGTTCCTATAACCAATGTAACAGGAGATGTAGAGGTAGTAGTAGGGAATAAGAATTTGTTTGACATTTCAAAAAGTTCATTAGGGAAAATATTAAATATGTCTAATGGAAGTATAAACGGTGGTACTAGTGCCACAGATACAAGCAACTATATTGAAGTAAATAGTGGAACAACTGATGTATTAAAAGGTGTATCTAGTGAAACTATTTATTATTGGAATTATTATATTTGTTTATATGATAGTAATAAAGATTTTGTTGAAAGACAAGCAATGACAAGTTTAGGAAGTAAAGCATTCTCATTTATTCCAAGTCAAAATGGTTTTATTAGATTTACTTATAATAATAATTCAAGTGAATTACAACTAGAAAAAGGCTCATCGGCAACGACTTATGTTGCACACAAAGAGCAAAAATTTATCTTCCCACTAGGCAACGAAAGGCTTATGACAGGAAGCCTCTTAACTGACAATGGTAAACAGCATACTAGAATGCAAAAGATTTTTGATGGAAGCGAAAGTTGGTATGCATATACAGACAAAAACACCCAAAGTTATTATTGTTATTATACCAATGCTCCTAGTGATTGTATTGCGGCACAAGAAGAAGCAGATTTAGTAAAATGCAACATATTACCAGAAAGCACATGGGATGATATATATGGTAAAAGACATGATACACCAATAATTGCATTGAGAAATAATAAAAGATTTTATGTGCGTGTTCCATTTGCCACATTAGTAGAATGGGAAGCTTATATAACGCAACAATATACAAATGAAACACCTGTAAAAGTAGAATATAAATTAGAACAAATATCAACAATACCATATACTTCAGCTCAACAAACAGCATACAACCAAATAAAACAAGCATTAAGTCATGAAGGACAAACTAATATAACAGGTTCATCTAACGAAAATAATCCTATATTTAATGTAGAAGCTTATTTAGACTCAAAAATAATATTAGCTGAAAAAGTAGACAAAGTTGAAGGAAAAGGATTATCAACAAATGACTTCACCAATACATATAAAAACAACGTAGATAGTAATACAAGTGCAAGACATACACATACCAATAAAACAGTATTAGATGGAATAGCTTCAAGTGATATTACAAATTGGAATGGAAAACAAAATGAAACAGACAACAGTTTAAACACTACAAACAAGACAATAACAGGAGCTATAAATGAAGTATATAGTATAGCTAGAGGAGCAAATCAAGCTAAAAGTTATATAGGTTATTCAGAAATGATAACAGCACTTAATTCATTAGATGATGATGTTTATATTTCTGGGCAAATTATAAATATAGAAACATTACTTATACCAGATTTATGGGTATATTCAGTAGAATCAACAAATGTTCCTTATACATATACAACAGATGAAGCATTTACAACAGCTTTATCAACAAATGGATATGTTCAAGTAGGATATTATAAATTAAGTGCATTAGAAACACAAAAGGTAGATTTAACAGATTATGAACAAAATACTAATAAAACAACAACTATATCATCAAGTTCAACAAATGCACAATATCCTAGTGCAAAAGCAGTATATGACTTGTTTAATTCAATTATAGATGGAGATGAGGTGAGCTATTAATGAAAGTATTAACTAATAATCAATATTATAGTCAAATTGCTAATATAATAAGAGAACAAAATGGTACAAGTAATGCATATACTCCACCACAAATGGTAAGAGCATTAAAAGATTTATTCTATGAAGAAGTTGAAGGAGTACCACCAATTAGTTTTAATGGAATTGGAGAAAATCTATTAGATTATAGAATAGATGGTGCAAGTGGTGGAGTTGGAGATTTAATAACTGATTCATCGGATGAAAAGCTTGGAAAATATAAAGTGCCTGTTGTAGTGAATGGAAAAAATTTATTTAATGAAAATAGTGCATGGAATTTAAGGGGTTCGTTTACAACAGGTACACAACAATTTCCTCAGGGTATAGAAGGTAATAGAAGAACATATTTCTTTAAAGTAAGACCAAATACGTTTTATACTGTAAGTATGGAAACTGTAGGAGATAGACTGGGAATAAATGAATATTCAAGAGAAATAAATCCAGTGAATGCTACAACTAATAATAAAATCGCACCAGACAGAATTATTTACAAAGCTACTGATTCTTTTGCAAATCCTTATACATTTCAAACTTCATCGACTGCAAAAATCGTTGGAATATATTATTCATTAAATACTATTCCAACAAATATTCAAATTGAAATTGGAAATATAGCAACTGATTACGAACAATACCATGAATCAACAACAACTAATATCTACCTAGATGAACCAATTGATGCAAGAGCAAATATTCCAAGTGAATATACAGAAGTAGAATATATAGAGAGCACAGGTACGCAATATATCGATACTGGTATTATTCCATCAAGCAATTGGAAATATGAAATAATTTTTCAAGATAATGTAGCACAAGGGTCAAATTATGTTATGGGTAGTAGACAAACCACAAGTTCACCTATATTTGCAGGAATTGGAGGAGGCCAATCTACCCAAAGTATATCCATACATAATAATAGTTGTGCCACACCATCCAATTACAGAACAGTTAATTACATTTATAAAATTAATGCTGAATATAAGTCATTAGGTACATGAACACCTGAAATATTTTGTTTAACAAATAATGAAAAATTTACAGGTACTCAGACTGCTAATATAAATGCTACGGCTAATTATTATATTTTTTCAATAAATACGTCTCAAACTCATGGAGGAATGAGTTTGTATAAACTAAAATTATGGAATAATAATGTATTAGTAAGAGATTTTATACCATGTTATAGAAATTCAGATAATCTGGCAGGGGTATATGATTTAGTAAATAATGTTTTTTATACTAATCAAAGAACAGGAAATTTTATAGTTGGGCCTATAAAAGAAAACGAAAGCATCTCTCTATCAGATACAAATACAAACATTCCAACAATAAGAGGCACAAACGTATTAACAGTAGATACAACAGTACAGCCAAGCAATGTATATATAAAAAGTAGACATGAATCATCTTATGAAGCAGCAATGCGAGAAAGATATGAAGAAGCACAAGCACAGCTAGATGCTTTAGAAAATGGAGGAGAATAATGGAAAAAAATAATAAAAAATTTTCATTTTGCAAATTTAATGTTAAAGATAAGGAGGAGTAGTTATGGAAGAAGAAAAAATTGAAGAAGTAACAGACCTTGCAGAACAAAATAATTGTGGGGAGGCGAACGAATAATGAATATAGAAGATAGATTATTAACAGTAAGTCCATATTGTAGAAGTGGAGAAAAGCAAGGAATAATAGTTAATATAGTTGTTCATTGGGTAGGAAATGCAGGAAGTTCAGCGATAGGGAATAGAAACTATTTTAATTCACTTGCAACATCATATAAAACATATGCAAGTTCGCATTATATAATTGGATTAAATGGAGAAATAATAAGATGTATTCCAGAAGATGAAGTAGCATTCCATGCAGGTTCCTATAGTATGAATAGAAAATCAATAGGAATAGAAACGTGTCACCCAGATTGGGAAGGTAAATTTAATGAAGTTACATATAATAGCCTAGTAGAATTATGTGTTGATATTTGTAGAAGATATAATCTAGGAATTGATGCAATAATAAGACATTATGATGTAACAGGAAAAGAATGCCCAAGATACTATGTAAGAAATGAAAGCGAATGGATTAAATTTAAAAATGATGTAGCAAATAATTTAGGACAAGCAACAACAAATGTTGCAGTTCCAGAAGTGAAAGGAAGTGATGAACCGGTGAGAAGATATAAAAATGGTTCAACAAAAGAAACAATATATGCAGATACAGAATTAACAAAAGTAATAGGAAGTTTAAGTCCTTATGAAGAATGCGATTGCTTTGGAATATTTAACAGCAGACCAATGGTAAGATATAAAGTAGATGGAAGTAATAATTATAAAATAGGATTTGCAGTTTGGAAAGATGGAGTAAGATAAAATAAAGGTAGATTAGATTAATTTCTAGTCTACCTTTTTACGTTTTAATGCAGTAAAATCAAGACATATAACTTGTCTGATAGAAAAATAAAACGGCTTATTTTGGATTGTGACTTGATATAATTAATATTTTATTTTGTCAATAAATCTTCTATATATATATCAATAAGTTCTAATTTTTCTTGAAGAAAAGCAATAACTTCTGTTTTTTCTTCCCAATTGTTTACCGTAATTTCTTTTTTTAATTTATTAATTATGTTATTGTAAATAATACATCTATTACATGCTTTTATTAATTTTGAATTTATATATTGTTGTTTTTCTTGTTCTTTTTTCTTTTTTATTTCTTGTTCTTTTTGAATTTCTTTTAATCTTTTTTTACTTATTCTATTTTTTGTTTTTAATCCTAAATTAAAATCATAATTGATTTTTTCCATTGCTTCTTGAAAATTCAAATTAAAATATTGTTTGACAAATTCAATAAAATCTCCAGTTCTATTACAAGAAAA
>JAEEGL011692168.1_pt1 | contig 13600 bp, 10 predicted proteins | sample 9134231 | NCBI WGS metagenome assembly JAEEGL01 (sample SAMN16246548, study PRJNA631951) | gut metagenome | biome: gut microbiome; feature: rumen; material: fiber-attached | host: Bos | place: Iran: Karaj | collected 2018-10
AACTCTCAAGATGGGCGGCAGCACTTCCATAATCGACAACCTTCATGCGGGAAAAGGCGTCTGTGCGGGAGTGAACCTTGAGACCGGAGTGTTGGATACGGATGGGGTTTCCTGGAACGGTATCAAGCACGCTACCCATCCCGTTACAGGAACCGTCCTCAAAGGATTCGAGATTCCCTACTTCAATGAAGCAAAAGAATTCGTTCTGGAAATGATTGAAAATCTTGGTATATATGGTATCATAGGCTGGGATATAGCTATCGGTGAAAAGGGACCCGTCCTGATAGAACCCAACACGGATCCTGACCCGGCGCTGATCATTCTGCCCTACGCCGTTGATCATATCGGCCTTATGGACAGAATGAAAAAATACTTATATCCCATTGAGGAATAATAAGGATTCAAGGAGTCAATATGAACATAGCAGTAGTAACGGGCGCATCAAGCGGCATGGGCCGTGACTTCGCCATTGCAATTGATAAAGAATATGAGTTAGATGAGATCTGGGTCATTGCCAGGCGCAAAGAACGACTTGAAGAACTTTCTTCAATCTGCCGGGCTAAGGTCAGAGCCATCGCCCTCGATCTTCTGGATTCTGCAAGTTATGAGGTGTACCAAAAGCTTCTTAAAGAGCATGAACCTAACGTAAGGTTTCTCGTAAACGCCGCAGGTTTCGGACTTTTTGGCACCTTCACTGAGATGGATATGATGAAACAGCTTGAGATCATCGAGCTGAACGATAAGGCCCTTACAGCCTTCTGCCATATGACCATACCATATATGAACAATGGAAGTCATATAATCAATCTGGCATCCAACTCATCCTGGCAGCCTGTGCCATACATGAACGTTTACGGATCATCCAAAGCCTACGTCATGAGTTTCTCAAGAGCCCTCGGAGTGGAATTAAGGAACCAGGGTATCCACGTAATGGCCGTCGCTCCCGGCTGGATCAAGACCGAATTCTTCGATACAGCGGTCCATGACGATACTATCAAATATTTTGACCGCTTCTATACATCAAAGCAAGTTATCGATCGCGCCATGAAGGATATGAAGAAACTGAAACCCGTATCCATTCTCGGGCTTCCAGTAAGAATGCAGGTCAGGCTCATCAAGCACCTTCCCGTAAGCCTCGTAATGAAGATCTGGTGCCGTCAGCAGGGAAAATAATCAAGTTATAAACGCAATCTAAAACCGCGCCGACAAGCGTTTTTAAACGTCACAGCGCGGTTTTTATGTTAACTTATCAGATGATGCTCTCTTGAACGCTCCCACCACTTAATTCACTTCCGCGAATTTGAAGTGGGGGTATTCTCGTTGAGCTTTCCGATAAAGATCTACGAGTTCATGTATGATCTTATCCTGAGCATAATTTTCACGAGCATAGTCGTGTATTCTCTTTCTCCACTCAGTAAAGTCGGTCTCCTTCTCACGGTCAAGCATTTTAAGGACTGCCTCGCTTAAAGCTATATGATCCTCCGGTTCCACCAGACAGCCGACTTCATCCTTTACGAAATCGGGAAGTCCTCCCTCACGTGATGCGATAACCGGGATGCCGCAGGCCATGGCTTCAAGAGCCACCAGCCCGAAGGCTTCCTTACGGGAAGGTACCATATCCACATCGGACACGTTATACAGGTCGCAGAGAGCTTTCTGGTCCACGTTTCCAAGGAATCTTACGGACTTCAGTTCAAGTTCCGCTGCCAGAGACCTTAAAGAAGACATTTCCTCCCCGTCCCCTACTATCAGGGTAAGGGTGTCTGTAGCCTGAGACTCATATAGTTTTGCGGCTCTTAAAAGAACATCCACACCCTTCGCATGGGTCAGCTTGCCTGCAAAGATGACGATTCGTTTTTCTTCGTAGTCCTCTTTCTTAAGACCATATTTCTCAAGGACTTCATCGGCTGACACGGATGACGGATGAAATACTCCGGGATCATACCCATTTCTCATCATTATTATTTTATTTTCAGCTTCAGGGAATCGCTCCTTAACGAGCTCCAGATTATCCTTCGAGATTGATATAACCGCACTTGCTGCGTCCATCGCCCGTTTAGCGTAACTCCTGAATTGCGGCCACCTGTCATAGCCCATGAGGTCCGTACCGTGGGCGGTAAGAACAAGAGGTATGCCCTTACCTGCGGCCAGCGAAGAAAGCATCCAGATGTGCTGGCCATGGATCACGTCAGGCCTGTTTACCGATATCTCTTCATCGAGCACCTTATTGAAGGCATCAAGATAGAGTTCGGTCTCCTCCTTCGTCCTGCTTCCGAAATCATAGGTGCTTCTGGGATGTGTCGTGAAACACGGGAAATTGAAAGGCAGCGCACCGGTTGGCGCTTCAGACCCATCCTCTGGTGTGAAAAACACCGGTTTCAGCCTGACTCCCGGGACATCTTCATAATCCACAGTATTTTCAGGTAAAATTATGGTTACCTCGTGTCCTTGGTTAGCCAGACTTATGGCGAGATTTTTGGTATATGTGCCGCTGCCTGATCCTGCCAGCGGGAAGTGATTGATAAGTAGTATTTTCATTGCTTTAGTCTGTGTCTTTTAATGTTTTATTCTCGTTTTTTAACTGCGCGTAGATAACTGCCCCCAGTATTATCGCTGCGCCAATTATTTCTTTTATATACGGTTCTTCTCCAAGGAGCAACCAAGCAAAGAATATAGCATAGACCGTCTCCATGGAAGAGCAAACTCCGGCAAGCCTTGCAGGTACATCCTTAAGACAGCTTATAAATAAGGTGTGAGCGAAGGCTGTAGCCACGGTGCCGAAAATTATAAGGAGCCCGATATCCTTAAAGGTCGGCTGAACATTCATTCCAATAACAAAGGGAAGGAGCAGGACCGCTGCTGTCGCCTGCTCATAAAATGAGATCAGCGTTCCGGAATACTTCGAACTGAAACCCTTATTCAGCATGGTAAGACACGTGTAGGCTACAGGAGATATCATGCCGATCAGAATCCCTTTGAAAATATTGTTGTCAAAGGAAAACTCAGGAACAGTTATGAGTACTCCGATGAGGATGATTACCGCTATAATGACATTTCCTGCCTTCGGCCTCTCATGATTAATAAGAGGCTCTGCAAAGGTAACAAAGAGCGGGAAAGTTGAAAAAGTAATAGTCCCGATAGCCACCGTCGATATCCTGATAGACTCAAAGATCGTCCACCAGTGAATGGCCAAAATGGCTCCGGATAAAAGCAGCATCATCAGGTCCTTCTTTGAATCCACCTTAAAGGACTGCCTGGTCATGATCATATAGATGCCAAGGGCCAGGGATGAGAACAGTACCCTTCCGAAGGTTATGGCCATGGCGGGAAGATCTATCCACTTCCCGAAAAGCCCGGCAAAACCGAAGATCAACACTGAGATATTAAGATATATTATGGCTTTGGTCTTCATGTCCTGCCTCTCAAAACATTAGTAAAATACTGCGCAGATTTTTTGCGCAAAAAACTTTCTTCCATTAATCTTTATAAACCCGAAGTACCGTATCAGCCATCTCGTCTGTACTCACTACTCCCGAATGTCTTATTTCCTTCTTGTCCAATTCTCTAAGCCCATAGGGCACTTCGCAGCCTGTAACCTTCTCCAGTTCCTTAACTGCCTTGAATCCGTCAGCGCACTTAGGAATACCTATCGCCTCGCCTACCGCTTCCGCAAACTTGAAGGCTGACGCTGTGGATGCCAGCACACAGGGAGTTTCGTCACCCGTTTCTTTAACGTAATCCTTATATACCTTATATGCCACTGCGGTATGAGTATCCATCAGATAGCCATGGTTCTTCCACATGTCATCGATCGCTTTAAGGGTGTCGGCTTCTACGCAGTAACCTCCCCAGAATACCTTAACTCCCTCAAGGAATGACTCGGAATCCATCACCGTATAGAATCCCAGAGCCTCCAGCGAATACATCCACTCGTTTATGAGTTCCGTATCCCTGCCGTTAAGAAGGAACAGCAGTCTCTCCAGATTTGAAGATACCAATATGTCCATGGATGGTGAATTGGTTAATATGAAATCTCTCGTCTCAGGCCTGATATCATAGAGACCCGTCCTTAAGAAATCCGTGAGTACCTTGTTGTCGTTGGATGCGCAGATAAATCTGTTGACCGGGATCCCCATCTTCATAGCCATCCACGCAGCCAGTATGTTTCCAAAGTTACCCGTGGGCACTACCACGTTCATGGGTTCCCCGTCTTTGATCACTCCGCGTTCTACCAGCTTGATATATGAATATACGTAATATGCTACCTGAGGCACCAGACGACCTACGTTAATGGAATTGGCAGAACTGAAGATGATACCGTGATTTTTGAGAGATGCTTTGATCTCAGGATCATTGAATATTCTCTTCACTTCCGTCTGACAGTCGTCGAAGTTTCCTTTGACGGCATATACGTGAGTGTTCTTTCCCATAGTGGTTATCATCTGCTGACGCTGCACCTGAGATACGCCGCCGTCCGGATAGAAGACTATGATTTCAGTTCCAGGGACATCGCTGAATCCCTCAAGAGCAGCCTTCCCGGTGTCTCCTGAGGTCGCAGTAAGAATCAGCACCTTATCCTTAACCCCTTCTTTTTTCAGGGAGACAGTGAGAAGATATGGCAGGATCGAAAGGGCCATGTCCTTAAAGGCAGCCGTCTTTCCATGGTAGAGCTCGAGGAAATTCACCCCGTCTGCTTCCCTTATCTCACAGATATCAGGAGCGGTAAACTTGGAATCATAGGCGCCGTTCACACAGTAATCCATCTCTTCCTCTGTAAAATCATCAAAGTAGCAGAGGAGGATTTTTCGCGCGATCTCCTTATACGAAGCTCCTATCATGTCCTTAACTTCAAAGGGCAGTTTAGGAATATACGCAGGCACATAGAGCCCCCTGTCCTCAGCAAGGCCGCTTATTACAGCCTGAGCACCGGTTTTTTTGTTCATACTTCCTCTTGTAGAAACGTAAAGCATTTTATCTCCTTGTTTTTCAAAAAATATGCATTCAAAGACTGGCAACCAACTCGAGCACATTCCAATATCCCAGAAGGCCGAAGACTTCCCCAATTATAAAGGACACAAGATTGAGCACAAGCGAGATTGCGAAGGCTTTTTTTAAATTCAGATTCATCATTCCTTTGTAGGCCAAAGTTTCAGCGGCTACAACCAAAACTTCAAGGGCTATCCTTATTATGAGAGTCTCTTCGATTCCCATCCTGCACGTAGCCATATACAAAAGAACGAGATTCAGAGGCGGGTTAGTCATAAGGTTCGCAAGGACCGAATAACCCAGGGCCTCTTTGGAGTTTTGCCAGACGATCATCACGGAACCTTCAATCAGAACCGTGAACAGGAGCTGGCATAAAATCACTAAATAAGGACCCATTATTTATCTTTATCCTTCTTGTTTTTTGATATTTTTACTATCTTAACTATGGCAAAGATAACTACGATTGCTACGATAACGATAAGTACCGTAGGCAGTACTGTGGCAACCGTAATAACTGGTCCGATGGCCACGTCTCTCATCTTAAAGGCCTCGCCTTTAATCAGTTCGTTCAGTTTCTTTCTCATTTCGACACCTCACTATTTATATTTTCTCTTCAGGGATAAAGCGATCAGAATCACGGCACAGCATCCAAGGAAGATCACCGTATACACGGGATTCAGGCCGCTTAAAATACCAAAAGCATTCACCATATATCCAAGAAGCAGCGCTAAGGTGGACAGTCCGAAGGCAAAGCCCACGTTATCGGGCATGGCAGCTACCAGTCCGCACAAGGTGATAGGCATAGCCATGTTAAAAAAGATTATCGATAAGCCCATAAGTATCCATGACCCGCTTCCAAGCGCAAAAAATATCATGCTCAGTATAAGGCTTACTGAAGCGGTCTCTTTAGCGCCAAACTTATCGGACAATATGCCGCCAAGTGCCTTACCTATGCAGCTTGCCACCGCCGGAAGAAGCACCAGATATCCAGTTTTTTCAAATCCAAGGGGCCAGATGAATCCGGCGTAACTCCTTATAAATACAGCAAAAAACAAGCAGACGACAGCAATCCCTGCCGAGGATTTCAGAAGGTCAAAGCGTATATATTCCTTAACGGGAGGAACAAACATCTCGCCCTTTTCTCCGCGCTTCATATATATGACCAGGTCCTGAGCCCAGTTTTCTGTCGTAAGGTACACCATAACGATTGCAACCAAAACGATGAAAACCGGAAGAAGCGCACCGTGACCTGAGGATCCGTAGATGGTTCCTGCCGCTACTCCTAAGGCCCCTGATGACACGAAGATACCAGAAGGAGCAATCTTACCGGATGACTTTCTGATGACGTTCACCCCTCCGCCTACGTGGAAGGCAGCGTTTAAAAAAGCTGCAATAATCATGGAAAGCCATGAGGCGACTGTTCCCTGAGATATCCATATTATGACAAGTGGCACCAGCATCAGGTCAAGACCTTCTAATCCGATTATCTTCTCAAGCTTGCCAAAGCGATCGCTGAGCGCTCCGAAAATGATCTGAAGCCCGAAGGCAATAATGTTATAGAGGAGGATGGCTATTCCAAGCATCTCCTGCCAATGGGTCCAGCTCATAGCTTGATAAAGTTGCTCTACTCCACGATAAAGTATGTAGAAGCAGCTCATATCCACCGCAAAATGTGCAATTGTCCAACTCGCTAAACTGTTTCTCATGGTAACACACAGGCCGGCAGATATCCCGCCGGCCTCCTATTAATCAGTTATTTCGTTTCTTTCATCTTGGCTACCATCTCGCCAGCCTTGACCTGGCTTCCCTCGGATACGTATATCCTCTCGATGATGCCCTGAACGTTTGCAATGATATTGGTCTCCATCTTCATGGCTTCGATGACGGCAATAGGCTGCCCTGCCTCTACCTGTTCACCTTCCTTAACGAGAACCTTTACGATTCCGCCCGGGATATTAGCGCCGATCTCAAAAGGATTATCCTCGTTAGCATAAAGCACTGAAGTCGAAGAGTTGGTGGTAACAGTCTTATCATTGATCTTGATGACACGGCGGTTGCCGTTAACTTCAAAGACTGCTTCTCTCATGCCCTCATTGTCAACAGGGCGTACCTCCTGAAGTTTGATCATGAGGACATGACCCTCTGAAAGCTTGACCTCGCAGGTCTCGCCTTCTGCCAGTGAATGGAAGAAGATATCGGAACCCATGTATCTGAAGCTTCCTTCCTTTCTGATGGACTTGATATAGTCCCCGAAGACCTTCGGATAGATGGCATAGCTGATGACTTCCTTGTCAGTTCCTTCAAGTCCCAGTTCGTCCCTGAGCTTCTTTCTGATGGCTTCGAAATCTTCATCGGGAAGAAGTTCCCCGGGTCTGCACGTAATGGGTTTCTTGCCCTTAAGAACTACCTTCTGGATGTCCTTAGGGAAGCCGCCCTCAGGCTGACCCATCATACCCTCGAAGTAGGATACCGTTGAATCAGGGAAGTCAATGTTGGCTCCCTTTTCTACGATGTTATCAGGTGTAAGGTCATTCTGAACCATGAATATGGCCAGGTCTCCCACAACCTTGGAGGAAGGAGTTACCTTAACGATATCCCCAAGCATGCGGTTTACAGCCTTATACATGTCCTTGACCTCGTCCAGTCTGTGTCCAAGTCCGAAGGATTCCACCTGAGCCTGCAGGTTGGAGTACTGTCCTCCGGGGATCTCATACTTGTAGATCTCAGCGGATGCAGTCTTTAATTCTGATTCGAATGCCTTGTATACGGGACGTACGTCTCTCCAGTATTCGGAGATTTTCTGAAGTCCGTCCGAATCCAGTCCGGTATCCCTGTCAGAGTGCTGAAGAGCAGCAACGATGGAATTCAATGCCGGCTGTGAAGTAAGCCCTGACATGGAGTTGAAGGCAGCATCCACGATATCAACTCCAGCCTGAGCAGCCATGAGTACCGTGGCTACGCCGTTTCCGGAAGTATCGTGAGTATGGAGATGGATAGGAATTCCCACTTCCTGCTTCAGTTCACCGATCAGCTTGGAAGCTGCCGTAGGCTTAAGCAGTCCTGACATATCCTTGATGCCCAGGATGTGAGCTCCTCTCTTCTCCAGTTTCTTTGCCATCTTGACGTAGTAGTCAAGAGTATATTTATCCTTTGATGCGTCCAGAATGTCTCCTGTATAGCAGATACAAGGCTCTGCAATCATGCCCTGATTGAGAGTTTCATCAAGAGCGACCTCCATACCCTGAATCCAGTTCAGAGAGTCAAAGATCCTGAATACGTCGATACCGGATTTGGCGCTCTGCTTTACGAATTCGCGGATGACGTTATCCGGATAGTTCTTGTATCCTACAGCATTAGCGCCTCTTATGAGCATCTGAAGGAGGATGTTCGGACATTTCTCACGAAGCATCTCCAGTCTCTCCCACGGGTCTTCCTTGAGGAATCTGTAGGAAGTATCGAAGGTCGCGCCGCCCCACATCTCCAGTGAAAAGAACTTGCGCCCATATACAGAAACTGCCGGAGCGATTTTTTCCATATCCACCGAACGGACACGGGTAGCCATCAGAGACTGCTGAGCATCTCTCATGGTAGTATCTGTTATGAACAGCCTCTGCTGGTTTCTGATGTACTGAGCGAATTTTTTTGCGCCCATCTCATCAAAGAGCTGCTTGGTGCCTCTTCCCTGAAGTTCGGGAAGTTCCTCTGGCTTGAATCTCGGGAATGCGGGAACGTTGAAATGAGGCTTTTCACCTCTGGTCTCGTTCACGAATTTGTTGCCCAGGAATTCGATTACCTTGAGTTCCTTATCCTCGACCTTGCCGATATCCATGAGGTCGGGATTATTTGCGATAAATCCCGTATCACAGTCACCTGCTGCGAAAAGAGGATGGTTCAGCACGTTAAGCATGAAGGCCAGATTAGTCTTGACACCCTTGATGCTGGTCTCGCGGAGTGCGCGTATCGCCTTGATTCTGGCTCTTTCAAAGGTGTTTCCGAAAGCGGTCACCTTAACAAGAAGTGAATCGTAGAAAGGAGTGATATTGGCTCCCTGGAAGCCACCGCCTCCGTCAAGTCTGATGCCGAAGCCTCCCGGTGAACGGTAAGACTCTATGAGTCCGGTGTCCGGCATGAAGTTATTTGATGGATCCTCAGTGGTAACACGGCACTGGATAGCGTTTCCCGTCACCTTTATGGATTCCTGATCTGGGATGCCCACTTCAGGTGAATCAAGGGAGTATCCCTCTGCTATAAGGATCTGCGACTGTACCAGATCGATTCCGGTTACCATCTCGGTTACCGTATGCTCAACCTGGATACGCGGATTCATTTCGATGAAATAGTGCTTGCCTGTGGTGTGGTCCAGAAGGAACTCAACGGTTCCTGCCGACCTGTAGTTCACCGCCTTAGCGATCTTGATAGCATCGGAACAGATGTCCTTTCTCTGCTTGTCCGTCAGACAAAGTGAAGGCGTGAACTCGATTACCTTCTGGTGACGTCTCTGGATGGAGCAGTCACGCTCATAGAGATGAACGATATTACCGTCCTTGTCACCCAGGATCTGCACTTCTATGTGTTTGGGATTTTCGAGATATTTCTCTATAAAAATATCATCAATGCCGAAAGCTTTGGCGGCTTCAGACCTGGCAGATCTGAACTGAGGAAGCAGCTCCTCTTCGGATCTTACGATCCTCATACCTCTGCCACCGCCTCCTGCTGCAGCTTTAAGGATAACGGGATAACCGCACATGGCTGCGAAGTCCCTCGCCTGTTCCTCCGTCTCGATGGCTTTCTCGACTCCTGGTACAGTGGGAACTCCAACGGACTGAGCGACCAGTTTGGACTTGATCTTATCCCCCAGTTTGTCCATCATCTCTGAGGTAGGTCCGATGAACTCGATGCCCGCCTTCTCACAGGCGGCCGCGAATTCCACGTTTTCAGAAAGGAAACCGTAGCCGGGATGGATGGCGTCAGCGCCCTTGTTTTTTGCAAGGAAAATGATCTCATCAATACCCAGGTATGCGCCTACCGGCGTCTTGCCCTTTCCGATCTGATAAGCTTCATCTGCTTTGGTCCTGAATAGCGCGTTCTTATCTTCCTCCGAATAGATGGCAACGGTACGGATTCCCAACTCGTTGCAGGCTCTCATGATTCGGATCGCGATCTCACCACGGTTTGCTACCAGCACTCTCTTGAATTTTTTTATTTCTCTCTCTTTCTCCATAAAAAATTCTCCTGATAAGTTAAAATGATTTGGTCTTACGAGTGTTTGCTTTCCGGCAAAAAATGTAAGTCTTCTGGTGTTAACGGATGATTTAGTTATTGTTGTATTTCACGGTCTTAGTAACCGGGTCATATACACGTCCTGCTCTCTTACGTTCAAGCTCGTTCAGAATTTTTTTGCGCAGTCTGATATCGTCAGGAACTACCTCCACAAGCTCGTCATTGTTGATGAATTCCAAAGCCTCTTCAAGGGTGAAGGTCCTTGCTGGACTCAACTTGATGGCTTCGTCGGAACCTGCGGCACGCATGTTGGATACCTTCTTGGCCTTGCAAGGATTTACTACCATGTCGTCATCTCTTGAATTCATGCCGACGATCATGCCTTCGTAGACCTTGGTACCGGGCTCAACGAACATCTGAACACGTTCGCCGATATTGAAAAGCGCATAAGGTGTGCATGTCCCCTCTTCCTGAGCGATGGCCACGCCATATATTCTCTGGGGGATATCACCCTTCCAGTAATCGAAGGAATCGAAGCGTCTTACCATGGTTCCCTCACCGTGTGTATCGTTGATGAATTCAGATCTGTAACCCAGAAGTCCTCTGGTAGGCACCAGATATTCAAGCCTCTGGAAACCGTTTTCTACGGCCATCTGCTTCATCATGCCCTTTCTGATATTCAGCTTGCTGATGACGGTTCCTGCATATTCATCGGGAACGGAGATAACCACCTCTTCGATGGGCTCCATGGTCCTTCCGTTCTCGTCACGTCTTAAGATTACCTCCGGTTTTGATACAGCCAGTTCATAACCTTCACGGCGCATGTTTTCTATGAGGATTGAAAGGTGAAGTTCTCCCCTGCCGCTTACCTTGAAGCTGTCAGTGGATTCCGTCTCTTCAACGAGAAGACCGACGTTTACCTCTAGTTCCTTCATCAGTCTCTCACGGATGTGTCTGGATGTTACGTACTTGCCCACCTTTCCTGCAAAAGGACTCTTGTTTACCATGAAGTTCATGCTAAGAGTAGGCTCTTCGATGTGGATCATCTCCATGGCTTCCGGATGCTGAGGGTCACAAATGGTCTCACCGATTGAAATATCAGAGATACCTGAAACAACTACGATATCACCGCATTTAGCTTCTGGAACAGCCATGCGCTTTAGTCCACGGTATACGAAGACCTGATTAATCTTACGTGTAGCGACAGATCCGTCTTCCTTGCATACGGCAACCTGCTGACCTTCTCTGATGACTCCTCTGGTGATACGGCCAATACCCAGACGGCCGATATAGTCATCGTATCCAAGGGTGGATACCTGGAACTGGAGAGGCTCATCGTCTCTGTCGGGATAAGGCTCACAATGCTCGATTATGGTCTCAAAGAGCGGAGTGAGATCCAGTCCGCCGTAGCCCTGAGGGCTCTTTTTGATCTTCTGGCCGCCGTCCTCAACGGTTATTCCAAGAACCTCGTCGGGATCCTTAACGGCGATACCCTGACGGGCGATACCGTAAAGAATGGGGAAATCCAGCTGATCGTCGTTTGCCTCCAGATCCATAAAGAGCTCGTATACTTCGTCCACTACCTCATCGATTCTGGCATCCTTCTTGTCCAGCTTATTGATGAAAAGGATTGGATTGAGCCCCTGTTCGAGGGACTTCTTAAGCACGAATCTGGTCTGAGGCATGGGGCCTTCTGATGAGTCAACCAGAAGGATAACAGTATCTACGGTCTTCATGATACGCTCTACTTCAGAGCTGAAGTCTGCGTGCCCCGGGGTGTCAACGATATTGATTTTGACGTCGTTATGCATAATGGAGCAATTCTTTGAATAGATGGTGATGCCCCTCTCACGCTCGATATCGTCAGAATCCATGACGCAGTCAACCACTTCCTCGTTGGCGCGGAAAACGCCTGACTGGTTGAGGAAAGCATCCACCAGGGTGGACTTACCTGCATCTACGTGAGCTATAACTGCAATGTTAATGATTTTTTCTTTAGACATATTATTTCCTTTGCTGTATGTAAACTGATATTTTATACTATTTGTATATTATTCTTACTCGACTTCTACTTCTAACTCGATGTCATCGGTAAGACCGACGGGACCTTCGATATATACTTCTTCGGCAACGCCGTTTCTGACGATGCAGGTGGTATCGATGGTACCAGCAGGCTGAGGGATTGCGAGATGATGCTCGCCATCTCCCTTAAGGAGTCCGGAGCAGGTGGCCGTAGCCGTGGAGCCTGAACCGCAGGATCCTTCGAAATACGTAGTGTCAACGTCCTTAACGTAAACTACAGGGGCAAGAGTCTCAGTCTTCTCATCCCAGAACATGACACCCATCGCGGGAGGATTGTATTTCTCGTTTATATAGTCCTTGTATTTGTTGAAGGTTTCTTCGGTAGCTTCGATATTCTTGATGACCACGTGCATGATTCCGCCGTAGTCAGCGATCTGAGCGGGAATGCCGAAGATTTCCTCATCAAATACCCGAAGTGCTTTGGGCATTTTGATTTTGGTATAGTTAGTGTCGGTGTTCACCTCTACGTCGAGAGGTTCGTCTGACCCGGAAACGTCAATGGTGATAACGCTGTTGCCCTTTCTTCCCTGAGCCTTGGCTGCAAGAAGCGCAAAAGATCTGGAAGCATTACCGCAAAACTCCAGCCCGCACATCTCCATCCTGGGAAATCCGTTCTTACCTTCTAGGTCGAGGATGTACGCTACCTGTTCGCCCTTAAGTTCTTCCACGTCAAGAAGCTGATTGGCAACGACGGGATAATGCTTTCTGTCAAAGCGGTCTTTAACGAATATAGTAATGTTTCCGGCAGGATCTGCAACGATGATATTGATTTTCTTTCTCATTTTCATACACACTCCCCCACTATAATTATTAATAAAATATTTTATCATAACAGTTGAACAATTACAATAATTATGATATATTGGATTAGTCGATTTATTGTATTTTTTTCGTACAAAAGTGCCTTGCTGACGCGTTACGCAAAGCATGAATACCCTTAGAATCAACGATCGACGATCAAAATAATCAATCTGGAGACGTATCGAAGCGGTCATTGAGGCCACCTCGATGCATAATGATTTGGAGACGTATCGAAGCGGTCATAACGAGCCGCACTCGAAATGCGGTTGTCCGTAAGGGCACGTGGGTTCGAATCCCACCGTCTCCGCCAATGTCAAAAGGAATCCCATTTCGGGATTCCTTTTGGCATTTATGGATATGATTGTATGGGATTCGAACCCGTGAGGGCATGGCCGTTAAGCGAGACAGTCCGGTGGACTGTCGAATAGGCTATGGTCGAAGCCGGCCTGAATGAGGCCGGCGAGAGACTTCAGCTGCAAGCCCGCTTCAGCGGGCGAAGCAGCGTGAATCC
>JAEEGL012466487.1_pt1 | contig 13600 bp, 6 predicted proteins | sample 9134231 | NCBI WGS metagenome assembly JAEEGL01 (sample SAMN16246548, study PRJNA631951) | gut metagenome | biome: gut microbiome; feature: rumen; material: fiber-attached | host: Bos | place: Iran: Karaj | collected 2018-10
GATCACGGTGAAGCCCGGCGCTACGCTCGTGTTCTCTTCCATCGGCTATGCAACGCAGGAGATTGTTGTGGGCAGCCAGTCTGTCATCAACGTACTCCTGAAAGAGGATGCCGAATTCCTCGACGAGGTTGTCGTCGTGGGTTACGGTGTCATGAAAAGGAGTGACCTCTCCGGCGCTTCCGTTTCCATGAAGGAGGAAGACCTGAAGGGCTCCATCATCACCAACCTGGACCAGTCCCTGCAGGGCCGCGCCGCCGGTGTGAGCGCTGTGCAGACTTCCGGTGCCCCGGGTTCCAGCTCCTCTATCCGCGTTCGTGGTCAAGCCACGGTTAACGCCAATGCCGAACCTCTGTACGTCATTGACGGCGTAATCGTCCAGGGTGGCGGCAACTCCGGTGCCGACTTCGGTCTGGGCGATGCCTTGGGTAATGGCCGCGTTTCCACCATTTCCCCGCTATCTACCATCAACCCGGCCGATATCGTGAGCATGGAAATCCTGAAGGATGCTTCCGCTACCGCTATCTACGGTGCTCAAGGCGCTAACGGTGTTGTTCTCATCACCACCAAGCACGGTAAGGCCGGCGACGCCAAGTTCAGCTATGACGGCATGGTGGCCGTTTCCCGCCAGACCAGCCGCATTGACATGATGAACTTGCGCGAATACGCTGAATATTATAACGACATGGTGTCCCTTGGCGAAGTTTCCGCCAATGCCCTCTATGCCGATCCTACCATCCTGGGCAAGGGTACCAACTGGCAGGACGAGGTGTTCCGCACCGCCATCCAGCACCAGCACCAGGTGAGCGCCACCGGCGGTTCCGAGAAGGTCCAGTACTATGTGTCCGGTTCCTATATGAACCAGCAGGGTACCATCATCGGTTCCAACTTTGACCGTCTGAGCTTCCGCACCAACCTGGACGCCCAGCTCAAGGAATGGTTCAAACTGGGTGTGAACGCTACTTATGCCCTCACCCACGATAATCTGAAACTGGCTGACGGTCAGGAAGGTGTCATCTTCTACTCCCTGTCTTCCCTGCCCGATATCCCGGTCTACGACATCGATGGCAACTACTCAACCGTGGTGCGCGAAGGTTATACCACCCGCAACCCGGTGGCTCTCGCCATGTATAACGAAAACCTCCTCAAACGTCAGAAGCTCACCGGTAACATCTATGCCGAGCTCACTCCCATCAAGCACTTCGTATGGCGCAGTGAAGTAGGTTTCGACATCAGCGCTTCTCAGGCCGATACGTACAAACCCAAGATCTCCCTGGGTACTTTCCAGCAGGGTAGCAACTCCGTGAGCCAGCAGCGTAATTCCAGCACCTACTGGTCCATCAAGAACTACCTCACCTATGCCAATACCTTCGGCAAGCACAGCCTCACCGCCATGGTGGGTCAGGAAGCCTGGGAATCCAGATGGAGTTATCTAAGCGGTGCCAATACGGACCTTCCTTCGGATGAAATCCACAACCTGCGTCTGGCAACGGGTACGCCCACGGTTGGATCCGGTTTCGGCTCCTCCGCCATGGCCTCTTTCTTTACCCGTGAGACCTACAACTACGACAACCGCTACCTGCTCACCTACACCTTCCGTTACGACGGATCCTCTAACTTCGGTCCGGATAACCGTTGGGCTGGCTTCCATTCCGTAGCCGGCAGCTGGCGTTTCACCAACGAGAAATTCTTCACCAACAAGAACGTTCTCAACGACGGTAAGATCCGTCTGGGCTGGGGCCAGACCGGTAACGCCAACATCGGCTCCGGTGCCTGGGAGTCGGGCATGAGCAAAATGCCCAGCGCCCTGGGTGACAGCCAGCGTCCCGCCAACATTTCCAATACGGGTATCCACTGGGAGAAGCAGCAGCAGATCAACGTGGGCTTCGACCTCAATTTCTTCCAGAACCGTCTCAACCTCACCGTAGACCTCTACCAGAAGGTTTCTTCCGACATGCTCATGTCCATGAGCCTTCCTTCCTATATGGGTACCCAGGGTAACGGATCTTCTGCTCTGGCTGCCCCTAAGGGCAACTACGGTACCATCCGCAACCGCGGTCTGGAAATTACCCTGGATACGCACCCCATCGACGGGAAGGACTTTTCTTGGGACTCCAACTTCCAGATTTCCTTCAACCAGAACAAACTCGTCGCCCTGGACGGGAGCGCCAACGCTCAGCTCGTAGGTTACGGCCAGTGGAACGATATTGTTTCCGTGACCGAGATCGGTGAGTCCCTCTACAACTTCTACGGTTACAAGGTCGTGGGCGTTTACAAGGACTTCGAAGACATCATGAATTCCCCCAAGGCCGAGAAGTTCCCCGCCGACGGCGTGTTCAACCGCAACACCACCGTATGGCCCGGTGACCTCAAGTTCGAGGATGTGAACAAGGACGGCGTCATCAACGAGCTGGACCGTACCAACATCGGTTCTCCGCTGCCCAAGTTCACCTTCGGCTGGACCAATACCTTCCGTTACAAGAACGTGGACCTGAGCATTTTCCTCAGTGGTTCCGTAGGTAACAAGGTTCTCAACTACAATATGATGGGCCAGGGTTACAACGGCCTGGTGCACATGAACAGTGTCTGGGTGAACCAGCACAACAGCATTGCCAACCGTGCCCGTCTGGAGGCCATCGACGCTTCCAGGGACTGGTTAAACGATGTTACCAACGTACGCGTGGCCAATGCCGATACCAAGACTCCCCGTCCCACCATTGCCGACCCCAACGACAACGACCGCCTGAGCGACCGTTACGTGGAGGATGGCTCCTATCTGCGCATCAAGAACATCACCCTGGGTTACAACTTCCCCAAGAGCGTGCTCTCCAAGGTTAAGATTGAGAATGTCCGCGTTTACTGCAATATTCAGAATCTCTATACCTTCACCAAGTATATGGGTTATGATCCGGAAGTGGGTGCTTCTACCCAGGACTCCAGCGGTCTGACTTTCGGTGTGGATAACGGACGTTATCCTTCCCCGATGACTTGTTCCTTCGGCCTGAACATCACTTTCTAAAATGGAGGACAACAAGATGAAAAATACTTTCAAATATATCCTTACCCTGGCAGCCGCCGTCCTGGTATTCGCTTCCTGCGCCAAATTCCTGGACCGTCCGGCCGAAGACAGTTATACCACTGCCAACTACTACCAGAATGACACGCAGGTGGAGCAGTCGGTAAACTATCTGTATAACTCCCCGTGGTACGACATCATCCGCTTCTACATCTATGGTTCCGAAACCATGTGCGGAAATGTGTACCAGGGCAGCAGTCCCTATTCCACCCTTACGGTCAACGGTACCGATGCAGACCTCAAGAATATGGCTTATTCCCTCTGGGCTGTAAATGCCCAGTGCAATACCGTGATTAAGAACATTCTTGCTTCTACGGGTACCGCCAGCCAGGCCGCCAAGAACAAGGCCATCGGCGAGGCACTGGCCTGGAAAGCCATGGCTTACTTCCTGTTGGTCCGCACCTTCGGCGACGTACCTATTATCCACGACAATACCGAGGTCATCAAGGAAGCCACCTACAACGAGCAGGTGAAGGTTCAGAAGGCCGATGTGTATGAATATATCATCATGACCCTTGAGAAAGCCATGGAGCTCCTTCCGAAGGACGCCAATATCGGCAAGTACAACCGCATCGACTACTATGCCGCCGAAGGCCTTCTGTCCAAGGTTTATCTGACCAAGGCCGGCGTGAGTGGTTCCCTCAGCCAGGAAGACCTCGGTATGGCCGCCCGCTGTGCCAAGGACGTGATTGAAAACTCCGGCCGCAGTCTCACACCCAAGTATTCCGACGTTTTCCGTCTGAGCCCCAGCGTGTTCCAGCAGACCGGCGAGAACCTCTTCTCCTGGCAGTGGACCTCCACCTCCGGCATCTGGACGGCCCAGAACTCCATCCAGAGCGACGTGGGACTCACCGGTTTCAGTGAGTTCGGCGATATCTGGGGAGACTGGAAAGGCCCCAGCATCGACCTGCAGGAAGCCTTTGGCGTTTCGGCCATCGAGGATCCCGAACAGCGTCCCAACACCGATGACCGCCGTGCCGCTACCATGATGATGTTCGGTGACAAGTATGACTACTTCTGGATTGACCGTGGCGGTTTCGATTTCTATCGCTTCTTCTTCGACGACACCTATTATCCGGTGGGTTTGGAAAAGAACGGTTCCAACCATGAGTGGTGCTGCCAGTCCGGTGCTAACTATGCCAAGCACCTGTTTGGCTGCGGCGCCGACCACCAGGCTGCCCTGGGTGTGAGCGCCAGCCGCATGTGCTACCAGCTGCCCACCCATATCCTCCGCCTGTCCGATATCTACCTCGTGTATGCCGAAGCCTGCGTACTTACCGGTAACCAAGCCGAAGCCCTTGAATATGTGAACAAGGTCCGCGCCCGTGCCAACGCATCCCAGCTGACCTCCGTCACCGTTCAGGACGTATGGAAAGAACGTCGTCTGGAACTGTCCCTGGAAGGAGACAACTGGTACGACTTCGTACGCCGCTCTTACTACGATGTAGACGCATGCATCGCCGAACTGAAGGCCCAGCGTCGTTCCCACTGGGATGGTATCTCCAAAGTTTACAAAGACTATGTTGTAGACGATGAAGGCAATTATGTCGGTCCCGGTGCCCATAAGTGGGACAATTCCTCCATTGTTTACAACACCGAAGACGACCTTGTGGACGTCAAGGCTTCCATGTTCGTGGTCCCGTTCCCTACGGAAGATGTAGTGAGCAATCCCAATGTGGGTTCTACGGCCGAACCCGTCCACGTGGATGTGCGTGAAACCTATAGCTATGACTTTTAATTCCTGATCCGATGAAAGCAACAACCAAATATACTGCTTTGATGCTGGGTCTCGTCCTTGCAGCTGCTTCCTGCACCCAGGTGGACTATCCGGACCGTTTCGTTCAGACTTCCGGTGTTCCCAAGCTGGACTTCATCCGCTACGCTGACAAGGATGTTATGATTACCCAGGCCAACATGGAAGAAGTCGTGTGCCTGGTTGGTGAGAACCTTACCAGTATCCACGACCTCTACTTCAACGACCAGGCTGCCGTACTCAATACCAGCTATATGACGGCCAAGACCCTGGTTGTCTCCGTTCCCAAGAACATGCCCGTGGTGCAGACCGACAAAATCTATATGATTACCAAGGACAGCACCGTGGTTTCCTATGATTTCAAGGTGCTTCCCCCGGCTCCCAAGGTGGAGTCCATGTCCCTGGAGTGGGCCCAGCCCGGCGAGACGGTTACCATCAACGGTTCCTATCTCTTCGCTCCGGTTACCGTTACCTTCCCGGGTGTAGACCCTGTCGAGGCAGCGGCTACCGACGGATCATCCATCAGTCTGGTGGTTCCCGAAGGCGCTCAGCCCGGCAAGATCAAAGTCACCACAGCTTCCGGTACCGGCCAGTCCGTGTTCATGTACAAGGACAGCCGCGGTATGCTCTTCAACTTCGACAACGATCCCCATCCCGACAACCATGGCTGGCATGCTCAGGTCATTGAAACCGATGCGACTGCCCTCAGCGGAAACTTCCTGCGTTTCGGTGATCCTACCGTTACCCTGGATGCCGAAGGCGGATGGAACGACGCCAACTTCTCCTTTGAGTACTGGCCCGGTGACTGGGACGAACCTGTTACTTATGCCGACAGCCCCCGCCTGACCGACTTCGCCGACTTCTCCGCCTGGAACTCCATGGCCCTGAAGTTCGAACTCTACATTCCTTCTTCCAATCCCTGGAAGTCTGGTGCCATGCAGCTCATCATCGGTGGCGTGGATGCCGTAACCGGCGGTGGTGAAGGTGTTGTTGACATTGACGGCAATGTAACGGCCGGTGCCAATAACAAGTTCATCAGCGGCGACGGTAAGCCCCAGGCTCCCCGTGCCCTGTGGATTCCCTGGAAAGACAGCGGTTCTTTTGACACTGGTGACAAGTGGATTACCGTAACGATTCCCTACTCCGAGTTCAACAAGAAATCGGACGGTAGTGCCAATACGGAAACTATCAAACCCGAAACCTTTACCTCCCTCACCATCTTTGTATGGAGCGGCGGCGTAACGGGTACCGACTGTCAGCCCATTATGAAGATCGACAACATCCGTGCTGTCCCTATCAAATAATCTAAAGGAGAATAGAATATGAAAAAGATACTGAAATATTCCCTTCTTGCCGTACTGGCCGTAGCTGCCATCTCCGGGTGTAAGAAATCGGAGCTGGATACAGACCAGTTCAACGGTTTCTCCCTGGCAGCCATTGCTCCCAACCCCGTCATGCGCGGCGGTGAACTCCGCATCGTGGGTGGTGGTCTGGAAAATGCCACTGAGGTCAAGTTTGCCGGCAATGTTACCGTTACCGACATCACGGTGGTGGAAAAGGGCTCCCGCAGCGAGATTCGCGTGATGGTTCCCCTGGAAGGCCCCGAGGTGGGTAAAGTGACCGTGGTGGGCAAAGACGGCCGCGTGGCCAGCACCAAGTTCGACCTCACCTTCTCCGAGCCCATCTCCATTGATTCTTTCACTCCGGAAGTGGTTCGCTCGGGAGATGTCCTCACCTTCAAGGGAGAATACCTGAACGATGTGAAGACAGTTATCTTCTCCGATGATATCATGGTGACAGACTTTGAGAGCCAGAGCCGCCACGAGCTTTCCGTCAAGGTTCCCTTCAGCGTCCTTGCCGGTCCTGTGATTCTGAGTGACGTGGATGAAATCACGGACCAGAATACCATTCCCAACCATATCTATACGGAAAAGGAACTGGGTGTCGGCACTCCGGTAATCGATGCTTTCACCGAGGCCCTTACCGTAAAGGCCGGCCAGATTGTCACCGTTACCGGTGAGCATCTGGACATGATCAAGACGGTGAGCCTGCCCAATGCCGAAGACATTGCTTTCATGGTAGAGGACGAAGGCGAAGGCATCAGCTTTACCCTGCCCGCCAAGGCCCAGAGCGGTAAACTGATGTTTTACACCTTCAATGAGGACGTCTTCGAGGTGGGAGAGATTGAGGCTGTCGTGGTAACAGACCTCAGCGTCAAGTCCCTGTCCGAAGACCAGCGCTTCAAGGCCGGCTACGATGTGGAAATCACCGGCTCGGACCTGGATCTTGTGACCAGCGTAATGTTCGGCGGAGATGTGGAAGCCAGCTTCTACTATTCCGAAGGATCCCTCATCACCAGCGTTCCTGCCGAGGCCAAGGATGGCAGGGTAACAGTAACCCTGGAATCCGGCGTACAGGCCTTCTCTGAGGAACTGGAGGTAGTGAAGCCCGAAATCCGGGATGTGGAGTACTTCGATGAGTACGTGGCCGGAAAGACGGTTGTTACCATTGTTGGTGAAGACCTTGATCTGGTTACTTCTGTCACCATCGGCGACAAGGACAATGGTCTCATCCCTTGCGAATTCGAGTTGGTTACGGATGAATTAGGCTATGCCGATGTGAAGGTTGCCCTTCCGGAGCAGGCTTATACCGGCCCCATCACCTTCACTTCCGCCGCCGGTTATCAAACCAGCACGAATGCGATTACAATCACTTATGACATGGCCGTGAGCGTGAAGTTTGACGCTCCTTCCTTCGGCCTGGGCCAGATGATCAGCATCAAGGGTGCCAACCTCCTGCAGGTTGATCAGGTATTGATCAAGGGTAAGCGGGTAACCAGCTTTGCCCAGCGTGCCGACGATGCGATGGTCTTTGCCATTCCGGATGGTATCGGCCCTGGCGTCTATCGCCTGGACTTTGTGCTGATGGACGGCACCGAGCTCACCTGGCCCGTTCCCTTCGAGATTACGGCTCCGTTCACGGAGAAGTTCATCTGGGAAGGCTATGAAGACCTGGGTGAATGGAGTAACCAGCCTTACCTGGGTGCTGAAGGTGCCTTCACTGAAGCCGGCATTACAGAAGGTGACGTGGTTCGCGTGTACTTCACTCCGCTGGCTGATGACTGGCAGTTCCAGGCCTATGGCGGTCACTGGGACGAAATGCATCTGGATGAGCTTGGCGGCGGCAAGGATATCAATGCCGGAAACTGCGATGCCTCTACAGGCTACTTTGCCTTCAACGTGACGGCCCAGGTGCTCGCACAACTCACCTCCGTACAGGGCTGGGGCGGTTCCTGGACCTGCAACGGTCAGCATGTGGCCATCACCGGCCTGTCCCTGATTCACTTCGGTGCCGCCGAGAAGCGCACCACCATCTGGGAAGGCAGTACGACTGTTGGTAACTGGGATGGTTCTATGGGTGCACTCTCCTGGGGCGGTTACGATTGGAGTACTGTCCAGGCCGGCACCAAGCTTGCCGTATCCTTTACAGCCAGTGATGACAATGCCGTTATGCGCTTCGGTAACGGCAGCTGGGCTTCCATGCCCAGCCTTGCCGGGCTGGCCCAGGACGGCAATATCCCGATCGCCGGCCTCACCAGTTATGAGTTCGAACTCACCGATGCCGATATCGCCGAGCTGGTCAACAATGGCGGTCTGGTTATCTGCGGTGCGTTCTGGACCCTCACGGAAGTGGCTCTTGTGACCATGGAAGGTGGCGGTCCCGTGGAGACGGCTATCTGGGAAGGCAATTCCACCGTCACTTGGAGTGGCGGCGCCGTGACCGACCTCTCCTGGGGCGGTTATGACTGGACCACTGTGGAAGCCGGCACTGTCCTGTGCCTCCACTATACCATTGACGATCCCGAGGGATGCATCCGCATCGGCAACGGCAGCTGGGCTTCCATTCCCAGCCTGGCCGGCCTGGCCCCCGACGGCAACCTTCCGCTCCAGGATGGTGGCCACGAGGTGGAACTCACGGCCGAAGATGTGAACTTCCTGATTGACAATGGCGGCCTGGTGATTTGCGGAACCGGTTATACCATCACCCAAATCGGCCTGAAGTAACAGGTTGCAGCTTTAATCCGGAGGGGGCTGACCCTCCCTCCGGGTTCCAAACATGAAAAGATTTGTTTTAGTATCTATGTCGGCGCTGCTGCTTGCGGCCTGCGGAAAAACGGAACCTGATCCGGTTGTGCCTCCTGTGGATCCTGCTCCCAAGGTCGTCACATTGGATATTTCCTCCTATAGCGCTCCGGCTGAGGGCGGTTCTTTTAAGGTTACCGTCAAAGCCCCTTTTGTGCCCCAAGTGGAAAAGCCAGACTGGGTGACGGTGAGTAGCGGAAGCCTCACAAATTACGCGGTTATCGTAGAACTGACAGTGGCACCTAATACCCTCTATGAATCCCGGAGCACCGTCCTTACCTTCAAGGCGACGGGTGCATCATCGGCCACCCTCTCCCTTACCCAGGTCGCTGCCGAGAAGCCGATACCGGCAGAGGAGGTGGATAAAAGCCTTTCCAATGATAAAGCTACGGCCGAAGCGGCGTGGGTCTATAACTTTCTCCGTGAGCAGGCCGGGAAAAAGATGCTAAGCGGTGTTCAGTCCGGAGGAACGGCCAATAACAACGAGCGGTTGAACCAGGTATATTCTATGACCAGCAAGCATCCTGCTGTAGCCGGTTACGATTATATCTTTCTGCAGTATTCTCCCACTCCGGCCGGTTGGGAATGGGTGGTGAATTATGGTGATATTTCGGCCCCTAAAGAGCAGTGGCAGAACAACGGTCTGGTTTCTTTTATGTGGCATTGGAACGTTCCTTCCACTGAGGCAGACTGGGAGAAGGGAAAGGCGGGGGATTTCTCTGGATATAACTTCTACAGTGACAAAACAAAGTTCAGCATAGACAATGCATTGAAGAGTGGTACTTGGGAAAACCAGTTCATCCTGGCGGACATTGCCAAAGTGGCCGGCTATCTGAAACTTTTGCAGGATGCAAATATTCCTGTCCTCTGGCGTCCACTGCATGAGGCTGCCGGCAATTATGACCTATATGGTAGTAATGGAGCCTGGTTCTGGTGGGGCCGTGGTGGGGCCGATGCGTGTAAGAAACTTTGGAAACTTCTTCGAGATAAATTGGAAGGAGAGTATGGTTTGAACAATCTCATCTGGGTTTGGACCTTGGATGCCACCCCCGGTGCAGAGAAAGACTACGCCTCCTGGTACCCCGGAAACGACATGGTAGATATCGTAGGAGTAGATATCTATGCCGAAGATACGGATGCGAAAGCCCGTCAGCACAGCGCGGCCGTAGCCCTTTCCGGTGGTCACAAGCTGGTTACTGTCAGCGAATGTGGCAATATTCCCAACCCGGCCAAGTGCCTGGATGCAGGGCAGGGTTGGAACTGGTTCCTTGCCTGGGACCTGGAATCCTATGAACTGAATACCACTACTTATTGGAATGCCATTATGTCTTCGAATGAGGTCCTTACCCGCGAAGGCATGCCTTCCCATGAACAATAATTGCTTATGAAGTACTTCAATCATTTTGTCCTGCCTTTGATGGCCCTGGTTTCTGTGATGTGCAGTTGCAATGGAAACAAGGAGAATCCAGATCCTACTCCTAAGCCGGATCCGGCACCTAAGGCCATTACGCTGAGTATGTCATCCGTGAACGCCAAGGCCGAGGGTGAATCCGTCGATATCACCGTAAAGTCTCCCTTCATTCCGCAGGTGGACAACCCCAATTGGATTACCATCCAGAACGGAACTCTGCAGAACTACACAATGATTGTCACCTTGAAGGTGGCTGCCAATACGGCGTATGAGCCCCGCACAACCACCCTTACCTTCAAGGCTACCGGTGCCACATCGGCCACACTCACCGTTACCCAGGCGGCTGCCGAAAAACCGGAACCTCCGGCACCCGGCTATGACGGTCTGGCCTCTTTCTTCGGCCTGGGCTGGAATCTGGGCAATCAGTTTGATGGTTATTACAACGGCTCCTGGGCCGGCGAAAAGGAGGGTTATCCGGACGAGACCTGCTGGATGCCGCAGCCGCAGGCAGATTATAAGGCTACCCAGGCCACATTTGACGGCCTCAAGGCCAAGGGCTTCAGCAGTGTCCGTATCCCCATTTCCTGGCTTAAGATGATAGGCCCCGCTCCCGAGTACAAGATTGATGAGGCTTGGATCAACCGCGTTTACGAGGTGGTGGGATTTGCCCACAATGCCGGCCTCAAGGTGATTATCAATACTCACCACGACGAAAACCATGGCGTGAACAACACCTATCAGTGGCTGGATATCAAGAACGCGGCCAACAACGCCGAACTCAACACCCAGATCAAGGAAAAGATCAAGGGTGCCTGGACCAATATCGCCAACAAGTTCAAGGATTGCGGCGATGACTGGCTCCTGATGGAGGGCTTCAACGAGCTCAACGACGGCGGCTGGGGCTGGAGCGAAGACTTCAAGAAGAATCCCCAGAAGCAATGCAACATCCTGAACGAATGGAACCAGGTGTTCGTGGACGCCGTTCGCGCCACCGGTGGCAACAACGTTACTCGTTGGCTGGGTGTTCCGTCTTACTGTGCCAATCCCGAGTTTACCAAATATATGACGGTCCCCAACGACCCGAAGGTGGCGGTTTCCGTTCATTGTTATGACCCCTCCAGTTTTGCCCTTGGAGAAACCAAGGATGGGAAAAGGGTCTTCCCTTATTCCGATTGGGGTCATACCGGAGCCGAAGGAAAGAAGGTGGCTGGCTCTGATGAGGACTATATCAAAGCAAAGTTTGCCGCGCTTTATAATACTTATATTGCCAAGGGCATTCCCGTCTATATCGGCGAATTTGGTTGTTGCATCCGCACGGATTCCCGTTCTAAAGCATTCATAAAATATTATCTGGAGTATGTGGTGAAAGCCGCCAAGACCTATTCCCTCCCTTGCTTCCTCTGGGACAACTCCGTGCAGGGCGGAGATGGGGAGAATCACGGTTACATCCACCACGGAAACGGTAATTATCTGGGTGGCAGCAAGGAGTTTGTGGATGTTATCACAAGGGCCTGGAACAGAGAGGATGAGGCCTACACCCTGGATTATGTTTATAGCACAGCCCCTAAATTCTGATGAAACGAATCCTCCTTTTGGCTGTCCTGGCGTTAGTCGCCTGCAGCACCGGCAATAAGAAGCCTATGGAAACACCCAAGGACCAGTTGGCACACCGCCTGTTCTCCTTTGCCGAGAGCGAGGAGATTGCCTACGGTCACCAGGATGACCTGTTTTACGGTCACAGCTGGTGTGTAACCGACTGGGAGAACGACCCCCTGGAACGCTCCGATGTGAAGGATGTCACCGGCAAGTACCCCATGGTGATTGGTTGCGACCTGGGCGGCATCGAGCTGGGAGATTCCTGCAACCTGGACGGCATTCCCTTCGGCCTTATGAGAAAAGCGGTTCTCACGCATATTGAGCGCGGCGGCATCGTGACCTTCTCCTGGCATCCCCGCAACCCCCTCACGGGCGGAGACGCGTGGGACATCAGCTCCGACCAGGTGGTCAAATCCATCCTTCCCGGTGGTGAAAAGCAGGCCGAATTCATGCTGTGGCTTCAGCGGGCGGCCGATTTCATCGAGAGCCTGGGCCCCGACGCGGCAGTAATCTTCCGCCCCTGGCACGAGAACATCGGAAGTTGGTTCTGGTGGGGTGGCCGGCTCTGCACGGCGCAGGAGTATATAGAATTGTATCGGCACACCTGGCTCTACTTTACCAAGGAGCGTGGCCTTACCAATATTCTCTGGTGCTATTCCCCCAACGGTCCCCTGAAGCCGGAAGACTATATGTCCCGCTATCCCGGAGATGAGTTTGTGGACATCCTGGGAACGGACATCTACGAGTTTGTGGCTCCCGGTGGGGACTTGGAAGAAGCCGGGGACCGTTTCTACGAGCAGGTAGAAGATATGCTGACCTCCCTGGCGGCCATCAGTTATGAGCACAGTAAGCTAATGTGTCTGAGCGAAACGGGACTGGAAGGCATTCCGGATACCACCTGGTGGACAGAGTACCTGTACCCGGCCATCGAGAAGTTCCCTATCTCCTATGTGCTTACCTGGCGCAATGCGCACGACAAGCCCGGCCATTTTTACGCCCCCTGGGAAGGCTTTGAAGGGGCGGCCGATTTCAAGGCCTTCAGCAAACTGGACAGTATTGTATTCTTAAACTAACCTATGACTTACGAAGAACGTTTGACTTGGCTTAAGGTAAGCCATCAGCAGCTCATCGAGAAGAAGAATCACCCTGTTGAGGGTAACGGCGTGTACGAACGTTATGAGAACCCCATTCTCACGGCCGAGCATGCCCCTCTGGAGTGGCGCTATGACTTGAACCCGAATCGCAATCCGTACCTGATGGAGCGCTTCGGCATTCACGCCACCCTCAATTCCGGCGCCATCAAGTGGAACGGAAAGTATGTCCTGGTGGTCCGCGTGGAAGGGGCCGACAGAAAGAGCTTTTTCGCCGTGGCCGAAAGCCCCAACGGTGTGGACAACTTCACCTTCTGGCCGCGTCCTATCACCATGCCCGAGTGGGGAGAGCCCGCTACCAATGTGTATGACATGCGCCTGACGGCCCATGAGGACGGCTGGATTTACGGCATCTTCTGTGTAGAACGCAAAGACCATTCGGCCGAAGGAGACCTCTCTGCCGCTACCGCTGCGGCCGGCATTGCCCGTACCAAGGACCTGATTAACTGGGAACGTCTGCCCGACCTCAGAAGC
>JAEEGL013578526.1_pt1 | contig 13600 bp, 11 predicted proteins | sample 9134231 | NCBI WGS metagenome assembly JAEEGL01 (sample SAMN16246548, study PRJNA631951) | gut metagenome | biome: gut microbiome; feature: rumen; material: fiber-attached | host: Bos | place: Iran: Karaj | collected 2018-10
CCCTCGCAACTGCAACGCCATGAGAGACGCTTCAAACTGTCGTCGGTATCCAAGGGTGGAAGGATGCGGGATTTCCAAAACTCCTTTTTCTGGCTGAGCGAGGCAATGACGGTGAATATTGCATACAATACCACTGAGCCCAATGTAGGGCTGGGCATGAATGTGGAACGGTCGTCACTGAAATGTTATATGGCCGACACGGGGCTATTGCTGTCTATGGCATTCGACGAAAATACCATAGTGTCGGAAGAACTATACCGCAAACTGTTGCTCGACAAGCTGGAGGTCAATGCGGGTATGCTCATGGAGAATCTTGTCGCCCAAATGCTGCGTGCCGCAGGGCACAAGCTCTATTTCTACAGCAACAACTCGCGCGAGGAGGCCTCCGACCGTATGGAGGTGGACTTCCTGATAAGCAAGTCGGCAATCACCTCGCGACACAATATTTCTCCCATAGAGGTCAAGTCGGGCCGACGTTATGCCATCACCTCGTTGAACAAAATGATGGACAAATACTCCAACTACTTATCTACCTCCTATGTGATTCACACCGCCGACTATGCGGAAAAGGATGCCATCACCTATCTGCCTGTCTATATGGTACCACTTTTGTAACACTATGAATTATAAATTGAAAAGATATGAAACGTTTGTTCTTTTACTCAATCCTCCTCGCCACCTCCCTCCCCGCCTTCTCCCAAGGCTTCGAGTGGGTACGTATATACACGGGAGCGGAGCTTAAATCCTGAGTGACAACAAACTAAATGTTTTAGACTGGCTAATCAGCTCAACCCCATCTTAAACTCACACCCTCCGCCAGATGAAACAATCCGACACCTTCTGCCAGTAAAATCAATAATTTTATGTAAATTTGCAGCACATAAGCAGACCCTTCATTTGAACACATGAAACAGAGTAACATACTGATAGCTTTGGCAGTGCTAATTTTGGCAGCCTGCCGGATGCCCGACAACAGCGACAAACAGATATTCCGCTACAACGAGTCGGCGGGCATTACCACCCTCGACCCTGCATTTGCAAAGAACCAGGCCATCATCTGGGGATGCTCACAGCTGTTCAACGGACTGGTGCGCCTCGACGAGCAATTGCAGCCTCAGCCATGCATCGCCCACAGCTGGACTATCAGTCCCGACGGCAAGTCCTACACATTTACCCTGCGGCGCGACGTTTTCTTCCACAAAAGCCCCCTTTTCCACACCCCCGACTCCACACGTGCCGTGGTGGCATCTGATTTCCTCTACAGTTTCAACCGGGTGCTAAGCCCCGAAACAGCCTCTTCGGGACGGTGGATTTTCGACGATGTAGACAAATTCCTTGCACCCAACGACACGACATTCATTGTACAGCTCAAACAACCTTTCAGCCCATTTCTCAGCCTTCTTGGCATGGTGTATTGCAGTGTTGTCCCCCACGAAGTGGTGGAGCACTACGGAGCCGACTTCCGACAGCATCCCTGTGGCACGGGTCCCTTCTTCATGCAGTTGTGGAAAGAGAATGTCAAACTCGTCATGCGGCGCAACGACCATTACTTCGAAAAAGACAGTCTTGGGCGTTCCCTGCCCTACCTCGATGCCGTTGCCGTGACCTTTGTTGTAGACAAACAAACCAACTTTCTTGAGTTTGTGAAAGGCAATCTCGACTTCCTCAACTCTCTCGATGCCTCATACAAGGACGAACTGTTGACACGCACCGGACAACTACGTGACAAATATGCCGACCGCATCGACATGGTATGCACCCCATTCCTGAACACCGAATATCTTGGGTTCCGCATGGAAGAAGCCTCAAGCCCCTTGAACGATCGCCGCATCCGTCAGGCCATCAACTATGGTTTTGACCGCGAGAAGATGATGCGCTACCTGCGCAACGGCATCGGTGCCCCAGGCTGTGGTGGGATGGTTCCTCCAGGGCTTCCCGGATTTGACCGCCCAAGCGACTATGGCTACCGCTACGACCCTGCCAAGGCCGAGCAACTCCTGGCTGCTGCCGGACACCCCCACGGCAAAGGGCTTCCCACCATCACCTTGTCAACCATCGCCAACTACCTCGACCTCTGCAAATACATCCAGCAACAATTGGGACTGCTGGGACTAAAGATAAAAATCGATGTCAATCCCCCTGCCGCTCTGAGAGAACAAATAGCTCAGGGTAAGTCTGCCTGGTTCCGCGGCAGTTGGATTGCCGACTATCCCGATGCCGAGAACTACCTTTCTCTTTTCTATAGCTCCAACCGCTGCCCTGCAGGCTCCAACTACACGCGGTACAACAACACAAAATACGACAAGCTTTACCGCCGTGCCAAACAAACCTCCGACGAGCAGGAACGCATAATCCTGTACAGAGAAATGGACAGTCTGTTGATGCAGGAGGCTCCCGTCGTGGTGCTCTACTACGACCAGATACTCCATTTCACCCACAAGAATGTCCACGGCCTGCGCAGCAATGCCATGAACGCTCTTGACCTGCGTTATGTGACAATAGAAAAGTGAATGCCGGCGCTCCATCCGACAGTCACTTTTATGTCAACGCCTGTTTATTCCTCTACAAAAACTTTTCCACTGCCCCAGGCCTTTCCCACTATGCCACCTACTGAGCGGTAACTGAGTGTGGCCATGTCGAATACAATGGGTTGCAGTTTGTCGAGGTCAATATTACCATCAGTAAGAATAGCGGGGTCGGCAATGGTGTTGACAATTTCACCAATAACAAAACAGCCATCATCACCACGCTCCATTATTTCCACTACCTTACATTCAAGTGTGAGAGGATACTCGTTGATAATAGGGGCATTGATGTTGGCACTCTTGGTGACAGTGAAACCAGCTCGGGCAATCTTGTCGGGCACATCGTTTGCCGACACAATGCCGAAATAGTCGCTCTGCGCAACATCGCGCTGTGTGGCGAAACTGAGTGTAAACTCCTTGGTAGCACGAAGGTTGGTAGTAGTGCGGTGAGGGGAAAGGCGGAAACAAACCTGATTCATGTCACACTGACCGCCCCAGGCCGCCATCATCACGTCGGGGTTACCGTTTTCATCGTATGTGCCAATCATAAGGGCAGGCTGCGGAGTAACAAAGAGTTTTGCCCCCAACTGGGTGCGGTGGTTGATGTCCTGCAATTCCATTTTTTCGGGACTACTTAAATTGTTGTTCTCTTCGGCTTCTTTGTTTGTGCTGCCGTTGTTGCCACACGCCACAAAAGCCAATGCCAGTGCAGCAGATACTGTAATTGATAATAATCTATTCTTCATAAATGTGATTTATTTAATTGATTTCGTGTTTATATTGCCATATTTACAGACCCTTGTAAAGGTCGAGAAGCGACATATTTGACCATTCTGTCAAACGGATGTTGGTATCGGTGCAGTGGGAATCGTATTGCATCACCCTGCCCGAAAGGGTGGCATCGACAAAGGCACAAAACTCATCAATGGTCTGAGGCAGTGCTGCGGCTATTTCATGTCCCCGCCCATCAAAACGTAAAATCCAATGGTTGTAACCTTTTTTCTCGAATATCTTGACCACACGGTTGGCGCCGAAGAGGGCTTTGTTCAACGACCCCCTGAAACTATTGTAGTTCACTATGCGGTCCTTGGTGCCGTGGAAGAAGCAGGTGGGGGCTGGAGGAACGGCATATTTCAACTGGCTTGCACCGCAATACAGGCCTCCGGCATAGGGGATGACTGCAGCAGGCTTGAATCCCTGAGGCAGGCTGCTGGCAGGAGGCAAGGAATTGGCCCTGCAGTAGTCTGTCTGCAACACAGTAATGGCTCCTGCACTGCTACCGGTGAGGACGATATGCGAAGTGTCAATTTTCAACTCCGAAGCATTACGGCACAGCCATGCAAGTGCTGCAGAGCAATCTTCCACTGCCTGCCTTATGGCGGTATCGAAAAGGGTGTGAGCTTTCAGAAGAGACACATGAGGCGCATGTTTCAAGTACAGGCGATAATCGATAGCAACAGCCACAAAACCCCTCTCCGCAAGCATCTTACAACATTTCACCGAAAAATCGTTGTTTCGCTCCCCCATCACAAACCCGCCTCCAAACAGATAAACAACACAAGCCCCGTCCTTTCGGGGGTGCTCAGGCTGATAAACATCCAGTTTCATTTCAAGGGTGTCCCTCACAAGAAATGTGTATGTTTCCTGCCCCTTAACAAACAACGTTGAAAAAAGGATAACCGACAATAACAGATACTTTTTCATAAAAAACAAATCACTCGTTAATAAAATGCAAATATACAGATTTTTTTCGTATCTTTGCATTTTATTTTGAATAATTAATATTTTTTTATGAAGCTCAAAACTATTATCTTTGTACTGGTTGCCCTATTATGCACACAGTCTTGCACAAAAGAAGATTTCGAAGCTTTAGGGCATCCTCTGGTCATTGAAGGGGATTTAGACCCTGTTTTTGGCATTCCTGTTGCAAAAAAAACCATCACGGCTACTGAAATTACCGGACTAATCCATCCTAAAAATGGAATGAAGGTTTTTATCGGCCCGGAAGGGCTGGTCTCAGTGAGCTATTACGACACCCTGCGTTCAGTGTATGACTATTCCGACTGCAAAAGTCTCCAATCCTTTGAGGATGGCGATTCGCTCTATCTGCCCCACATCATCTTTGGCACTATTACTATTCCTTTTTTCGACCTTTTTCAAAATGTCGACAGCGAAAACCTCAAAGCGAAAGAAATGTTCATCTCTGCCAAAACATTGATACAAAGCGCTATGAACGATTCTATTGAAGTCACTTTCAACCATGGTTTAAGGATTCATCTCGACTCCGTTACCTTCAAGGTAGATTGTTCCGACGGCTTCAATCCTTCAATCCCCGTGCTTGACAACGGCCCCGTCATCAATGAAGCCGAACTCTACAACGGATACAACGTCACCTTACTCGACAACTACGATTTGAGTCCCATCGTCAGTCATCAACCTAAACGCATCCACTACATTGTCCACATGACCACCACCATTCCCCTCGGCGACTGGTATGAAGGTAGTGCCGAACCCTACATCAGAAGTATCGGTATCGATAGCGTTATCTCCACCACTTTCTTCGCTTCCAGTTTCCCCCTACAACTCTACTGTAACGACATAGAATACGCCGACACTGCTGAATGGAAACCGTCCGAATCAATGCCCAACGACTCCATTATGAAGGAGATTGAACGATACCTGACACTCGACTCCACAAGTTGCCTCATTTTGGAAAGCCGCAACTATATCCCAATTTCCCCCTACGCTGACATAACCTTGCTCGACTCCAACATGAACACCCTTTACGAACACCTGCTCGGCTCCAACAACAAAATAGCGGGGGCACCTATTAAGCCGATAGATAATTTTGCTTCCTACATTTCCAACGGCTACACCGAATCGTCCATTACAATCCCCATCGACTGGGAATTGTTCAAGAATCTGAAAAATACACACTACATCAAATACTCCTTGAAGTTTAGCACTTCCACCCTCGGCACTCATGAGAAATACCCCACTGTCGCCATCGATAAGGATGACCGGATTGAACTACAAGCCCGTATAGTGCTGGCGCCTCATGTCCATTTTGCCACCAATCCAATTGATATCAAATAGCATAGCCATGAAAAAGAATATCCGCATATTTTCCATTGTCATGATTTTGTCCCTGCTTTTTGTCGGCAAACAAAGTCCTGCACAATCCCTAAGCGACAACGGCATTTTCTACCACTCTTTCTCCTCTCCGTGGAGTGCCAGTCTCAACCCCGCCCTCTTCCCCACCTCTGCCAGTTGGTACATTACCCTTCCTCGTACCAACTTCGAACTCTCACTCCCCTTTTCCTACTCCGAACTGGGACTACGCTATGACAAGACACAACAAGTCACCTACTTCAACGTCACCGATTTCATCAAACTCCTCAACACCCGCCATTGCCGTTTCAGCATGACCACCGATGCTAACATCCTGGGACTCGGCTTTTCCATTGGCAGAAGACTCCATTTCACTCTCGATGCCGGAGTCAAATCCAACGGCCTTGTCTCCGTCCCAATCGAAATCACCCGTCTGCTTACCGAAGGCAACCTGACTGAGGACAAACAACTCGAATTAGGCACATCCCCTCTGGCCGACTTTATGGCCTATGGCTATGCCTCTGCGGGCATGTCCTACAACCTCTCCAGCATCCCCCTCACCCTCGGAGTCCGTTTCAACATGCTCGACGGCATTGTCTTAGCCTCTGTTGACAACCTGACATTAAACCTCATCACCCCCCCCGACACCTCCTCCCTTAAGCTCATTGCCGACTACACGGCCCATTCGGCAGGCATGGCTTATGCCCGTGTCGACAGCAATGGCAATTTCGCTGTCGACACCGACTTCTCCTTTCCCATGAACTTAGGCTACACCGTCGACTTCGGTGCCAAATTCTCCATCCCAGGCTTCGACTTCAGCGTCAGCCTGCTCAACTTCGGCACCGGCATCCGCTGGACTCAGAACCCTAATGTCATCACCCCAAAGAATGGCAAAGTCACCATCGACTTCGACGGTATCGACCTCGACCACATTACCTCCACCGAAAAACTGCAAAGCTATGCCGATAGCCTTTTGCACCTGGCCGAATTCTCATCCAAAAATTCCTCATTCTACTATGCTCCCCCCACCAAACTCTACGTCGGCGCCTCCTTCAGCCTCCTCCGCACTCTCCGCATAGGCTACCTCTTCCATGGCGAATGGGAAGGCGGTCTGTTCAATGACTTCTCATCCAGCCCCTTCCGTTTCAACAACACCATCTCCCTGCACCTCAACGTCCTCGACTGGCTGGAACTCTCCATTGCCAACTCCGTATCGAAAAGCAGAGACCTTTTCGTCCCCTTCAACCCGGGTTTCTCCATCAGCTTCAACCCCTCACGCACCATGCAGTTATATGCCGCTGTCGACTACACCAACGCCTTTTCCGTCACCAAGATGCGTGCAGCACATGTCTATTTCGGCATCAACATCTACGGTTACCGCAATCCTCATAATCAATACGACGACTAATCTCCTTTCTTCTCTCTCTTAATCAAAAACAACGAAAAATGAGCAATATCATAGCCATTGTCGGACGACCCAATGTGGGAAAATCCACCCTCTTCAACCGCCTGACCGAAACCCGTCAAGCCATTGTCGACCAAACCTCGGGCGTAACCCGCGACCGCCAATACGGCAAATCCGACTGGAACGGCAAACACTTCTCCGTCATCGACACCGGTGGCTACGTCATGGGGGGCGATGACGAATTCGAGACCGAAATCCGCAAACAAGTACAACTGGCCGTCGACGAGGCCGACACCATCCTCTTCCTGGTCGATGCCCGCGAAGGGCTCACGCCTATGGACGAAGATGTGGCCAACATGCTGCGCAAATCTCCCAAACGCGTTCTCCTTGTTGCCAACAAAGTCGACAACTCCAAAGAGATGGGCAGTCTGTCCGAGTTCTACGCTTTGGGTCTGGGCGACCCCATCCCCATTGCCGGAATCACCGGCAGCGGCACCGGCGACCTTCTCGACATTGTGGTGAAAGATTTTGTCGAAGGCACCGAGGACGAAACCGACAGTCTCCCACGCATCGCCGTGGTCGGCCGCCCCAATGTAGGCAAAAGCTCCTTCATCAATCTCATCACCGGACAAAACCGCAATATCGTCACCCCCATCGCCGGCACCACCCGCGACAGCACTTTCACCCACTACAACATGTTCGGCTTCGATTTCAACTTTGTCGATACCGCCGGACTCCGCAAAAAGTCCAAGGTCAGCGAAGATCTCGAATTCTACTCCGTCATGCGCAGTGTCCGTGCCATCGAAAACAGCGATGTCTGCATCCTTATGCTCGACGCCAGCCAAGGCCTTGAACAACAAGACCTCAACATCTTCTCCCTCATCCAGCGCAACAACAAAGGTGTGGTTGTTGTGGTCAACAAATGGGACCTCATCGAAAAAGACAACAAGACCCACAAACAATTCGAAGACCTTATCCGCAGCCGCATCTCCCCCTTCGAGGACGTGCCCATCGTCTTTACCAGCGTCCTCAACAAACAAAGAGTATTCAAGGTGCTCGAAACCGCCAAGCAGGTCTACGAGTCCCGCAGCCGCCGCATCTCCACCAGCGAACTCAACGACCGCCTGCTTCCCATCGTCAAAGAACAGAACCCTCCGCCCTCTGTCAAAGGCAAATGGATAAAAATCAAATACATCACCCAGCTGCCCACACCCTATCCCCAGTTCGTCTTCTTCTGCAACCTGCCCCAATACATCCGCGACCCCTACAAACGCTTTGTCGAAAACCGTATACGCGAAATATGGGACTTCCATGGTGTTCCCATCAATATCTATTTCCGTGCCAAATAACCTCAACCCCAATCCCCAATCTAAAATTGTCACAATGAAATCAATGTCAATAAAAACACTCCTTCCCCTCCTCCTTGCCGCACTCCTGGTCGTCTCGTGCAACCGTGTCCGCGAACAGGTCGTGCAGACCTACCCTGACGGCAAACCCCTGCTCGTCTTCCTTGTCAAAGGCGACAAGAAGTCACCCATCCGCGTTGGGGAACGTATGTACTATGAGAACGGCCAGCTGCAATTCGAGAAAACCTTCTCCGGAATGCCCGAACAACCCGACGGCGTATGGCAGTACTATTTCGACAACGGCCAACTCTTTGCCAGCGGCGATTTCTCCAGCAACCACGAATTCGGCTCCAACTGGCAATTCTTCAACCGCAACGGCGGCCCCTACTACGACGGTAAACTCGACTCTGTCCGTGTCAGCGACATGGGTCTCCTCGGCACCCCCGCCACCGTGGTCTTCTGTTCCGGCCCCCACCAAGATGTCATTCAATTCTACAGCAACTATACCGTACGCAGCACCGAACGCCTCACCGCAGGCCAGCGCAACGGCCGTGTCTTCTTCTACTTCCCCAACGGCAACGTCCAAGTCGAAGCCACCTTTGTCGACGGCCAGGAAGACGGTCCCTACATCGTCTACCACCAAAACGGCATCCCCTTCTACCAAGGCAACTTCACCAAAGGCCAACGCACAGGCATCTGGGAATTCTACGATGAACAGGGCAACCTCGAACACACCATCGACTACTCCAAGAAAGACAACACCAAACAATAACGCCACCCCTTGCCAAAGGTGCCTCACGCCCAAAGCAACCCCATGAACCTTATTCTCGACAACCCCATCTACCGCATCGTAGGTCAAACCGCCGACTCCATGGGCATCCAAGCCTTTGCCGTGGGCGGAGTGGTACGCGACCACCTCCTCCAACGCCCCTGCACCGACATCGACATCGTCTGTCTTGGCAACGGCATCGACCTGGCACAGGCCACTGCCCAGGCCATCAACCCCAATATTCAAGTGGTTGTATTTAAAAACTACGGCACCGCCTCGTTCCACTACCGCCAAGGCGACACCCTCTGGCAAATCGAATTTGTCGGCGCTCGACGCGAAAGCTACCGCCGCGAAAGCCGCAAACCCATTGTGGAGAACGGCACCCTCCAAGACGACCAGAACCGGCGCGACTTCACCATCAACGCCATGGCCGTATCGCTCAACCACGACACCTTCGGGCAACTCCTCGACCCTTTCGGCGGCATCCGCGACCTCGACCAAGGCCTCATTCGCACCCCCCTCGACCCCGACATCACCTTCAGCGACGACCCACTCCGCATGATGCGCGCCATCCGTTTCGCCTCCCAGCTCCAATTCCACATCCTCCCCGAAACCCTCGACGCCATCCAACGCAACGCCAGCCGACTCAGCATCGTCTCGGCCGAGCGCATCACCACCGAACTCAACAAAATCATCCTCTCCCCCAACCCCTCCCTGGGTTTCAAACTCATGCAGAAAACAGGTCTCCTTCCCCTCTTCTTCCCCGAATTCAGCAACCTCAAAGGCGTCGAAACCGTTGGCAACCACGGCCACAAAGACAACTTTTTCCACACCCTCCAAGTTCTCGACAACGTCTCCGCTCAAAGCAACAACCTCTGGCTTCGCTGGGCCGCCATCCTCCACGACATCGGCAAACCCGCCACCAAACGCTACGACCAACGTCTCGGATGGACCTTCCACGGCCACGAAGTGAAAGGCAGCCACATGGTCAAGAAAATCTTCACCCGCCTACGCCTGCCCCTCGACAGCAACATGAAATATGTCGAAAAACTGGTCCTCCTCCACCTCCGCCCCATCATCCTGGCCGAAGACGAAGTCACCGACTCTGCCGTCCGACGCCTCCTTTTCGATGCCGGCGACGACATCGACGACCTCATGACCCTCTGCCAAGCCGACATCACCAGCAAAAACGAGGACAAAGTGCGGCGCTACATGAAAAACTTCGAACTGGTGCGTCGCAAACTCGTCGAACTCGAAGAGAAAGACCGCATACGCAATTTCCAACCTCCCGTCGGGGGCGAAGACATCATGAAAACCTTCGGCATCCCGCCCTGCCGCGAAATCGGCACCATCAAAGACGCCATCAAAGACGCCATCCTCGACGGAATCATCCCCAACGACCGTCAAGCCGCCTGGGACATGATGATGCAGAAAGCCGCTGAACTCGGACTCCATCCCGTCCAGCAACCGCCCACCGACCCCGACAGCCAAACACCCAACGGCAATCAAAACGCTTAAACTCATACTCGGCCCCACAGCAGCAGGCAAAACAGCCCATGCCATCCAACTGGCCCAGCAGCTGCACACCGAAATCGTCTCTTGCGACTCGCGGCAGTTCTACCGCGAACTCGACATCGGCGTGGCTCGCCCCACCCCGTCCGAACTCGCCGCCGCACCCCACCACTTCATTGCCTGCCGCCCGGTCACCGACCCCTACAACGTCTACTCCTACGAACAAGATGCCATAAACTGCATCAACAAACTCTTCCTCCAGCACGACACCGTCATTGCCGTCGGCGGCAGCGGACTCTACATCCAAGCCCTCTGCAACGGCATCGCCACCCTCCCCGACCCCGACCCCTCGCTGCGGCTCATGCTGCAGCAGAAACTACGCGACGAAGGTGTCGAAAGCCTGCGAGCCATGCTCCGCACCCTCGACCCCGACTACTACCGCACCGTCGACCCTGCCAACGGCGTCCGCATACAACGCGCCATCGAAGTCACCCTCACCGCCGGCACCCCCTACAGCACCCTCGTCAACCAACCGCCCAAAAGCCGCCCCTTCGCCATCGAGAAAACCGTCATCACCCATCCCCGCGAAATCCTGCGCCAGCGCATTGCCCAACGCGTAGACCAAATGATGCAGCAAGGCCTCGAACAAGAAGCCCGCAGCCTCTTCCCCCTCCGCCACCTCAACACCCTCAACACCGTGGGATACAAAGAATTCTTCACCCTCTGGCAAACCACCGGCAACCCCTTCCACCTCACCGAAAGCCAACGCGCCCAAGTGGCCGACACCATCTGCCTCAACACCTGGCACTACGCCAAAAAACAACTCACCTGGCTCAAAAAATACGCCCAATAGCCCCTCCCCCGGCCAGCCATCATCGCCGTCCCGCCAACCCCTTCAACCCGAATATCAATTCACCAACACCACCAAAGTCAGATCCTCCCCTTTGCCAAATCTTCCTCACCTGTTTTACACTTTTATTACACTTGTTTTACACTTTAAAAGTGTAAAACAAGTGTAATACAACCAAAGAAAAACCGAGAAACGGACACTGCCACCGGCAGGTCGTTTCTCGGCAATATCTGTTAGACTGCAGCCCGTTGTCACTATTGCGGACAACCTTCAGCTACATCATTGGTATAGATTCAGATAACTGTCTATCACCCCCTCCAACTGCTGTTTGTCCTTGAAATAGTTGTAGGTACTGATTTTCAACTCCTCACAGGCCTCCTCGTCACACACCACAATGCCATGGCGGTGCATCTGCAACATACTGGCAGTCCACATGTGGCTGATGCCCTCCTCAATCATGTGGCGCAAAGCACGGGCTTTGGGAGTACCGTTACAGAGAATCAGCACTTCGCGGGCATCCATCACAGTGCCCACACCGACAGTCAAGGCCTGTTTGGGCACCTGCGAAACATCACCGTCGAAGAAACGGCTGTTGGCCTGAATGGTGTTGGTGGTAAGCGTCTTGATGCGGGTGCGCGAAGAGAGGCTGCTGCCCGGCTCGTTGAAAGCGATATGTCCGTCGGGGCCAATGCCGCCCAAAAAGAGGTCTATGCCACCGGCCTCGGCAATCATCTCCTCATAATGGGCACACTCCGCCAACAGGTCAGGGGCATTCCCGTCGAGGATATGGACGTTCTCTTTCTTAATGTCGATATGATTGAAGAAGTTGGTCCACATGAAACTGTGGTAACTCTCGGGGTGATTGACATCAAGCCCCACATACTCGTCCATGTTGAAAGTAATAACATTTTGGAAACTGATAACCCCCTTTTTGTTCAGCTCTATCAAACGCCGGTAGAGACCTTTAGGGGAACTTCCGGTGGGACAGCCCAGAACAAACGGTTTCTCCGGGGTAGGATTGGCATTGATAATCCTTTCAGCCACATAATTGGCCGCCCAGAGCGACATTTCGTCGTAATTCTTAGTTATAATAACCCTCATACCGAAATAAATTATTGGTTTTACACGCATTAAAACTCGCTGCAAAAATACTACTTTTTTTTCTATTCACGAAAAAAAATTAAAATATTTAACAAAAAAAGTCAACCCCGCCCCCCATCCCAACCCCCATCAAAAGTCCCCCAACCATCTAAGTCCAAAGCCCTTGAGACATATTATCCACATTCTACCACCCCCACATAGGAAGGGTGTATCTGACCACCGAGTCCTCCAAAAGTAGGGAAAAACGTAATCCAAACGTAAAAAAACAAGCCGCCCTGATGGACGGCTCTTGTATGATTTAAATTACCAATATATTACAATTATACTATTTAGCATAATGCTAAATGGTATAATCAAAAAAAAGAGACATCCCGGGTTGGGATGTCTCTTTTTGTTTATGAAGTGATGTTACTTCTGCATGGTCTTCAGACGCTCGGTGAGCATGGGGACAATCTTGTGAAGGTCGCCCACAATGCCGAGGTCGGCAACGCTGAAAATGGGTGCAAACTTGTCTTTGTTGATGGCAATAATCAGTTCGCTCTCTTCCATACCGGCAAGGTGCTGGATGGCACCGCTGATGCCACAGGCCAGATAGAGGTTGGGGCGCACGGTTTTGCCGGTCTGTCCCACTTGGCGGCTCTGATCCATAACGCCAGCGTCAACCATGGCACGGCTGCTGGACACTTCGCCCTTCAGCTCTTTGGCCAAGGCCTCGAGTTTGGAGAAGCCGTCCTTGGTGCCTACACCACGACCGCCACTGACCAGTATCTTGGCTTGGCTGATGTCGGTGATGACTTTCTCTTCCTTGACGGTCTTGACAATCTTCACACGGTTGATTTTCTGCTCGTCGAACTGGACAGTGTAGTCCACCACTTCACCTTTACGGCTGGGGTCAGCGGGCATCTTCTGCATCACACCGGGGCGGACGGTAGACATCTGCGGACGGTGCTGTTTGCAGAGGATGGTAGCCATCAGGTTGCC
>JAEEGL014039534.1_pt1 | contig 13600 bp, 7 predicted proteins | sample 9134231 | NCBI WGS metagenome assembly JAEEGL01 (sample SAMN16246548, study PRJNA631951) | gut metagenome | biome: gut microbiome; feature: rumen; material: fiber-attached | host: Bos | place: Iran: Karaj | collected 2018-10
ATCGTCAAAAGCAGCCGGGATCATCCGTGTAGCCGAGAATGTTACCGGGAACATGAAGGCGACCGCAACGAGCATAACTGCGATATACTTAATGCATTCCCTTAAGCGCTGCGTCTTTTTGCAGTATATGAACAGCACGGTGAAAAGCCCTGCCGTGATCATGACGATAATGGCTGCATATGCGGTCCTTGAAAGCGTGAAGATCGCATAGCACGAAACCGCGCCAAAGAGCATCATATCAGGCACCAGCACCCGGAACAGTTTCCTATCCCCGGTGACAGCATCTCCGGAATCACTAAGAGAAGCATCAGCCACGCTCAGCTCGCGGTATCTGATAAACAGTCTGACTGCCGCTGCCGCTATGCTCATCGTCAGATGGGTCGCAGTCATGGTGACCGTATAGTACGACATATTGTATCTGTGATAGATATACGTATGATATGGTCTGTGGATCAGCGAGAAGATGAGCATGATAAAGAAATTGACAAGTATTCCGTCACAGAGGTACTTAAGCCAGCCTTTTCTGTCCTCCCATACCAATGATCTGAATATTAGAAGTCCCATGATCACAGCCAGATATGCAGGCCACCACCTCGTATGAGCCAAAATGACAAGGCCTGCGATAAACACTGCAAAAGGGATCGCATAGGGAAGGCTGAGTTTTGCAACACTTACCTTTTTACGCACAAGGCGGATAAGAGTCATGATGACATTGATGATGATAAAACCGCCCGTAAGAATGATCCAGCCGTTGAGTTCATAGAGTGATTCAAGTTCCACATCACCCTTATAAGGTCTCGCCACCAGGTATCCGATAACAGAGCCAGCTATAAGCCATATCCCGTTAAAGATATTAATGACCTCATCCTTCTTGAATGTGGTGATGAGCATGATAAAGAACCAGATAAGTACGCGTCTTGCCATATATGCATGGACGATATCGAAAAGGCCGTTCATGTATTCCGCACAGTACCAGAGCATTATTCCTATGGCTACAGGAGTGAGCAGCTTATGTATGCCGGGCCATACGGAATGTACGCATCCGACAACTCTGTCCTTAAGATCCGTTGCTTTTTCATCCGACGACTTCACATCCGGTCCGGATATATCATCTCCCGTTCCAAACAGGAAGAACAACAAACCTGCAAGCATCAGAATGCTGATATCTGAAAAAAATATGTCAACCGTTTCCCTGCCCCAGTAGCATACAGGCCAGACCATGATAAGTGCTATTGCAGCAAGGATGATGCTGACATACTGCAGCAACCTGCCGATACGTACCTCTCTGTCCTCCAAGCTGCCGTACAGAGGAGCAGTTATCTTTTTCTCCTCAGACGCTCCAAAGAGTATCCTGATAAGGGCGATAGCAATAACAGCCATGAGCAGGATGATCGCATCTGCTGCGGCGATCTGCCATGAATTAAGCGCGATACTGAACTTCATCCCGCATACGAGATTATGATCTTCATCTTCCACTCCGTCATAATTGGCAGGATACACGGATGTATTGGCGGTTGTGTAGTGATCCTCAAGACCTGCCCTGAGTCCTTCATTCTCTCCGTAGATCGCAAATATGTACGGTGTTCCGCGCTCAAGCTTAAGTCTCATGGGGATCCTTATATATCCCGGGAACCTTGTGCCTTCATCCGTCATAAAGGCCTTATGATATATCTGTTCAAACTCTCCGTCATATATGGCAAAGTCAAGCATCTGCTCTGATACGTCATTGCATACATATACATCCACATACTCAAGCCTGGTACCCTCCGACACAAATACCTGTGCAAGCTGGTGTTCTTCCGTTGCAGAATGGGACTTAGACACTCCATCAGGCAGCTCTGAACCGACCTCATCAGCAGGTGCAATGCTGTCAAAAGCACCGATCGCACTTGATGTGGAGTAAGTCCTGTGTATAACGCACGAAGGCCATACTCCCAATATAAAGAGTATGGCTGTTATGATCACTATATATGTTGCCGCAAGGCTTCGCTTGATACACATATTCATAGGATAAATATAGCATTTTACGGGCTATTTTTCAACCTGTACGACAATAACAGCGGGGATAACCGGGCTATCGTTTTGAGTACTCTATGAGCCTGCCTATGATATAGTTGCCACCCACTGCTGCACTGTTACCCACGTTATAGAGATACTTCTCTCTGACAGCTTTCAGAGAATCCGAGCTGAAATCGCTTTCATTAAGCAGTCTCTTAACCGTCTCATCCGCCCTTATACATTCTTCGGGGCTTATGGATATACCGATCTTATTGCGTATCTCTATATCAAACGGAACAACCCCGATCTCCTCATAATCAGGATTCATGACCTTCATCGGAGTATCAATGAACAGTGTAGGCTTAAGCGTTGTAAGAGAGTATTCATAGGCAATCCCCGACCAGTCGGTTATCATGATATCAGCATTGAACACGGTTGAATTGGACGAAAAATCCGTCTGAAGGGTGAAATTATCGTGTCCCTTATATCTGTCCTCAAGCGCCTTAAGCGCTTCACTCTTATGCCGCACATACTGCGGATGGGGTCTCACTATCACATCCATATCGAGCTTAAGAAGAGATGTAAGCAGGTCATCTATACATGTATCCATGATATTATCAGGCTGCCATGAGGGTCCGATAAGTATCGACGGTCTGCGGGCACTTGCGACTGAAGGATCTGTATCAGCAATACTCTTCTTATATTCCTCGATCATATTGTCAATGAGACAGTATCCGTATCTGACAAGGTTCTTCTCCTTAAGTCCGTAGAACTTCTCCTGTGCCCTGATCTCATTGTAGAGGTTATCATTAGCAACAAATATTGTATCGAAATAGTCTATGGCATGCTTTCTGAGGGTAAGATTAAGACTGTTGATACCATGATCCATATATACATATTCGATATCATCCCTTACAAGAGATCTTTTGATCTGGTACTTCTGCAGATCCGGCATGGTCATGACTACCATGTCCGCATCCATCTTCATCATAAGTACGATCAGCCTGTTCTCACTGATAAAATATGACTTCAGATTATCTCTGTCCGACTTAAAGATATCATCTTCCGGATCACCGGTAATATAATGGATCACTATGTCCGTCTTGGAAAGGATATACTCTATAACATCTTTGTAATACTTGTAGAATCCTTTTTTCTCGGAATAGAATACAATCTGCTTAGATCCGTACTTAAGAAATCTCTTATAATCCGCCTTCTCTCTGGCAAGTTCTTCCCTTGATAATCTCTTCTTAACTGCAGATTGAGAAGATACGACTTTATCCAGTTCACTCTTGCTGGCTTCCAGCGCCTCGTAATCAATACTCTTACGCGGATCTATACAGGCATTGAGAATGAACAGCTGGACAACCGCCAGTATATTGCCCACTGTCCAATACAGAGCCACACCTGCCGTAACAAAGAATCCAAGATACAACGACAGACCAACCGATATACCCATCGTGATATACTGATTGGCCTTACTCTGCTCCGACTGGAGCACGTTGATCTTATTCTGCATAAAGCACATAAACCATGCTGAGACAGCCGCTATGACCGGGACCAGAACATAACGTCCCATCACGGTTGAAGGTATGACTCCCAGATCAAATCCCGCCCACACGGTATCCGAAACAGAAAACTGCTTGAGGCCCTCTACAACACCCATCAAAACAATGAGCTGTACTATAACCGGGACCATATCCAGCATCGGATGGTATCCCTCTCTCTTATAGAGATTGTAATTCTCCTCGGATATCATGTCCCTGTTGCCGAAGTACTTGGCTTTGATCCTGTTCATCTCCGGATACATGCGGACCATCTTGATGGAATTGTACTGCACCATAACGGATATGGGGATAAGGATCACCTTACTTAACAATGTAAAAAGTATGATCGACCATCCGTAATCCGGTATTATCCTGTAGCATCCTGCAAGCAGTACTGCAAATGCCCTGCCTATCGCGTTAATCATTACTATCCGTAGTATCCTCTAACTCTTCCGTTATATGGATCTCAGTCTTGGATCCGTCATTCTTACCCTTCTTGAAAAAAGCTGCAATCTTATGTCTGAAGATGGTAAGCGCAGCACCTATGGCTATCACGACCGCAGCAACCGCCTGGATCGTATATGTTACTGCCGAAGGATCGATATAAAGTAACATTGTGAACAACCTCCTGTTATGCCTATTTTGAAAAACTTATCTGTATCAATAATGGATTATACCCTATTCTATCCACATCTTGTCAAATGTTACGGATAATACTCTGTGATCATCCGATGAGCTGTCGATCATATGAGGCGTTACCGCTCCGGGAAAAACAAACCTCAACGGGATCAGACCCTCTCTAATATTATCCTGAGGTATTATAACCGTATAAACCTCACCGATATCCTCTGTCGTACAGTCGAGAGTTGCTATCCTCTCTCCCTCCGCGTATATTCTCACCTTCTGATCGTCATTATACACATGATCGAAAGTGAAATTGAGTTTAAGATCATCGGTAACTTCCCCATCCACAAGGAAGTTAAGATATAATTCGTTACTACAGGTCGCACCGCTATCATCATAATACACCCTGTAGTCGATCACATCAGTGTACCCGCTTTTTTCCCTGAAATCTATTATATCCCCGATGCTGTACTCTGTTTTGTTGCGATCTAAGCCGTTAAGGATCTCTATACTGTCCGGATCAGTCCCGTCCTTACCCGTGATAAAGCGGACAGAATGAACATCCTCCGGAATCTCCGGGAAACGCTGCCCGATAGAGGCTCTTCTTGCCGTGTGAAGCCTCTCGACATCACTGTCATCGTATATATCCCAGATTCCGGGGCCGTATCCAATATAGTCTATACCGGCCTCGTCTGCGATGGTAGCGAAAAGATTCCTCACATGTACCGGAGTTTTATTCTCTTCATAAGGATGGCTAACCCCGGACTGTTTGACGAGCAGACAGGCATTCTGCTGTATCCCATACTCATAACCTCCAGGACCGTGATCGGCCGTGATTATGACAGTACTCCGATCATACAGCCCCAGTCTCTTCATATCCGCTATATAATCTCCGACGATCTTAAAGCACCCTGCTATCTGTTCGTTCGCAGTTGTATCTTCTTCCGATACTCTCTCACCTTCCGCATTTAACACATAGGGCGGATGAGCTCCAACCAGATGATAAACCCTGTATGCATTATCAAACTCAGGGCTTAATCCTCCGGATTTCTTATAATCCTCATAGAACTTTGCGTCATTGAAGAATATGGCATCCAGATCGCTCTTCTCATAGATGGTATCACTCGGACTGATGTACCTTGTTATATCCGTTGTATTCATCCAGAAGAATCTCTTTATCGTAGTCGGAAATGCATAATACCCGACCAGCTTATATAATTGTCTGGTAAAACCGGTCTTATCATTAAGAACATAATCGATATCTGCACTTACGGCGTTGCTTATGATATTATCCTTAAGATCCACAACATATCTGTTATCTGTATAAAGCCTTATATCATAATCAAGGTCTTTCAGTTTTTCATAGATGTCAACCGTTCCCCATGCATCTGACAGATACTCATAATAACTCATGCCATCCGGCTCGTATTCTACACCGGTAAGGAGTGTCGGGATACCCAGTTCAGTATATGAGCCTCCCGATATCTCATTGGAAAAGAAAGTAAAGTCCTCCAGCATATCCCTTATCTCCGGATGTTCGCTAAGTGCAGCCTCATAATTCGGAGTCCCCAGGGAATCAAGAACAAACACTATTACATTCTTCTCACTTCCGACGGTAAACTCCCCATCCTCTGTCAAGCGCACATTGGGAGTACGTATGTCCTTAGGAAGAATAAGTGTAATGATAAGTGCTACAGCCTGAATGGCTATTAGGATCACAGATATGTAATTCATGTACTTATCAGATCTTTTCTGTTCCATGTCCATCCCTAAGACCATCACCTGTGGGACGATCAGAATAACCAGCCATATGATCAGATCAAATACGGAATGAAAGCGGTAATTCTCCCACGGAACCACTCTGCCGTCCAGCTCCGGTAATCTGGGATTAAGCCAGTTGGATTGGATATAGAGCAATATCGCAACAGAAGTCAGTAAGAGATTGACAGAAGATCCACGAACCTCTCTGCCTATGATCGCTGCTGCAAGCATAAGAAAGACCATGCAGATAATGAAAACAACTGCAGAAAACAAAAATACAGTCCCATATCCTATGAGAAAATCACTCATATTATTGAGTATAAGATTATCTGGAAGAAATACCGAAACGGTCAGAGAAAAACACAGTGACGGCAGTAACATGTATCTCATCCTGTTACAGATCTCTCTGATCCCGTTCTTCTTAACGGATATTGCAAATGCTATGATAAGTATAGAAAAAACAAGAAGCAGTAAATATCTCATAATTCTCCTAGCCGATATGTTCTTCCGTCAGTTTCTTCCTGTCGATCTTGCCGTTCTGATTATGCGGCATTGCCATAACCTTCTCAAATACGGCAGGTATCATATAATTCGGGATCTTATCCTTGATATACTCCCTTATCTTGTCCCCATCCGTACGACCGGAGAAGACCATTATGATCTTATCCTTAGCTGCGTCATACAGTGCAACGCACTCATTGAGTCCGCTTACGCCCGCTGCCGCTGCCTCTATCTCTCCAAGCTCTATCCTGTAGCCCATGTGCTTGATCTGATGATCCTTCCTGCCGGTAAACAATAACTCACCGTACTCATTGAGCTTAACTATATCTCCCGTCTTATACAGTATCTCAGGGATGGCTGTATTGATCGGATTAAGAACGAACCGCTCTGCAGTCTTTTCGGCATCCTTATAGTATCCGGGAGACAGGAAAGTCCCGTAGGCATAGAGTTCGCCCTCATCGCCCGTCTGCACTTCTCTTCCTTCTTCGTCCAGGACGACTACTCCGAGATTACGACAGGGTCTGCCTATGGGCAGCATATCGGTATCCGCAAACTCCCTGTCGACCACATAGTAGACACATATATCAGTCGTCTCGGTAGGCCCGAAGAGATTGGCAAATATTGCCTCCGGATAGTGCCTTCTCCAGTAGTTGAGCTTAGAACACGGCATGTTCTCACCTGCAAACAGGATCCGGTCAAGCGCAGGCTTAGGCTCCACATATGGAAGCGCATCCCAGTCCGCGATGACTCCGAGTGCGGCAGGTACCCAGTATATGGAGTTGACACCTCTGTCACGTATATACTCCAGCAGCTGTACCGGAAAGCCGAAGAACTTCTTGGGTATGGTCTGAAGACAGGCTCCGGATCTTATACATCCGTATATATCGGATACTGACATCGAGAAGTAAAACGGTGTCTGCCCTCCGCATATATCATTCTCCGTTACATTAAATGTATCAACATACCATTCGCTGTATGCTATCACATTACGGTGAGATATCGCGACTCCCTTGGGCGTTCCGGTAGATCCGGATGTGAAAAGTACATAGGCAAGGTCCGTATCGACGATCGATTCACGTACGGACTTAAGACGATCGGCTGCTTCTGTGGTGTTCGCCCCGCTTGTCGGTTCATCACGGGTGACAGATGTGTCAGTCTCATCTGTTTTACCGGAAGAGATAAGCTCCTCCCATATGATGACGCGCTCAGTCAGCTGCTTCGCAGTCTCTGCATATTCCTCGTCGGTGATGACTGTCGTAGCTTCGAGCTGTTCTGCTATAGCCTGCATCCTGTCCATGGGCTGATGGCAGTCAAGCACCACATAGAAGTTGGCCGACTTGAGCACGCCCATCATGGATACGGGGCATCTGGCCTGCCTGTCGAACAGCAGCAGCACCGGCTGCCTGTGAAGGCCTGTATCAATGAGCTTCAATGCCAGGGCATCGGATATACTGTCCGTCTGTGCCCATGTGAAGCTGTCCGTCTCATCGCAGAACGCCTGCCTGTCAGACACTCTCCCTGTTGTTGATCTGAATAAATCTACTATACTTGTCATATTTCCTGTATCCTATCAATATATTCCTATATTCTTCCAGCCGCTCGTATCATATACATCATCCCCTACAGTATACCACTCTGCAGGAAGAAATCTGTTGCCGTTATTCTTATCTATATCATAGTCGAGCGAGCTTGTGATTCTGACAGGTTCTGTGGTCTTCTGATGTCCGTCGAGCAACTCACCCGTAAACGGATTGACAGGATCGTCAATTATATCCTTGACCATAAAACTGACACAATCCGCATTTGTCATAAACTCATCGGATACCTTGTATTCAGTATCCCCAAAATCCTTCATCATCAGTAAAGGGGCATAAGCCTCTATATCCTGCCCGTCTTCCGTATCAAGATCAAACTGTCCCAGCGGACGACCGTGATCGGAGACCACAACTATCCTGGTATTATCATATACACCTTCACTGCGCAGATAGTCAAGCCACTTGCCCACCTCGCTAAGTGCCGCAACGTTGACATGATAATGTGATACCTGCTCCCTGTTCTCCATAGCCATGGTCACACCGTCAATAGTATACCTGTTGACCATATCCCTGTCATATTCACTGTTATCCACCTCAAGCTCCGGTACATAATCCGGCTCACTTAGGATAGTAGGTTCATGAGATGTACTGTTCTGCAGCATCAGAAAAGTGTCCGATCCGTCATCAAATATCTGTGTCATATCGTCAAGATTCTCCAACACCGAATACCAGCTAAGAAAACTCTGATTGTATCCATATGCCTTGCTGATCCCTGTAGTAGCCTGCACAGTCATACATTCAGGTTCGTTATACATCCCGCCGTCATACAAGGTACCTCTTAAAAAGAGCGGAGACGCCATCATGACTGAATAGCAGAAGAAATTTCTCCTGTATCGGTAATCTCTTCTCCCCAGTATATCATCATATCTGTCATCAAACTTTCCTTCTGTTATAAAAGAATTGATACGCGGGTACTCATCATATATTGACAACCTCGGGATCCATCTGTAACCGGCGTACGGCGGATCGCACACAGTCACATTATATCCGTTATTATCGAACAGGACAGGAAGGACCTTGAGTGCTTCGTTGTGCTTGTCAGCAAGCGATTCTCTGTCTCTGACATTCATATTCCACGGCGTGTACTCATAACCACCATATATGGGAGGCGCTCCAAAATTGGTAGATTGTCCGAAGGAGACCGTATTGCCGTAGTATGTAAATCCTGCAAACTGCTCCTTCAGTTCAGGTTTCTCATTCATTATATACGGAAGCTGAGTTCCCATTGCTCGGTCAAGCATGATGAACACAACATTTTTTCCATTCCGGGAAAGCGGTATCACAGCCAGGGCCTCTTGGTCCGTACTATTCATGTCCAGAGTATGATAATCCGAAGTAATCCTGATCAGGCCCATCGTTCCCATTATCGCTACTGCCAATGTCCCTGTCAATGCCACAAAGATCATAATATCCGGCTTGAAATTGTATATGAGAAAAATAACTGCCACAACTGCCAGCAGAATAAGGATATTAATAATCTTAGACTTCAGATCATAGTCGATATCATTGTCATATTTCAGGTCAGCGGAGAGCAATCCCAATCCCAGAGAATAGCTCATATGTCCTATGACTGCCCAGACACTTAAGGCACACATAAGTTGTGATAAGGCCGATCTTTTTTTTGTATCAAATACGGCATAATACATTCCTATCCATACCACAAACGTACCCAGCGAAAGCATCAGGGAAAAAAGTATATAGAACGCCGGATTGACCGGATCATTCATATCCACAAATTCAAGAACCGATGCATTTATCACCCTCATGGGTATCAGACATCCTATATACAAGGTCAGAAATGCGGCAGAAAGCATGAAGAGCCTGTCAGAATCAGCATCTGTCATGTTGGCTTTGTATTCTTTGACCTCTTGAGAAACTGCTGTCACTGCAACGCTTCTCTTTCTTCTGTTATCTGTCACTAAACAGACCATACTTTTGCCCAGCAAAAAAATGTTGCTAACGATCGAATATAAGACCAATCCCGCTGGAGTTCTGTAAAGCAGTATCAGAAATATCAGTGCCATTCCGTATAGTTGGACCTTCAGCTTAATCGGTCCTCCCTTTGTATAGATCAATATAAATACAATGTCGATCAGTGTCATCATAATCGGGAGCACATTGATCGTAAGGCCCCCGAACACAAGAAGTCCGTCAGGACTGCCCATATCGGTGATAATCCCAAACGAAGCACCTCTTAAGCTTGGCAGTTTGGAAATGAAATTATAGGCAGCAACAAAGAACAGTATCTGCAATAATATAAATCGTTCGTCACCTCTGAACAACTTCCGGATACACAGTATTCCCCTGTCCCTTAACGTTGTATTGCTCTTCTCTTCTGCCTGTATGGCTTCCATCTTCTTATACAGGGGAAGGGATATAATACTTATTGCAACACTTAAGACTATAATGGATAGACCAATCCTAAATCCCGTAAAATGCATTGCCAGGGCAAAAACTACTGTAAGCAGCAATTCTATGGGCTGTATTATTATGGTATATAAAATAGTCAGAAATGACATTATACCATCTCCTCATCTTCTAGTTTTTCTGCGTGATCACTTCAGTTCTTAAGATGTCAGTAATACAAACGCGTCACGCAACCACACGTTATGTCAACCGAAGGCTCTGCCCTTGATATGGTAGAACCAGAAAAGAGTATGCACTCTTTTGCCTAAGAACCACTTAAGGTAACGCCTTGTCCTGGGTTCTAGATGTTCGCTGTGACTGTACTCCTCGTTCATTCGGATGAAGTCGGGATCATTCACTATATCCCTGATCTGCGCTATCGTCTTACCCGCATCCGCGATCGTGCTGTGAGCCGCTTCCTTCTTGATCACACCTCGCAGCATAGCTAATGAGTTGTAGTTGAGGCGCTCTCTCACATCCGGGATCTCTGTATATTTCTTCTCGTATTCCAACAGAAGCCTGTAGAAGCCCCTGCACTTCTCCACGCGCTTAGGATCGTACTTACGCGTCAGGGAATCCGGATTATGTCTGTAGTTGTACAGCTCCCTGGGAATGATGATGATCCTGTGTGCGTTACGGCATACCTCCAGATTGAAGAACACATCCTCACTGGCACATTCCCTCTCCGAATGGAACCTTATGTGCGTGGCCTCAATGACCGATCTCCTGTAAAAAGCACGGGTGACTGACTCCTTGATATACGGATCGCGCTCCTCATACGGGAACAGGCCGAAATACCTGCGGGCAAACTCTGCCCTCACTTCATCATCTGTATATTCAAGCTTATCAGGGATATCCTTATTAACGGAGAAATTGCCCTTGTCATCAAAAGTCCTGCGGCCAAAGAAGCAGGCGTCAGCCTGTTTTTCTTCAAGCTCGCTTATACAGATCTCAAATGCATTAAGGTCAAGCGAATCATCGGCGTCTAACCAAGATACAAAGTCTCCGCTTATCATATCAAGTCCGACATTCCTCGTAAGCCCGAGGCCTTCGTTCTTCTTATGTACGACGCGGATGCGCTCATCCTTAGCCGCCCACTCATCACACATAGCTCCCGAGTTATCCGTAGACTCATCATCTAACAGGATGATCTCAAGATCGCTGTGAGTCTGGTTGATCACCGTCTCCATGCACTCGTCTAAGTATTTGGATGTATTATATACGGGTATTATCACCGATACTGTTTTGCTCATAATGTTTTACTGTCGTTTACTGTTTGAGAATTCTTTTACTGTCGTTTACTGTTTCAGAATACTTTTACTGTCGTTTACTGTTTGCGGTTTTTCCGACAACACTCTCTAAAACCTGCATCAGGGAAGCATAATGCTTCTCCGTATCAAACTCTTCAGCAAGCTTCTTATATCCGTTCTCGCCCATCGTTCTTACCATATCTTCATCACCGTCCAGAGCCTTAACCTTTTTAACAAGGTCGTCAGGATCACCGGGTGTAAAAAGGTATCCGTTATATCCGTCCTTTACAAGTTCAGGAAGACTGCCGATATTGCTTGCGATGATCGGCTTATGATGTTTAAAAGATTCGAGTGCGGTATTCGGAAGGTTGTCATACCATACGGAAGGAATAAGAGTAAATCTTGCTCCTTCTATGATATCCTCAAGTTCCGAACCAGATTTAAAGCCAGAGAACACGATGTTTTTAATACCGTTTTCCTCAATAATCTTCTTGAGGCGTATAGCTTCGTCTGTCGTATCATCACCGGTTATGACAAGCTTCTTATCCGGCATGTGCGAATATGCTTCGACCACGGTCGCAACACCTTTTTCCTCCGTGATACGCCCGAAATAGAGTGCATATTGCGTATCAGGTGCTTCTGCTGACCGGTCGGCACTTATATCCGTGGTAACAGGATTCGTAATATCCGTAAACGTCGGTATATGATATATCTTCTCTGCAGGATATCCTGCTTCGATAAGTTTATCCTTGAGGAACAGTGACGGGGATATAAATGCATCCACTTTGTCATACACCTTTAACATCTCATGAACCTTCATCGAGAAGGCTCTGATCACGGATGCTGCAAGAGAACCCTTGACACATCTCTTCTTAATACAGGGCATATATCCCTTACTCTTAAGACACTCCTCACAAATTTTACGCTCATACAGAAAGTCAAACCTGGGACACATCATGAAAAAGTCGGAAAGCCTTTGTACAACCGGAACTCCCATGGCTTGGGCTCCCGTGATCACACTGGGAGAAAGCTTATTTACAAAATGGATTATGTAAACCAAGTCCGGTTTTACCTCCCGGATCTCCCTCTGTATCGCACGCTTTACTTCAAGCGAATAAATGCTCCTGCCGATCATCTGTGCTATGGCCTTCGGAGTCTTCTTAACCTCATCAAAATACACCGCATCCCTGCTGCCGATAGGTTCTACAAAATATCTGTCATACTCAGTCGGAACGTTTTTGTCGGAATGCACGGAAAAAGGAATCACCTCATGTCCGTGATCCTCCAAGAGTTTCTTAACATTGAACATATACTTCTCCGGTCCACCGGAGATAAAGTATCTGTAATTAACCAACAGAATTCTCATTTTTATTTGCAGTATACTCCTCTAACTGATCTATTGTCTGAGTTTAGATTAATCGTCATTCATGGCCCTGTCAATACTCGAAGGACCATGCTATTTAAGATCAAACGGTCCGTTAGGTGAATCTTTTTCAGTGTCCTCAAGCACCTGCCCGATATTATAGGCAACAATGACAATATCCGGTCTTGTCTGTGATATATAATTCTGTATACTTCCAGTGAATTCAGGAGGAAAGATCTTATCTACCTTACCTGTATCGCAGGCAAGATATGATGTCAGATACCAGGCAAAAGAGTCTGATATCAACAATATCCTCTTATCCTTATTGTTTGAGCAGGATAAGTTTTCTAATTGCTCAAGCGGATCATTGATCACATTTACTGCATTGTAATAATTCATCCACTCCTCATATTCATCTGGCTTAACACCCAATGCATCCGGTGCCGAAAAAACACTTTGATATGATCCCATATCATCTATTGCCCTTGATGGGACCACATAGGACAGCTTCGTGTCATACTTCGGAATGATCCTGTCAAAATCATCATATCCTAC
>JAEEGL014797118.1_pt1 | contig 13600 bp, 6 predicted proteins | sample 9134231 | NCBI WGS metagenome assembly JAEEGL01 (sample SAMN16246548, study PRJNA631951) | gut metagenome | biome: gut microbiome; feature: rumen; material: fiber-attached | host: Bos | place: Iran: Karaj | collected 2018-10
CTATCTCGCCGATCTGGACAACTTCCTTGCTCCGGGTGTTTCATTCGATCCTCGATCCGCCTGGGACAACGTCAAGGCTCGAATCGTTGACCGCATCTGAACGGGGCGATGGCGAGGCGGCCGCGCGCGAGGCGGACCGCGAAGGACGCGAACAGGTCGCGGCCGAGGATGCCGTCGACGCCGGAGCCCGACAGCATCATCCGCACGAGCGCAGGGGGGCGCCCGAATTTCGCCCGGAACGACTGTCCGCCCAGCTCGCAGCCGGCGGTCGACGCCTCGACGTCGAATTCGCCGATCCCGGGATAGAAGTCGCGGAGCGTCTCCTCGACGGGAAGCCCGGCCAGGCGTTCCGGGGCGAGATAGGAGAGCTTGGCGCCCGAGTCGACGAACATCCGCGCGGTCCGCCCGTTCGCGCGCACCGCGACGACGGGAATGCCCATGACGCCATCGGTCTCCAGCTCCGTGAACGCCGGGTCCGGCTCGGACGGCGCGCCCTCGTCCACGGACAGCTCGCTCCGCCCGAACGTCACAACGAACCGGCCCAGGACGTCCATCCCGATCAGTCCGTCCAGCGACGTGCCGACGAGCCGAGAGAGCCCGTCGGCGTCTAAGCCCGGAAGAGAGGGCGCGAGATCCGTCTCCATTCCTCCAAATGTGGCGCGTCCCGTCCGGGCGAAGCTCAGAGGAGAGCCCGTGTCGATGAGAAAGCGCCCCTCCGGGAGCGCGACGAGCACGTGTCCGTCGAATGTCTCGATTGCGTAGTTCATGCCGGAATCAAGAGAACGCGGCGGCGAATTCGCGGACGTTCTTCCCGTCCGGATCGTTGTGGTCCGGCTTGATGGCGAAGACGATCCGGTCGAACGCGCCGGCGAATTCAGCTGATTCGATCGCGTTCCTGAACGCCGTGGCGACGATGGTTGCGCCGCAGGCGAACGCGCCGCATCCCAGCGCGCTCAGGACGAGCTTCCTCTGCCCGTTCTCCGCGGCGATGGCGAGGACGGTCCGGACCTTGTTCGCGAGGTTCCTTCCGGCCGGAGAGTCCAGACCGCCCGTGTTCGAGAGCCCATGCGGCCCCGCCACCGCGATGAAGTTCGCCTTCCACGGCTTGTCGAGAAGGGGATATCCCTCCTCTTCCGGTCCGCGGAACACGGTCACGCCGCGAGAGAACACCCCTCCGAAATCGGAATGGAGGGGATAGCTCTCCGCCGCGTGCGCCACGCCGTACGCCGCGGGGTCGAACGATGTCGCGTACCGGTAGAGGGAGAGAAAATAGTCGGAACAGCGGAAGAGATACTCCTCCTGCGCGCCACGGCCGCTGTAGACTCCGCCTCCGGGCGTCATCTCATTTGCCATGTTCAGGATCGCGGTTTCGGGTTCGGTCTGCGCGACGAGCCGCGCGACGGCGAGGCAGTCGCCCTCGAGCACGCGGACGTCGGTCGTGCCGCCATTTCCCCAGGATCCCTTGATTTCGGCCTGGTAGAATCTCGTGTCCGCCGCAATGGTCGGACTCGATCCGAGCCGAACGACCGGATTCGGGTTCGCCGCGTTCTTGAACCACGTGTAGGAAGGTTCGTACGCTCCCGCCTTCACGGCCGCCACCGTGTTGTCGAAGACTTCCTTCCGGAGGCCGAGAAGTTCTCCCGGCCCGGTCCGTCCGAGCTTGCGGTTTTCGCTCGATTCCCTGAACCGTTTCAGCCAGCCGACCGCGTCCCATGTGATGTTCGTCGTGTTGTCCATTCTGTTTCTCCGCTCGTTGTGGTTGGAATGTTCCGGAAATTAGGTCGTTGTTTCCCCGGAAACGATGTACAGTTCGTACTTCGCCCGGCTTTCGCCGACGTAGCGGAGCTTGTCCCATGCATCCTGAGTTCGCCGCCCTTGCGAACCGGGAATCAATATGACAATGCGGCTCTCCAGCCCCTTGAATCCTTGAATGGTTGCAGCCATCACGGATTGTTGATGGTTGCGCCGAAACTCGGCAATGTCGCCGTCGAGCCTCTCCACTTTGCAACCCGTGGAAGCGATTGGCCCGACAATTCGGTCGATAGCCTCCCAATCGGAAGAAAGAACGACGATGTCACGGGGACTGCGGCGTTCTTTCAGAATCAGTTTCTGCAATGTCGTTCCGATGTCACTGATAGACTGAACCGGCTTGTCGCAATCGCCAATCATGGTTGTTGGCGGGTCGTGTTCTGCGTAGTCCTTGAAATGATCATGGATTGGCTCCGAATTCCGCCAGTTTTCGTCAAGCACAAGCTTAACTGATGAGATTTCGCCGAAATCAGACGGGCTGAACTCCCATTCCGTGGAGAAAATCGTCTGGTCTTTGTCGGAAAACACCACGATTTTCCGTTCTCCTCCGGATAGATTGTAAAGGGAAAGGATGTCCTCTTTGGACAAATCTTGCGCTTCGTCAATGACGATAAGATCAAAAACGCCGTTTTGGGTTTCGCTGAAATGATCAAGCGCTTTGCGGATCCCCGTCCGGTAGTTTTGCCATTCGATTTCCCGTGTTCCGGACGGAGGATTGGGAAAGCGGACGATCTTCCGAATCTCTCGCCTCGTGGGGAGGACAATCGACGGAAGCGCGTCGAAATGCGCGAACGCAATGTTGCCAGAACCGATCAGCGACGGATTCTCGCTTTTCAGCATGGAACACAGTGCTTTGTTGTAGCAAACGTAAAGCGCTGTCTTTCCTTGTTCACGGTATTCCTCCAAAAGCGACATGGCGACAACGGTTTTTCCGGTTCCCGCAGCACCGACAACATGGACCACGTCGACTTTTTTCAATTCCGCCGAAACGCGCTTCTGCTTGATGGACAACGCATTGTGCGACTGGTCGTCCCAGATCCGGAACGAAACGTCGTTCACTTGACTCGGACGGGAAACGGGAACGAGAAAGGACAAAACATCCTTTTGCATTTTCGGAGTGAAATACCGATGGTGATAACCGGGAGCGGGGCGATCAAGGACTTCTTCGATTTTGGACTTCAACTGTCTTCCCCAAGATTTTTGTCCGTTGTTGATCTTCTCCTCGGCAGCGCCCAGGAAACTCTCCTCGACTGCGGGATTGTTGATCGGATCGGAAAATACAAGCAGATATCCGAATCCTCCCCAAGGTTCCCCACCGGAAACCTTCGCGCGGATGGTGTTGTTCAGCGTCCTAATGGCTTTCTCGGCTTGATCGATGGGATTGTCGAATTCCCTCCGACCATCCCGTTCGCGATACCATCTGGCGTTCGTGCAACCCCATCCGTGTCCTTTTGCATCCAGGTTTACTATGCCTTTTCCCGGGACGATGACAAGGAAGTCGCATTCGTGGCGGTACTGTCCGTCATCCAACTGCCTGTGATGAACGACGACCCAATCTTCCGGGAGTTCGTCGCGCATTGCGTCATACAATTTCCGTTCCCACCATCGTCCGTCGCCATACGAGTCCGCGGGGAGATACTTGTTCAGTTCTTCGGGGACGTCAAAGGATGGATACATCTTGGACATGGCTATTCTCCTTTTTCCCGTTCGATGGCGTTCCTGTCCACTTGCAAGCCGGGCTTGTACTGGAATTCCGTTCCGTCCGAGGTCTTGTACCATTGATTGACTCGAAGCTTGCCGGAGAACGGCACCCAGCTCCACTGTCGCGAGTGATCCGTCTCGCTTTCCCGCGCCGGATCCGGAAGCGTGTCCGTGACGGCATTTGCCGGATACTTCGTCCCTTCGAGAAGCATCTTCAGGACGACCAGCGCGTCCTTCCGGTCGAGGATGCCGTGATCGAACTGGTTGTCGTAGGAACGGAGACACTTGTAGCACGACGCGAGTTCACGGTAAGTGGTCCCGTTTTCGTCCTTTCTTGCAGTGATGGCGTCGGTAGGCGTGAGATGCTGTGCACGGCCGTCCCCGCACGTGCATTCGGTCAGCAATTTGACGGCTTCTTCCACGATGGCCCGGATGCGGTTCGTTCCCTCGGTGTCGTTTTCGTCTTTCGGCAGCAGGTCGAGGACGCAACCGCTTCCCCCGCCGTTGTCTGCGTCGAAAAACACGAACCAGAAACCATCCTTTCCGGAGTGGTTGTAAGGTTGGAGAAGGCAGCCCATATCCCTCTCGTTGATTTGCAGTGTCCTGCAAATCGAACGCCGCAATGCGTACATGGCGGAAAGACAGGCGGTATAGCAGCGGGTTCTCGCTTGTTCCCAGGGCGCATTCACAACGAGACGCGGGACGATGTCCACCGTCCAGAATTCCGGAATCCACAGCGCGACATTCGTCGGCATTTCGCAAATGTAGTAGTGGCCGTTTTCGTATCCGGGGAAGTCGGGAGGGGGGCCCGGATTGATGTAGTGGACCGCCCGCTCGGTCGGTTCCGCAACGGACAATCTCGTTCCCCGAATCCTGTGGATGGCCGGATGCCGCAGACGTCCGCTCCAGGAAACGCAACGGAGCCCGCGTGGAGGATAGCTGGTTGGAGGATTGATGGAACTGGGGCCGGCGAGGAAGAGTTCTGGCGTCACGAACTCCTTTGATTCCAAACCGGAGCCGCAACAAGAGCAACGCTCCGCGTCGCGCTGGTAGAAAACCTTGTGGCAAGTCGGACAGACCATCAAGGTGGTGCCTTGGGTTCCCGTCGTCTGGGTGGCGTCGCCGTTGTTCCAGGAGAACCATTTTGCCCGCGTCGATTCGTAGCGGCGCTTGTTCGCGTAGACGCTTTGTCCGTCCTTTCCTCCTTTGACGGGTGGCGCATATTCGAATATGCCGAGATGGATCGGTCTGGCCAGTTCGACGCCTCTCGCGAAATTGTCGTTCTTGTCCGGTTTCAGTTCGATGGTGTCGACGGGGAATCCGTACCGCGGAAGCACGCATGCGTCGCTCAGCGCATCGATGGTCTGCTTTCCGAGGAGTTTTCGCTGCGCCACGGAAAGAACCGTGTCGTCCGGCCAGTTCTCGAATCGCGTTTCCCAGTCGTTTCCGAGACTGCTTGACTGATTCTGGTCGTCCGAGAGGAGAACGAATTTCCACTTGAGACGCTTTTCCAGCGACTGCCGCCGGGGACGATCCGATCTTTCCACCAAGATTCCGTCATCGTCCAGATTCGGGACGTGGCATCCGCCGAGATCGCGGAAAAACTCGAATCCTTCGCGTCCCTTCCGCGTTTCGGACCAGGCGTCGTCCGGTTTCGGTTTCAACTGGAAAATGACGTCGTCCACCGCCGAATACTGCTTGTCTGCGACAGAATGCAGACCTCCGGCAAGATGGGCGAGAAAACGGTCTTGGTATCCGTCAATCCGGGCAATCCGGCTTTCGACGTCGTCCTGATGTTGTTCTTTCCAATCCCGAAGCCAATCGCAACAGACTGGCGTCGCGGAAAGGGATTTGAAAACGAACTTTCCTCCTGTGGTCCTCTTGACGGCCCGTCGGCCCAGCAGGAACCAGGAAATCGTCCTCCAGTTCCGGGCGGCGATCTTCTCTTCCGCGTTACCCGAAGTTCGCTTGCCCTCGATGAAGCACAGGAAATCGTGCAGCGCTTCGGCGCGGAAATGGCGCGCCGCGAACTGCGGCCGGTCGAGGTAGAGCCGGGGCGGATCGACGTTCCCGAAGAACAACTGGTCGGGACAATCGTAGAAATCCCGGTCGTAGGATGATTGGCTGCCGCAGAGCGTGAGGATGTAGGGGGCGGCGCCGGGTCGCCGGCCTGCGCGACCGGCACGCTGGCGGTAGTTGGACGACAACGGCGGCATATTGCCGAGGAACACGTTGTTGAGGCTTCCCACGTCGATGCCCATCTCGAATGTCGTCGAGCAGGAGAGAACGTTGACCCGTCCGCTCGAGAACTCTCGCTGGAAGGCGGCTCCGAGAGAAGAATCGATCTGGGCCGTGTGTTCTTGAACCACGAACGGGAGTGCCCCGTCTTCGGTATCCTCGTCGCCTCGCAGTTCCAGTCCTTCTTGTCTCCGTCTCCTTTCCTCCTGGCGTGTTTGCTCTTCATGTGTCAAATCGACCAAAAGGTCTTCGCACAGTTTCTCGAACAGAAACACGTATACTTCTTCCTTTCCTTGATGCTTTTTGGAGAGGACGCCCTTGTCCTTGTTTGTGAACAGCTTCCAAATTCTCGCTCTGAGGTTTCCTTCCTCATTTTCCCTGTCGGCGATGCCAGCCGCAACAAGTTCGCGATGCACGATTTTACGGACGGCATGATTGGCGGGTGCCTTTTTTGGATTGATGGTCGGCTCTTCGATTACATCGGGAATGAAACGGTAAAAATCCCAGGCAAGGCAAGCCTCCTCATTGTCGTCCGCAGTCGCTGTCGGTTCTGGCGTTGCTGAAACGGAAAAATAGATACGCTTGGTTTGAACCAAATGGGAATAGACCTTTTGGAGAATGCCTTTGGCCTTTTCGACGGAGAGTCCGTCGAATGGCGCCTGGCGCATTTCGTCCAGATCGGCGTCCGACAGGTTTTGAATTGTTTTCGAGAGAATGTCGACCCGCCCGGACGGCAACAACCCGACGCGCCGGTTGCCGGAGAGAAGGGCTTTGAGCACACGATACTTGGCAACCAATTCGCGAGGAAGCATTTCCAAGCGCTTGATCGTCTTTTTCTTTTTCCCTTGCCCCACTTCTTCTGCTATAATTTTCTCAAAATCAACCAGGCGTTCGTAATTCTGCTTTTTTACGATTTCTTCAAAGCGATTGCCGCCCGACAGTGTTTGTGTCAGGTTTTGGACGCTAGAACAGCGCATTTCCAAGTATTCGTCTAGAAATTCATGGTATTTGGCAAGAATGTCGTCAAGCGTCTTTGTCCTAAATGTCGGATTATATTTCACGAGCAACTTTGCAGCTTCCTCTTCGGACCGTTGCTCCTTGAAATCGGCACGCAATTGAACGACCAATTCGTCGCAGTATTCCGCCTGAACGGTTTGTTCGAAGCGGTAGGCGAGCTGCGCCGCGCCGCTTCGACTGTCGGAGAAGGAAAGAATTTTTCGGCCGCCGGCGGGCAAGTTCTTTCGAAGAGCGGCGTCAGGTTCTTCGTCCGCCGTCCGGGCAAACGCCTCCAGCGCCTTGATCTTGAACTGGATTCCGTTCGCCTCGTAGGGCGTGATGATGCCGTATTTGGCATTGCTGTTCGAACGTCCCCGACAAGCGTTGCAGAAAGTGAGAAAGGTCTCTTCGTCCGACTCGGGCCCCAAAAGCCACTCCAACCGGGCGAAAGGGCGTTCATCCGGTTTTGGATTCCCTCTTGAAATGTGGCCCGTTTTCAAATCGACTTGAAGGGCCTCGGAAAGTCTTTCCACGGGTTCTTCGTCAAGCCGGCTTCTCGCCTCTTCGTCTTTCGTGTCCGGAAGCAACGTGAACGCATGGAGTTTGAGGTGTTTTCGGGACGGGAACCGGAGCAGATCGAGATCGACAACTGAGGGGAGGCCCCTTCCGTCACGACCCGGATTGACGGTTGTGTTTCCATATCCGAGAAGATAGGGCTGTCCGCAACGGCGGCAGACTCCAAGCCCGAATATCTTTTCTCCGTTTTCGGAGAATTCCTTGTCGGAATGCACGAAGACGGGTTTTTCTGGATCGCCGTCCTTGAAATACACGCCGACGTCCGAAATATCCCGGAGAACTTGATGGAAACGGATGTCGATCAAAGGTCGGCGGCTGCCGGCCGGGTAGGCCAATGCCCCGACTTCCAGGAGTCGGGCAAGTGCCGGAAGTTCCAATCCGGCCGCCTTGGCCGTTTCGGAGAGAGGACGATGGGCCGGCGCGGCGAAAAACCGGGCGACGTCATTGCGATGGACGATGGCGTTGTAAATCCACTCGCGGTAGGACACCCCTTTGGATTGGGGCAGGAACCGCTTCCATTTCGCGAAGAGTTCCGCTTCTTCTTTGCCGAGTTCTTCGGATCGTCCTTTGTGTGTCGAAAGAGATTGTTTCCAGGCGTCCGTCTTTGCGGAACAACTACGGATTTCGACCGACTGGATTCCGGCGGCCGCGTCACATCCGGTCCGGCTTTCCGGTTGAAGCAGCGTCTCGAGCGCCCGGTACAAATACCGGAGCGTTTCCCAGTGAATGGAAGAGGGAGCGTCCCCTCTTTCACTGGCCAACGCTTCCCAAACCCGGAATAGGGAAAGGCGGTTTCCCACGGGGTGGAATTCGCCGGGGAGATCGCTCCCGCCGCCGCGCGACTCGTCATGCAGGATGTCGCGGTAGTCCTCCTCGTTTTCGGAATATGCCAACATCAATTTGCACAACCACTTGACTCCATCCGTCGCTTCGATTTCGTTTCCGGCAACCGGGGTGTCGTCGGCGAAGGCCTTGGGATACTGGTCGAAAAGGGATTCGTCGAGATTTGCGACCGAACCGAGCGGGGCGCGACCTCCTTGTTCCAAGATGGACTTGACGGCATCGAATCGCCGGGCTTCGCTTTTGTGGGCCGTTTTCCTTGCTTCGAACGCGACCGTCTCCTTCACGAGTTCCGCCAGATGTTCGTTGAGGGAAAAACCGCGGTCGAAATCTGATTTTTCCGAATCCGAAGAATCGAAAAGGACTTCGTCTCCCGAAAAAACGTTGAACGATTCCGGCTCCGCGGGAAAGAGACTGGATGCGAACGTTCTGGTCTTTTGTTCGTTTTCGGCAGGCGTTCCGCCCGTGGAAAGCGTCGCCGAGGTCGCCAGAAAACGGATGTCCGGGGCGGTTTCGGAACCATCCGGGACGGCTGCGTTCCGCTTGCCGTTGCGGAGACGGTTCACCAGCCGACGGACGAGCCAGGCGATTTCGGTCCCGGCGGAACCGGTGTAGGAATGGGCCTCGTCGAGTACGATGAACTGCCAAGGTTTGTCGAACAGCGTCGAGTCCGGCAACAGCAGAAGCCGTTCGAGCATCGCGTAGTTCGTGACGAGGATGTCCGCTCCGCCGTCCTTCCAATCCGAACGGAAGCGGTACTCCTGCGGCAGGAAATCCTCGTCCCGGATGGCGGCGCCTTCGCCCGCGTCCACGCGGGCAATGCCGGCTCCTTCCTTCCACAACCTTTCGAACTTCTCCTCGGCGTCATCGTCCAAATCGTCGGGACGCGCATCGGTTTCACCGGTGTAGCGGCCGAACGTGATTTCCGACAGCTTCTCGTTCTTAAGCAATTTCCGGAGGCGGCGGAGCTGGTCGTTCACGAGAGCGTTCATCGGATACAGGATGAGTGCCCGGACGTGTTTGTCGTAGGCCTCGCCTTTTTCCTCCGCTGCCTTGTGCTGCTTGTAGATCTCGTTGACGACGGGGAGCAAAAAACACTCCGTCTTGCCGCTGCCGGTGCCGGTACAGACGACAAGGTTCCTCTTCTTATTGTCGGGACCGGCTTTTCCTTTTCCGCCGACGGCCCGGAGCGAATCCAACTGGTGCGTGTAAAGCCGGACCTTTTCCGGCGTCGCGGAGTCGTCGTCCAGAATGTACTTCGCGAAAGCATCCGCCACTTCGGGCTCGAGGTCCCGGTTCTGGTCTTCCTTTTTTGCAAGGTCCGCGAGGGTCTTCTTGGCTTCCTCGTAAACCGTGGCGAGCTCAAGATACGGTTCCTTGATGAAGTCCAGCCCCTTGCCTTCGTAGTCTCCCCGGCCGTTCAGGAAATCGTCGAAGGCCGTTTCTATGGATGGCTTCGCCTTTTTGATCGGAAGGGCTTGGTCGAGATACTCGATGACGTTCTTTTTGATGGAGTCGGTGGAAGCTTCAATTTTCATGGGGAGAGGGGGGCGGTGAACAAGTTGTCGAGTGGGATGGAAAGATTGTCAAGGTCGATCTGCGTTCCATTTGAGAACGGCAGAACAAATCTCGATGTACTTGGCGAGAATGGCTCGTTTGCAAGGGTTTCCGACAATGGACGAGAACATCGGGCCAAGAAGTTTCAAGACAAGCGGGCTTCCTATTCCGCCGTGCCGAATCGCAGAAAACGCGGCGGCTGCGCAGAAGAGCCATTCCCGGTCGGTCGGAAGCGGGGAGGGATTTCGTCCGACCCGTCGGTGTTTTCCATCCGCCATCCAATCAAGAACGCCCGTGAAAATGTTTCTCTTGTCATCCTCCATGGAAAAGAAGCCAAGAAATTCGACGGGAGAACATCCGTTGGCGAATGCATCCAATTCGTCCCATCCAGACGCGGGAACATGATTGTTGATGCATCCCCAATAGACGAGTTTGTCGATTTTGGCGGCTCCTGTCGACTGCCGTAGCGTTTTGTCTGTCGTGTCGGTCCAAGGACGGCATTCCGACACGAAGACGTTCCAAGACGACAAATCCTGCGTCCAGAACCGCATTCGGCGGACCGGATGAGACGACGGAAGATCCGACATTCGATTGCAAGTTGCCTTCGCAAGGATGACGCCGAGAAACTGGTCTCCGGCATACTGAACGTTCCCGCCGGAACGGAAGCTGCAAGAACCGGCGATGGCATTCGGATTGAACAGGCCGATCGGTTTTTCCGAAACCGGTGTGGCGACGAGAACGGCGTCCCAACCGTCCGTCTCCGCGAGAAACGCGGACCACCCGTCTTGAACATCGGTGAAACGGTGTTCCGGATTCGTCCGGGCGATCGTTTTTCCTGTGCAAAGGTAGTCGCCGCACGCATCGGAATGGGCGACCACGTCATATTGTCGCCCGTCGGTTTCGGGAACGAACAGTCCGACATGGCCAGAGAGGTTTCGGCAAAAAACGGGCGTCACCGTTTTGAACCGGAAAAGGATCTCGCCGTCAAAGCGGAACTGCATTTCCCGGATGTTTTCGTCGAAGATGCATGCCTCGCGTTTGACCAACTCGGCCAGATTGTCCCCGTATTTCCAATAGCCCCGCGCATTCAAACTCCAGCCCTCCGGGGGTTGAAGGTCCCTGTCTGCCGGCACGACGCAAAGATACCTGCCGACCAACTCGTCCGGACCGAAAAACGGCGCCGGTCCGTCGTCCTCCGGAAGATGGAATGCCGTATCCGCCTTGCCGTCCTTGGCGCCGCTTCCGTTTTCGAAAAACGCGTAGTTTGCCTCTTCAAACCACCACGCAATGCCTTCCTGCGGAACGCAGATCGAAACGGAATTCTCGCAGCCTGCGACTGCCAGAGTGACTTTCCGGTATCCTTCCAAGCGATCGGCGATGGGAGTCGGAGACGAAGTGCACGTCCATCCGTCAAGACGTCCGTCATGGAGGAGAACGTCTTTCATTGCGTTCGGAAGAACGACGCCGCCCGTTCGTCCCAGTCTTCTCGTCAGGTGTCCGTCCGCGTTCATTTCATCGCAGGATATCTCCAGTTTCCGTATTCCGTCGGAGGCGATGAATCGTGGACGGTCGGCCAATCGGAAGGAAACCTCCGCTCCCGACTCCTCGGCAATGGTCGTGTTGTCCACCGAGACCGTCCACCGGTATCTGCGGTCTTGTCGTGCGTTGTCCACGGAAAACCGGATTTCCCCGTCCGGGAACGCCACCAGGTTTCGGTAGTCGCAATCGAGACGAATTCCGAACTCATTTCCGAAAACGACCGCCGCCGGTGCTTTTCCCTTGACCTTGATTTCGGTTCCGTCAGCCAGGCAAATGTCACCGTCGGCGTCTTCCGGTCTATTCGTGATCCGGTATCTCCGGTAGGGAACAAGTATACTTTCTCCGTTTTCAATCTTCGTTTCGAACCGACCATCGCGGACGGTTTCCCACTGCACGGAATCGTTCGGTTCCGAAGTTTTCGGAAGAAGAGTCAAGTCGTCCTCGTTTCGTGCGCAGACCAAGAACTCTTTTTCGTTGAACGCCATCGTTGGTTCAGCATCCCAACGCCACCAGTGAGATCGCCAGTCCCGTTTGTCGGAAATGTAGCGGACGAACACTTCATATCGCTTGCCATCGCCGGAAAACAAAAGAGGCGTCCGGCGATCCGACTTGGACAGTTCTTTGTATTCGACCGTGGCACTGTGGTCCCATGGCATCGGATGGAACCCACAATGATTCCCTTCGATGCGTTTCGGTTGTCCGTCGATTTTGAAATCACGCCAATCGGTGCCGGAACCACCGACCGGGAACGAGTCGAATCCAACGCCGAACGACGCATTGTCGCCGACGAGTTCCAGATACCAGTCAACATAAGCGCCAGAACCGAGACGTTCCTCGCAGATCATTACAAGCAGATTCCATGGTTCGCCCAAATCTCGGACGTTCGTTCCGGAGGCCAAATATTCCACCAGTTTAATGTACTCGCGTCGTTCGATAGTGTCGTTGGAGAACAACAATCTCAAAAAGGGGAAGCGGCCGCCGTCGAACAGTTCAAGCCGTCCTTGCGAAGCCTTGTAATATTTTATGGCATCACGAAGCGCATTCCAGACTTCGGAACCATTTCCTGCCTCTTTTTGTCTGGTTCCTGCAAGGACCCAACACTTGGATTTCGTCAAACGGCGATTCCTCTCTTCATCGGCACCGTCCGTTCGCTCGACCCGGACATTCGTATGAACGTCCCGAAGAGCCGGGTCTGGGTATATTGCGTCGAATTCGTTTTTAAATTCCGATTGTGAGTATTCGGTCGAATGCGTTTTATTCCATTGTGAGCGAAACTCGGTTCCGTTGCTTGTATTGAAGAACTCAAGCAGAAAGAGAGCAAATCGAAGATGCTTTCGGCGATCGGTAGCTGTCAATTCGGACAAGAGGGTTTCGACTTCCTTCGAAGACATGGAGAGAGCCGATAAAAACAGAGAGCGCGTTCCGTTTTCCAAGTCTTCTTTGAGTTTCTTGTTGACTGCAAACGTGTCCATCATCGGGAATTGCTTTTGCTTATGAACGTTGGATGATGCGGTCGAACTGTTCCACGGCGGCGAGAACGCCCATGCCGACGCGGAGACCGATCGCCGGAATTTCCGCTTCGTTGAGTTCGTTCCGCATGGCGGGAAGGAACTTGCACTTGCCGGGATTGTGCTTGCGTTTGCCGAGGAAGACCTCGTGTCGGCCGTCCTTCTGCCGGAAGAATGCGATTCCCGCGCCGCGGTAGGTCTTCATTCGTGATCTTTCGTGTCGTGCTGCGATGGCGAAAGTGTACCAGAACGGCGGGGGGAAGTCACGCGGGAAACGACGCAGCAGCGGCCGCTGCCGGCCGCGAGGGTGCGCAGCAGAGCGGAGGCCCGGGCGAAGGCCGCAATCCGGTACGACTTCCCCGCAAGTCGGCCGGTCGACGACATCGACGACCCGCGCACGGAAGGCCCGAGGGGATGGGGGCGGGCGGAGGACGGCGGACTCAGGAGATGGAGTGCCACTCCATGCCGTTCTCGTCGACCATGGTTTCCTCTCCGGCGCTCCAGAGGGAGTCCTCGGCGGCGCGGGCGAGGAGAAGGATTTCCTCCGGCGTGGCGGGGTCCTCGCCGATTTCGGAGAAGGCCGCGACCGCGGCGGCGGCGACGGACTCCGCCACGGCGCCGCTCTCCCAATAGAAGCGGTGGTTGGCGCCGCCGCGCGTGCCGGGCGGGGGAAGGACCTCGCGCTCGGAGACGTCGTGGAAGTCCGGGGGAAGCGGCTCGGCGTACCAGTCGCGGTGGCTGCGGAGGGAGAGTGCGGGAATGTCCGGGAGGCGCCCGCCGCGGATTTCCGGGAAGCCCGCCAGGCGCGCGGCGACGGGGGCGAAGGCACCGGTGAG